>Ga0315915_1008564_pt1 | contig 11911 bp, 2 predicted proteins | sample MpolbnodulesMG_FD_207738 | JGI IMG/M metagenome (GOLD analysis project Ga0315915, IMG submission 207738) | Medicago polymorpha root nodule microbial communities from Los Angeles, California, United States - branched nodules | ecosystem: Host-associated > Plants > Roots > Nodule | place: USA... | reverse complement strand
CTGGCATGTGCAGTAACAACGTCTCATCCTTCCAAGCTTGGTAATCACCATTTCACCCTCAAGATTTGCTTCCGAAAGCGGCATGTGGAGGATAACAACCAACAACGTGATTCACGGAAGCGCGTGAAGGTGACGCGAATGGATAAAGAAAAGGGTTTGGAGAACAAACATGAAGCGCTTGTTGTTGTTGTGAACAATGAATCGGTTTCGAATTTGGATATGGATCCGGATCTGTGAACGGCGTAGTAGATCTTGATGTGGTGGTGGTTGTGACGGTTGTTGCAGATAGATCTAACAACATCGTTTTGGGGTTTTTTAAACTGACTATGAAAAAGAGTGAGTTTTGGGATTTTTTTTCTGGTGTATGAACAAGTACAAACCTTTAAACCTTTTAAAAAATGTATAGTATAAATGATTTGTAAAAATCAAAATTGAAGTAACGATGATATTTTAGAAAAGGTAAATACCATTTTAGTTGATTTTAAAATTAAAAAAAATCTGGGTATGTTGATGATGATGATGTTGATGAATGTGATGATGAAGATGATGATGAAGTTGAGGGAAGAAAAAGAAAATTAATTAGATGTTGTTGATTCACCGTAACATTCAATAGACCTACGTAATCCAACGGTCCTGTTTAAAAATAAAAAGATCAAACGATTTAAATCAAAAAATTTAATAGGATCTATGGTGGACCATTCTTGAGGATGATCCACCATAGACATTTAAGGTTAAAGTTAACGGTCAAGGACCTTTTTGACTAACGGAGCAAAACAAGAGGGACAGAAACGTTGATTTTACGAGTTATGTAACCAAAATGAAAACATGAAATTATTTAGGGGACCAAAAGTCCAATTTAGCCTAATTTTAACCTACAAGATGATTCATTTGTAATTTAATAAGTGTTGGGAAAGGTTGAACATTTAGTTATTTAAATATACTTAAAAATGATTAAATATATCTCAGCCGTTAGAGTAATGACATGTCCAAATTGATATCAATAACAAACTTCATTGTCACAATTATCTTGACAAAAAAACTTTGAAAACTATAATACAAACAAGCATATTCTAACAGACACTCAAGGTTACATCCTCCCCTCATGAATCCTATCTAGTTATTGGCTCAAGTCATGTTTCAAAAATAATTTAACAAAAAAGTAAAAGCCTCATTTTTCGAGGAATAGAAGTTGTAGCATCAATTATTTTGAGTACAGTTTAGAAATTGAACCAGAGACAAAAGGAGAAACTGAGAAAATTGAAATAATAAACTGTATTATTAATTCTGATATGAGAAAGATACAAGAGTGTCTTGATAGTGTGGCTGAGATGCCCCTCTTTTGTGGGCTGCAACAGGTAATACAAGGCCTAATACATGTGTAATACATAGACAGACCACCCAAGGCCCAACATACAACAGATGCTAACACTTGTCTTCATAATAGTACCGGAGATGGTAACAATTATGTAAATAATAAAAAAATTAACATAAGTTATTAGGAAAAAATGTTCTTTAAGAGCATAATCAAATTTCCATTCTTACATTAGATATTTGGACAGCCAAGGTAGATCTTTGCAGTCTCTCAGCGAAAAGGCAACATCATCACTGTCATAAAAAGTAGAATGAAGACAGTCAAATTAATGTAATTGCATTCGCTAATACCACAGAATTGTGGGTCATTAATAAAAACTGTACAGAAATGAACAGGTTGAGGAGTGAGTAAATTTTCTTTTCCACTACTTTGAGATGTTCATCTCCTATGCATGTACGCATGTTAAAGGGGACTGCGAGAAGTGAATATAATTAGTTCATGAATTAGCTAGAATTGAATTACATTGCCAGACTTATTAAACAGATTGAGCAAGCTGCTGATCAGTGATCATAACTGTAACCTTGCTTCTTTGGACATTTTCTGTTCCATTTAATAAAAGGCTATTACCCAGGGAGGGGAAAAAACTATTCCATTATTGTCATCTAGATTAGTGTTTTCATATTCTAGCAACGCAATGATACCGGATGTACTCTTGAATGAAACTCATTTCTTATTTTGGCTGCGCCTCACTTAAGTGTTTGCATCCATCTATTTACAGACTGACCGAACTACTGAAATACACATTTAACTTCTTGAAGCATTAGTAATACCCATAAGGGTTGTTGATTTTTCAAAAGACACGGATTGTTTCCACAAAAAAAATTTAAGTCAAACTGTCAGATCCAATACATATGCCTAAACTACTCTCAAGTCTTGTCATAATTCTTTCTTAAAGCACGCTACCCAATTCTTTAAGTCTGTTTCTCATCATAATTACAAGTGATTGTTAAATGTTCAAATTTGCAGCAACGTACACACTTCAAATAAATTAAGCATTTTATGTACACGGCTCAGTTGAATGCAAAATTAAGATCAAAACTACAGGAAAATAATGATTGATTTGGTTGATTATACTTATATGACACTCATCATAATCTCACTCATCGATTTGCTTCAAAAATGGCAGCTGAAGAAGTAATAAGGGCTTTGAGAAATAACCTCGGGAAATTGAGCTGCAACTTTTGCAACCTGTGCTTGGCACCTGCTTCACACAAAATGATCCTACACTCACCCAACTTACAGCTGCAAAAAATAGAAGAAGGGCTTATTAGATAAAATTGACATGCAACTAGGATGGATCTCGTACACAGTCTGTTACTTGTGTTTGAGTATAAAGGAAGACCCCCCACCACCCCCCGGTTCTCCCTTCCAGGCCACTTCAACGCAGAAACATGTAAGAAACAAGCATAAGTCTTACCCAACTTGCAGGAGAATATCATGTCCAGGAAACACTTCACCATTGCTGCCACAGAGACATGAAACCGTCATTGCCAACTGCATTGTCGAATGAAACCTTACATAAGAGCTCTTATACAAATTAATGTTAAGCTTCTAACCAACGCGTTTTCTAGTAGAAAGTCAACACCAGGATATAACACATCTAAGTTCACCAAGAAATTTGATATATTTCAAGTCACATGCAACGTAAAAAACTTCCATAATGCTATTAAACTGAAAAAGAGCTGAGGACGAAGGTTATAAGCATATTTCACCTCTTCAATTTTAAGGTGGAAAAATTTATGCTGAATGCCAAGCGAGAATAAAATAAGTTAACAACAGAAAGAAGCTTCTGAAGCATACCTTTTCAAAAGTGGTTTCCCCCATTCCTGTTTTGTAAAGCTCGTGCACCATAGCTGTCAGGAAAATTTTGCCAAGTCTGGAACAGTTTTTCATCACCTTCAAAACGAAAAAAGGTGTATGTGATGTAAGACTAAAATAAAATGTTAGTCAGTCTGCCAGCTAAATGAATATATAAAAGTGCTTATTACTCTGCCCCAAGTAATTTCATGAAATTCGCAAGAAAAATCTGGCTTAAAGATAAAGGAAAACATTAATTTCCTATGCCCTATGATCACTGGTCCACAAGACCACCAGTCACATCTGATAAACTAAAATAGCGTGTGAGTTATTTCTTAATTACCTAATGCCAACGCCATATAAAACAACATAAAGTCTTCGTTAATGGTATAATCCTCAGTTAAAGAAACCACTCATTTTGCTTATTAAAAAAGTGGATATCTCAGTTACATCAGAAACATTTGTATTAAAAGTATATTTAATCACTTTAAACCACTCATACTGCTGCTTAGGAATCTTACAACATTTGGGGGAAAAAAATTTGAAATGTTAAGGAAAAAAATCCGCACACTGCAATCAACTCACTTGAATATGAGGTGCTTGGAACATTTCTTGAATAGCTGATTCAACATCTGCCATGCCAACAAGTCCCTTTCCTGGAGAGCAGATGCAAATGAATTAGTGGGCTCAAACACTACCTCAGACATAAAGCATCAGTGCATACAGGACAAGTGATGCTGACTGCATTTTAGAGTTAACATGCGAAAATATTCCACAGTAGAAGAAAAAGGATGAAATATTTATGATTTTTAAATCAATTACCAAGCCTGCACACATAGGTAACAACGGGATAACAAATATGGAAGATGACAAAAAAATATGGTTGACATGTTTATCATAACCTCATGGTAATGTAACAACTCTTTTTGGAGATACTGATGCTGGTAATTTCAACAAAATTATTGTGGAGCAGCAGGTGTGTTTTCAATTCATTGATATGATATATGTAATTGCCTCCTGAAGTTATAGATATATGGCTAAATGTGAAGCAACTCTTGGGGAAATCAGGTGTAGCCGTGTCCACTCAAGAGGCACAATTTTCAATTTTGGTAATGTAGGTATCAGTTTCAGACTAGAGTTCAGTCTGGCAGGAATTTGAGTCAATTGATGGTAATTCATTTTAGGATCAGTAAGCCCATCTAAAGGTAGAGGTTATGATAGATGATAACTATATAATTTGGGTTGATTAGTTTATACCATGATTCATGAACTTTTGTTTACTGATTATATAATTTATGTGCTTGAAGAAAACAACTTAGTGGTTGGCACTTGCCATATATCATCTGTTAGTATTGGATGAGGTGAATGGTTGAATTACCAATAGATTTGATCAACTTATTAACACAAATAATTTGATTAATTGTAAAAATATTTTACATCCTAATCAGTTTGAGATACAAGTTATGTAATATGACTACTAACCTTATACTGACTATAAAGAGGGATCAAATTACACCGATGTTTTTCTTATAATAAAATTACACCGATGTAATGGAGAATTCATTATACTATTCATTATACTGATGCACCCGCATAAGTATTAATGAGAACACTAAATTTACAATATTGGGCATCAAGCATATTGTAGATGAAACAATACATTAAAATGTGAAGTTTGGTCTTGGATCCTGAAATCCAATAAATTTTGTAATATTGCATATTGTTTTGTTCTCAAGTAATCGAGTTGTTTATGTGGGTGAAGTATTATCTGACTTGCTTATTGTTAGGTTATTATATCCACATATCGTTTACAAATGTGTAAAAACAAATGAGACTTTTGTGAAGGCACATGTAACTAATTGGCAACATGTGAAATAGGAAACATACCATTTTGAACATGATACAAAATTTATTTAATGAAAAGTAGGAAACATCATGTGATCCCTCTATCTCATGTGATGACACGTAAAATCTATGGGTTTTGACTATACCTGCAGCAACATTATCAGGATCTGAAGCTAGCTTCTTCATTCGATAATCTGCAATTTCAGCTGCACGTCTGCATATTTCCAAAGCACGACGTGCATCTCCCGATATAGCTGCAACCTGAATAATTAAAGATCATGTCAGACGTAAATCAACAAGCTATTGTACCAAAAGAAGTGCCCGTTGTGCATAAAATGGTAAAGGAAACCAATCTTCAAAAGACTTGGAGACTAAACTTTCTTGAAGCAAATTCCATGGCCTGTTTTTCAAATATATCAATTCCATTGAGGCGACTCGAAATGATTTCTTGAAGCTGCTGATAATTATATGGAGCAAAGCAAAGCCTCTGGATGCCCATTCGGCTTGATATACGAGGAAGTAACTTCTCTGGAAGATCCATTGTATTTGCTATCCCTGAATTCAGTACATTATTACAAAAATTAAGTTTTTGTTGTCCACAAAGGCATTGTAGTTTTTATAATCAATTAATCATATGAATTCTTGTGATACCAGTATTTGATATTACATCTGTTTAGCTAGAAGATCACAATTCTATAAATATAATTCACAGGAGCTTAAATCTTACCTATCACAATTAGCTTGGAATGTGGCTTGGTTGGCCAGTCAAGGATATTGTACAGAACCTGTGATAAAAGGAAAGTTATGGCCAATCTTGTTTCATATAATAAATAATGTGGACACCTAATGACAAGTTTCTTGCAACAGGACTTGTTAGTTACCGATTGGTTTCTGGTTACAAGAAGATCAAGTTCGTCAATGAGCAAAATACATGGTCGGTCAGCCTCTTCTCCAGTTTTCTTCCCATCTACAAACCTCTCATTTAGCAAACGGAGAGCCTCTTTCCATCCGACCCTGTGTCCATTTAATGCTTCATATATGACCTAAAATAGTATTGGAAGTCGGAACCATAAGACAAGCAAGGAATTTGGTCATAAAACCAAAAACAGTAAAAGATTTGTGAACTTCACCTTGTAAATATTCTCTGGTGAAGCCAATTTCAGACCATTGATCTCCACAAAACAGTATGGTTTGATGTTTCCTGCATCAACTTCTGACTTCAAACTCCTCATCACTGAGAGTACACTCATTGTCTGCAGTTACACACATAAAAAAGGAGTAATTAAATAAGAACTGCTTCGTGATATCTAAACTAAAGTTCTGCTGGATATTAGACCAAAAAGCAATGTAGCTGGTTCTAGAAGATAGTACCTTGCCAGTGCCCGGAACACCGTGAATATAGAGGCAACGCCCCAGACATTGATTGTCAGAAATAGCACCTTTGATGAATGTAGTTATCTCGTCCATTTCTCTAAATAAAAGCATGTTTTGATTAGTAATAGTCGCTTAACATAGATATATAAATGAAATGTTAAAAAACCATGTTAAACTTCAACATACTTATTTCTACAAGGTAAAGACTTAGGCAGCGAAGCTAACAGCAGTGATGCCTTTGCTCTTTCAAGATTAGTCTGTTTGTGAGACCTTATATGCTCTGGAATTCTTTTTGTGCCTATCTTCTGAAGTCCAAAGAACCGTCCCTTGTGCAGATTCTGTATCATTTACACAACAAAAATTTCATAGGAACTCATAAACACAAAATAATACAAATTAATACAAGTAAACAATAATGTTCATACTGCAGCTAACTGATGGCTTGTCGGTGGTTGCGATTGTGCAATTTTAATATTTTCCTCATCATATTCAACATCTTCATCTGTGTCAGAGTCTGATTCCTTGTCGATGTTCCAGTCTTCGTCACCGTCACTCTCATCAGAATTCTACCATGTAAAAATATACAGTCATCAGTACTAGCACAGCTAAATAATCAGTCTCATCGCCATTCAGCTGTGTATGAATAAAGTAGTCAATAATACCACTGCTAAATGGTTAACTCTTTTATGAGAAGAATGATCCTTGTACATATTTTATAAGACGGTTACCTCTCTCTCATCATCAATGTCAGCCAAGCGTTTGAAACTGTGCCACTGGATGTCATATTCATATTCACACAAGAAAACATCATCTCCCTCATTGCTAGCTTTGGCATACTCCTTAGGGATCATGACATAGCAATGTCGAAGGACAGATTCCATCTATATTGAACAGAGAAGCACCACGATGAGAAAAAAGGAGTATGAGTTCTGATTACACTGAACATTAAAAAACGAGACTATAGAAATACTAATGATAGTCATGAAATACAGCACCACAAGTTATGCTCAATTTTAATGTTGGGGAAAAATTACACACACTAAGGATAGAAGATGAAAACACACATAAAAGCAACATAATTTACATTGTTTGGCACCTCTTGCCTACATTCACATAACATTTCAACAAATTGTTATTATCTCAAAATAATAGATCACAAATTCTATAAAATTTGGAAAACCCTCCACTAGTTGTGCATCATGACTCATCCTACAAGCTGCGATATCCTACTCAAAAGTTACATGGAATGATAATCACTACTTTTTTTTTTAAATGAGTGGCTTCTTCCAAGAATAGATAAAAACCAATTCTAAGGTTTCTGGAAAATGCCATTTCCTTCTTCTAAAGAAGACGAATTTGAGCTTGTCAATATTCAAGGATAAATTTCAATGTATTTCCAACATTTTAGGATGGAATTTTCTATTTCATTTAGTAATACAAGTGTTATATACACAAGCTATTTCATTATTATAACTCTAGTCCCCTTTTTTGACTGTATCTGATAAAATTGAATGCAAAAAGAAGGAAACAAATAATCAGGAGCACAGTAGAACTTAATAGTTGAACTACTTCTCCAACTATTTAAATTAATATGGGTATGACATTGCACAATATAATCTAAGTCATCAGCATAAACAAGTCAACCAGCCCAAGGATGCTAAAGTTTGATAAGAGTCATTAAGGCATATAAAAGTTGACCTATAAGTAAAGACGTGATCATAGAAATGCTGAGCTAAACTAATCAAGAATGCAATCAATCTATCAAAGTAATCAATCAGTCCATAATTGACGACAGCTATTATCTACTCAATTAAACTCTAGTTCTATTATTTCTTGGCACATCTAGATACCATGAGTATTCTTTTCCAGAGTAAGTTTCAGAGACTTTAATTGAGTATGCACTGTGGAGAAGTAAACTCAAGCCATCTAGATGTTCCAAAGTTATCAAGGATTGGAAGTACAACTAGGACACTTCCATTCATACTAACCACCTTGCTAATATAGTATACCACAACCAAATCATTGACAATCCATCACCTCAATGTTGACCAAGTCGTTGGTCCGATATAGCTCCCTGCTCAAATTATGTGGTTGTCGCCCAACAGAAGTCTCTTCTGGGATCATATACCACCGTACCCGACACCAGTAGCTGCCATCCACTTCTTTCCATATACTGCTAGCATTGAACTAATGATGTAAATAAACCGCATAATCGGACTACAAATAATTATTATTAAACAGCATAAAATAATGTAATTGATCTATAATAGATATAGCATACCTCTCAATGCGAGCAGCCCACAAATCACTTGATTGAAGCCTCTGACGCATTGTTCTAACAAGCTTCTTACCCTTCGGCGGCTTTGGAAAATCAACATCTTTACCCATCTTACGACCCTCACAGATCCCACAGATCCAATCCCCTTCAGGAACACCTTTCAACGGCGGCGTCAAACATTTCAAATGAAACCCACCCAAACAACTATCACACTCAATCATGATTTCGTTCCCAGAACAAAAACAAAACCTACATTCCTCCACTTCAGGATCTTCCTCGTCAGAAGTAGCATCTTCTCTCCTCTTCACATAAACATCATCCCCAACTTCAAATTCACCGCCGTCATAAACAACTTTCTTGTAATACTGCACCTTCGCAATCTTTCCACCTTTTCTCCCAGCTCTTGTAACAACCGTTTTCTCAACCTTAACCTCGTTCTTCCTCTTTCTCTTCTTAGTTTCCGATTGATCCGGCGACATCGGAGCGAACAAAACCTTAACAGAATCTCCCTTCCCATTTCTCTTCTTCAATTCAACCGTTTTTTCACCTTCCTCCTTCCTCTTCTTTACAGATTTCGATGAATCTGGCGATTTTGGAGCAAATGCAATTTCATCAGATTCAGCTTTTCGACTTCTCTTCTTCAGAAATTGAGCAGAATCAATTTCATTTTCTACTTTAATTGAACTATTGTGAGTTACGGCTTTATCTTTTCTAGTGAAATCAAGACGAGATTTCGCAGCCGGAACAGAATTCTCACCGATTCTTCTCCCTCTTTTCGGAGTTGATTGTTGAATTTGAGATTCGGCAACGAGATTAGGGGTTATGGGAGAATCGGAGTTCAAGCGCGTGGATCTACGTGTAGGTAAGGAATGAGGAGTGAGAGGTGAGAATTGTGAACGGATGTTGGATTTTGAGGAGGGGGATTGAAGGAGCTTCTTGGGAGTTGAAGCCATTGGAACAAGATTTGGATTTGCGTGGAGCTGCGAGCTAGGGTTTGATGGAGGAAATGTGTGAGAAGCTCCAATGGAGAAATGGGGGCTGAGTATATAGGAAAAATGGCGCCAAAATTGTTTTACTTTTTTTCCCCCTTTGAACATTTTATTGGGCCTGCTTTATCGGGGTCTCCGCTTTCTGGCCCAGTAAGATAAGATACGTGACACGATGTAATCAATTTTAAGATTTAAGATAAATGAAATATAAATAAATAAATTATACTAATATTAATTTTAATTTTAAAATTTTATACTTATAACTATATGGTTGCTTTCTTAAAAAAAAAAGTGTAGGTGGTTGCTAAGATTCAAATAATTGATAAATGGATTAGAAATAGTAAGGTATTCGAGTTGGATTCTTGGTAAGTCTAAGAAATACATTGATATGTGTAGGTTTGTTAAAGTTTTAATAACACTCAAACTTGTATAATTAGTAACAAGAAAACATTTGTACAAAGGGTTATGGTTGGGTTTTATCTATGTAATACTTACTAAAATGATAGACTAAGATAGAAAATGATGATCAACTCACAATGCTTACGACTTATGAGAAAAGTAACATTGAAAGGTGTCGCATAACTCAAAATAACAAATTATAAAGAAGCATGAGAAGAGAGGAGGAAAAAAGAAGATACAAGTCGTTGATGGTGAGGCTAGAATCTCGTTGTTAGGGAACTAAGGGTGGAAATAGGTCAGGCCTTGATAGGCCTGAGTCTGGCCTACGAAAAAATTTACAAGCCTGAGTCTGGCCTATGGCCTATCATAGGTCTTTTTTCTTGCCCTGACCCAACCTATTTAAAAGTTTGGCCTGACTTGAAAGCCTACTTTCAGATCTACCTTACATTAAGGTCATCAAATAGTTCATTTGACCTACTAAATAAGTTAAACAGGCCTTAAAGCCTACTTAAAAGTATATCTCACTGCAAGCAAATTTTAACAACATTAAAGCCTACTTAAAAGTCTATTACGGGACTGATATGTAGAGAAAAATATGTTTCTATTTTTTTATGTATGCAGTCATTTTAATATATAAAATATATTTTTTAATAGATAGGTATTAACAGGCCGCCCTATCAGGTTTAATGGAGTTTTTTGAAAGCCTAAATCTGGCCTATTTAACTAAACATTTTTAAAAAAAAAGTCTAAGCATTAACCTCTTTATTAAACAGGTCAGACCATAACAGGCCAGGTTGTAGGCCCCTATAAACCGACCTGACTTATTCTCAACCATATATTGAACCAACTAAGGCAAATATTGTATGCACTGAACTATTTTCATAAGTTCAGTTACCAATGTTAAATAAAGTTAAAGTATTGTCGTGTTGTATTTTATCTTACATGATATAAAAAGTTCAGAGGGGTACCATGGCAAACAAGCGACCTCCTTGGCTTTGTCACAAGTACAGAAAACATGCTCGTTTTCTGAGATTTTAGTGCTTTAAAAGCGAACTTATAATTTGGACTTTCAACTAATAAGTATAAAAAAATTGAATTCTTAAAAGTGAAAATATTATTCTTAAAAATAATAGTTTTTATTACGTTAAGAAATAATTTAATAAAAATATCACACTTCATAAAGAAAAACATTGAATTTTTTATTTAGTACACAGATGCTCCTACAAAACAATACACGTGAGCATTTATAAATGCAAAACCACTATACGATAAAATAATAAAATAAGGGTCATCTCTGGGGCACTGGTTAATGAAACCAAAAAAGAAAATTTTAAATAAAAAATAATACTTTTTAAGTTTTTAATACATTAACTACGCCAGTTTCAATATAAAATATTACTATATTTGATTCCCTAAATGACGTCCAAGTGCACGGGGGCGTGTTTGCCATGAAACTATAATCTACATTCGCTTTAAATAGTTAATAATTAGAAGGAGGGATAAAGTTGGGTGCAGATCCTCTCCATTTGGAGAGTAAATGACATCTCAAGTTCCTTTCATAAAAATAAGACACGTGGATAAGTAAATCTCAATGGTTGAGAATCATTACATGGTTTATTTTATTTTTTATTTTTCTTAATAAACAAAATATAGAAAGGTACGCCCTCTCTTCTCTCTCTGTCCATGTCCATGGAGTTCTTAAGATCCCCAATTCCATGTAACCCATGCCAACGATTAAATTGGGTGTGATTAACTTGACTGGAAGGGGTTATGCGATTGTATCTGTGTAAATGTTAAGGACAATAAAAAGATTAAAAGAAAAATTTCCATCAACAATCACGTAATATTAGGAATGAT
>Ga0315915_1008563_pt1 | contig 11913 bp, 7 predicted proteins | sample MpolbnodulesMG_FD_207738 | JGI IMG/M metagenome (GOLD analysis project Ga0315915, IMG submission 207738) | Medicago polymorpha root nodule microbial communities from Los Angeles, California, United States - branched nodules | ecosystem: Host-associated > Plants > Roots > Nodule | place: USA... | reverse complement strand
AGGATGATATTCCTTTGTGGAATTTTCCTAGTACATCAATGTTCATAGTCTTAAATGAACATTGAGTATCCTTTTTGACATAATCCTTGTATATGCCTTTATTGCTTGATTGATCCATGCAAATGTAATTTCCTGGACATATATCTATGTCACATGTGCCTTGCATGACCTTGATCAATGTTCTTGAGATTCTTGACTTGTATAAGAACAACCTTCTGATCTCTTGCTTGAACATTCTGATCTTCGAGCAACATTCTGATCTAACTTTCTCACCTCAGTGTTAGATCATGAATTCAAATGTCCTTTGATTTCTTGATTCTTGGTATGATTTAAACATTGTTCCTGTCTTAGTAAAACACTCAAGAGCACAAGTTAAATATCAAGGAATTAATCAAAATCCATTAATTCTTTAATCATATTGGTTTATTATCTTTAAAATTAATTAGGGATTTTGCCTCAACACTTGTAAATTAAACAAATATGCCCTTTGAATCATATATTCTCCTTATATATTTTGTTGCAAAACCATTACTTGTTCATTTAATTTATAACCAAGGGTCTTTACAAAAAAGTGATAGAAATCAAAACAAAATTAATTTTTTATATCTTATGATGATATGTAAATTCGAATTCTACTTATGTATAAATTATTCACATAACTTCTCCAATATGTTTATGACAATGATTTGATTAAACATTCCACATTCTAAAAAAATAATTCTAAAGCCTTGTAGAAAAACAAAAATACAATGAAAATTCCGTAAAAAAGAAAAACAAAACACAAAATACAATGTAAATATGTTCTAGCATTCCAAACAAAATCTTTAACTTTAGTATGAGAATTTACAAATCACATGGTCTCAAGTTAGGGATATGAGTTATGACATTTGTCACAAAAAAAAAAGAAAGAGGATATGACGTATCCAGTTGTTTGGTTTCTTTCATAGAATCGGAGCTGGCACTTGGCATTATCAAATTGAAAAACCAATGGATGGTTCAATGTTTACGAAAACTAGGTTGGTTAGAGGGTCAACAAAAGTGAAAGAGAAATTGATTAAACAAAAAATTAAGTGTGCTAAACAATCACAACTTTTAGATTAGAGAAAAGGGATTCTTTGAGTCCCTTACACTTTGATGTACTACTCCAAGTGGGTCGTGTACAAGTTGCCAACTTGTTGATCCAAATTCAATGAACAAAGGCAAAGAAAAGCCTTGTGTATATTAAGTTACCACTGTCTCAAAATGCGGTTCAAATTGCAGCACACATACTCTCGTCCATAATCATTTTTGAACAAAGCCAAAGAATACTCTTCCGTCGTTACCTTTGTCGCCATAATTTCCTCTTTCCGACAGCTTCTACATTGTTGCACAAATCCACACACAACTTGCGTTACTACTCACTCCCAAATCAAAGAGCGATTATGTTTTTAATTCCAACTTCTTGTTTTGTCTTCAAAATTGTTGAACCATTCATTTATTTAGAACCAAGATACAGCAAGTCATCTTGCACTACGATATACTCGTACCAATAAACTTAGCATATTTGATTTTTGCTCCTCATAAAAAAGTAACATGGTTATGTCCTTCTAAATTTTTCAACACGTAATTTTAGTCTCTACAAAAATTAAATTTATTTAATTATATTTAAACTTCTAAATTATTGAATCATTATTTTGCAGATATGTTTAGAACATTATTTAAAGTTCATTCACAAAACCCTAATAGTGTAACTCTAATTCACTAAAGTTTCTAAGTTCTAAGAAGACACTTTCTTTCATAAAAATACGGTAGAACTTGGGTAACATAACATTTGGTGATATCAGTGACATTAGTCAACCACAACATCACAAGTGACCTCTCTCTCTTTTTCATAAGAAATATGATTGTGATTGGTCAATATCATCAATGTCACTAAATACTATGTCACCCAAGTGTTACCTTACATACGAACATTTATCTTTTGACTCTCACCATAAGATGCTCTACGTCTTTTATCCACAATATCACGACAAGACTTGCATAACCAATTAGTGAAAAATAATAATTAAGAGTGATATGCACATAATACTTATCAGAGAATACGATTGGAACAAATTTAAATATACAGGATATCTATATTAACATATATGTAAAACACTTGTTCAAAAAAACATATATGTAAAACAATTGAATATACTATGTCCATATCAATTGTGTTACTTCAACACATGATTTCCAACTTCATATCTAGATATCGTGTACTATGGAGAGTGAATACCCATGTGAAGGAGAGTAAATAAACATTGAAAAGAAAAAATAATTTAAAACTAAAAAAACAGTATACATATACGCACTATGTCTATGTCAACATGTATGTAATAAAACATTTCTCTAACTAACAAGGAATGGTGTTTTTTTCTTTTTGTTGGCACAAGTGGTGCGTTTTTTTTTTTTTTACTCAAAAGGCAGTGGTGGTGTGTGTTAGAGAATAAATTAGTCCCTGATTACAATTAAAATATTCGTTAAACCTAAGATATTTTCTTCTCTCTCTAACACGTTGCTGTTTTTATAGTACTACATCTTGTGCAAACCCAACACCTGTTCGAATTAAAATGCTGATTATTATTCTTAATTCCTCCTTCACTTCTCTTCCAGATCGCCGTCGTGAGTATATTTTGTACACTTCTTAATTCACTTTTCTCCACCGCTGATTTAAACTGAAAACTTAATATTTTGATTATTGTTGAACAGGTTGGTTAATTCTTACTTTGCTGGCCTAATTAAAGAAATCATTGAGGAAGCAAAACAACATAAGATGGATCTGGTCTTTTATTTTTACTAGGTACGATTCATGAATCATGATATATCTTTATATCGGTATATGTATGTATTTTTCTATAGTTTTTATGTAGGTTTATGATTTATTCTCTAAATATGCTTTTACTTTTATTTTCTTTTAAAGTTTGGGGTACATTACACATGTGTTTTTGCCTTTCAAACTGCTTCTTATGAGAAATCAGCATGGGTTTCTTTGTAATAAATAAATATCTGTTGATTGATTTTTTCCTTTTCTCCAATTTATGATAACTTGTGATATTAAGTATAGCATATGGTGCAATGCAACAAGATTGTTTTTCTTGTTATTAGTTGCTTTATCTTCATGCTTTTTTTCTTCGACGATAATTGATGATTTTTAAATTTACTTAATTGTGTGTAGACTAGATTGGTACATTTAGTTTAGTTAGGTTAATAATAATTAGATGTAACAAGTTGATTTTTTTTTAATTTTGGAATCAAGAAACTGAACTATTTGAAAATAGTTGGTTTTGTATGGTTTGATTTTTGTATTATATCTCATAAAATTTGAAGATCAAGAACAGTTTATATGATTTTTTAAGTTAAATTGACATTTTTAAAAATTTAAAAACTTATATATATATATAAAAGTTTTTTACACTAATAACATCAAGACTCAAATAATACTTTCAAATGTCATCGGTTGACAGCTGAAGTAAAACCTACCACCTTGTAGATTAGTAAAAGAAAATCTTTTAAAAATGTTCTCAAGACTTAAAAAATATTTCATGATATTTATTTAATTAATTATTCTAAATTCTTGACCAAAAAAAAAATCTAAATTAAAGTCATGAACAAGTTACGTCGAAAGAGTTCAGAAGTTCTAACTCAATTTATAAAAATGTCAAAATTGTTAAGACCGACGTTGTAATTAGGGTTTGAGTTTTGACTTATCCCTTTATGTGTGTGACTTTTTCAATGATTGTTTTCATTTTGTCTAAATTAAACAAAAAGTAAGTTAAAAAAAAAATCATGAAAAAGGTTACAGAAGCAAAGTTGAGGGATGAATGAGATATTGTGGTACATTATACTTTTTTTTTAGGGATGGTACATTATACTTATCAATCAGTAACGTTTAGTCTCTGTGGGTTCATACAAAGGAGAAAAAATTTCATGAATAATAAATATAGGCTTGGTTTGGGGGAAATCAATCAGGTATCGTCTTCGACCATAGTTCAAGTGGCTCATTTTAGATATTCCGATAAAAATGAAAATAACTTGCAAGTTGCTCCTTCGAAAAAAACTTGCAAGTTGCAACAACAATTGAGTATTTTCTTGTCTTTTTTGTTCGGTAGTGTATATATTTTTTTTGGTAGTGAAGGAGTATTTTCTTGTCTAACCATACATAGTGAGTGGATATGCCTCGGTCCAATGCTGGAAAGCTCCAAGGCTTTGTTTGTGAGTTTGGAGGGGAAGACTTGGAAAAAAAAGAACAGGCAAGTGGAAAAAATAAGGGAAAATAGGATGGGAGGGCTTTGTGGGTTAACTTTTCTTCATAATACAGAACCCTCCTCATTTGGGGGGAACTAAAAAATTGTATTTGAAGAGGGTTTTGGATGGTTTATATGAATTCTTCAAATTTAATTTATATTGTTGTAACATTTTTAAAATTTAAAATACAGTACTCATATGCATTAATTTATCATTTTCTAAAAAACTACTCTTTTAAATTTTTTGAAAGATTTCTCTGTTTCCCTCTATATTTTTCGCCCCCTCAAAGTCTTTCATTCCCCTCCTCTCCAAACTCTCAAACAAAGCCTAAGGGTCAAAGACATCTTACAAGGTTCGTCAAAATTCTTAAAATATATTAGGGTATTAGTGCAACTCGAACTCAATAATTCTGAAATCTTAGGGTTTTCAACTCTAACTAGATATTTTAATGTATTTTTACAACCTAGTATATAGGGGTGTTCGCGGTGCGGTTCGACTCGGTTATGAGGCAAAAAGTGAACCGATCTAAAAAATAAAACATGTGCGGTTCGGCTCGGTTCGGTTGGTGTTAAAAAAAACCGAACCGATCCAATCCAAATTATCGCGGATTCGCGGTTTAATTTGGATCGGTTTTCGGTTATCCAAATTGTAAAAAAGTGATATTAATATTCTTATTAAAAATAATTTTGAGATAAGTTTTTTTTCTTGTTGAACACATATAAGTTGCGATTTATAGTATCTCTTTTTTCTTTCATATATTAGGTTGTAGAAAATTCTTTCCTAATTCTATAAGTTGTAGGATACATATACTGGATACATATAAATTGCTGCAAACTTTTGTAGCATGCTGCAAACTTTCCTTCAATTTAATAGCAAAAGTCATCATTGGGAGTAAGAAAGAAAGAATTAAACACACGCTCTTGGTACTTGGTATTGTTAGTTGGCTAGTTTCTTTGGTAACTGATGAGTGATTTGAAGAGTTTCAGTTGACAAAACCGGCCTAAGTAATAGAATCATCTAGTAACAGTATAGTAAGTGCGGTTCGGTCCGGTGCTTAAGTTATAAACCGAGAACCGAACTGGTCGGTTTTAATTTTTATGGCCCAAACACATAAAAAAATCGATTTTTTTGGATCAGGTGGCAGTTTTTTTTGGATCTGTTCGGTTCTGAACACCCCTAGTGGTATATGATTGGTTTTGCTTTTATACAAATTAATTTTGAATAAATTGATTATATAAAAGATTATGGTTAAAACTGAGTTGAATGTAAAATGATTTATGTTTGGATGAATATATTTATGTAAAAATGAATTGAACAACAAATTTGAGTGTAAAAATCAATCTAAACTCAAAAGCTCAATTTATAGCCTCAAGTAAAATCAATTTTAAAGGCAGAGTCAATTATAAGATAATAACACTTTTAAATGTCACATTTAAATTTCACTTGAATTAAAGAGTATTTATAAATAAAGGGGAAGAAGATCCCTTCAAAAAAAAAATAAAGGGAAGAAAATAACAATTAAATCTTTTGATGTATTTTCACAACTCATCAAAAACAAAAAAGACTCTTTATGAATATCACATCACGTCTAAGTTTTACATGAATTAAAAAGTATTTATAAATGAAAGGAATTTATTTTATCATGTTTAGGTAATTTTTTAAAAGCGTGGAATTAATTTTGATATATTTGGTTTTTTTGGCATAATAAATTTTAACTTGAAGTTAGAATTTGTAGTTTTTGGTTTCTGCAATTGATTTTTTGTTTTTAATTTATTTTTCAATTCACTTTTACATGAATGTATATAAACATAAATCATTCACATTCCTTTTAGCCAAAACTAATATTACAAAATCAATTTGTGTCACCGTATATTGTATAGTAAATTATGTTTGCATATATTCATATAAATGTAAGTTAAATAGTAATTCCAAGGCTAAAATTAATTCTACGAACAAAAGTTCTAAATTGCAACATAAGTTATAATCAATTCTAAAGACAAGATCAATTATACTTGAGAAGATTCAAACATGTTAGAATCAATTCTATAATTCTAAAATAAATTTTGACTGTTACAAAAATGGAACCAAACATGAACTAAACTAAACGGGTTATAGTATTCTCATGACTTAATAAATGTCACATCTAAGTTTTACTTTTACATGAATTAAGAAGTATTTATAAATGAAAGGAATGGAATAACAATTTTACGAAATTAACTTTATCAAATATGGATATATTTATCAACGTAGACTGAATAATATTAACTGAAGACTAATTCACATAATATTATTAATTATGAGTTTTATTTGAAAAAAATATAAATGCAAGATTGTTTTTTCAAATGTAACTAAAATTATATTAAAACTAAAAATGACATGCGATTTTTTTTTTTAGCAAATATGACACTCATGACGAGTCAAATGGAGAAAATATTATGATAAATGCATTTTAAAATACAATTGTTTGAGAGTATTACACACATTATTAAATGATTAGATATATTTGTCCCCGTGAGCTTAGCTTAGTTGGTATAGACAGTGCATAATATATGCAAGGTTTGGGGGTTCGAACCTCGACCACCACAAAAAAAAAATGATTAGATATATTTGTCATCGTGAGTTTAGCTCAGTTTGTAGGGACAATGCATAATATATGCGAGGTCCGGGGTTCAAACATCGACCAACAAAAAAAATGATTAGATATATTTGAAATAAAGTAATTGGTTAATGCTTCAAATAGGTCTTGTAATTTTGGCTAGATATGAAAATAGTTCTTTTAAAAAAAATACAGGCTCCAACTTGTGATTTTGGATTCTTCACTTATTACCCTCATCTTTTGATAAAATAGTTGAATGAAGTTTGCAAATTTACCCTATAGAGGGTTAAGATGAATGAAAATGGTTCGGGTAAAGTGTTAACATATTAAGAAGTCAAAATTACAAAGGTGAAATCTGTGATTTTTATTTACATGAGCTATTTTCATACCTCACCCAAATTTCAAGAGATTTTTGAGGTATGAACCCTAAAATAATTAGTATTTTGTAAAAAATAATAATAAATAATAAGCGTAGGTAAATTAAATATATTTGTTTTCCCAATCTAAGCCCCTAATTATTAATTTTACACGAACTTCTAAATCACTTTTTTTGAATAAGAGCCTAAGTTGAAAAAAGAAGAAAAAACTCCAAAGGAAACCGCGGAGCAGAGACTCCGAAAATATCAACAATGATCAATTATCTAATCTGATTAGGACAATTCGCCTCCAAGGTTTGCCATTGTCACATCCCAAAATCACTTTACATTGAAGTTGAAATTTGAAATAATTTTTAAGTAAAATGTAATAAACATATCATAATAAGTTTTTAAAGGATTAAATATGATTTCAGTTCTATAAATTTATGTTTTTTCAATCATATGGGTTAGGTCTAATGCAAGGAGTTAGACTTCCATAACTTGACAAACCAATGTTCAAGACTCGATTAAGAGACATACCCACATTACCTGACATGACTTCCTTAATTTTATTTATTTCAAAAACGCTTTTAGTCTCTTTATGTAGTATCTCTTAGGGGCGGACAACGGTTGGCTTCGGTCGAATATCGGTCAAAACCCCCCAAACCGATGTACAACCGTGAGTGACAAAAATGTATTCATTTATGTCCGTTGGAGCACTCAGTTGCGGGGGTTGTTGGGTAAGACAACATACAGGTTGGGCGGGTGGTTTGAAACGGTAACACGAACTCAATTTTAAGTAAGCTAAATTTCAAAGCTTTGCAAAGAAAAATTCATAAATTCACCGCCACAAAAAAAACCTATACAACAAACAAAAATGCGGAAGATAATCAAACTCCTAAAAGATCTACTTGAGATGGAAGTTTGTGTTATTTAAATTAAGTGTGAAAGCTTGTATAGATTTAAGAACCTTGAGCAGGTCACGAGTTCGTTGATAAGAAAAGGAAGGATTGTGTCGTGTGTGGAGTTGAAGAAGAAATGTTACATTGAATTTTGTGTGTGGAGTAGTAGTAGAGATGTTCGTGGAGAAGAAAGAGAAGGATTGTGGGAGAGGGAAAAAAGAAAGGGAAAGAGTCCGGGAAAGTGGAAGTGTGAACTGTAAAAGCATGAGAATGAATTTTGAGAAATTAAAATCGTGAATAAAGAAATAATGACTATTAATGTATACAACTCTAAAATTAATTTATTGGGTAAAGAGAGAGTAGGAAAAGTAGGAAAACCTTGATTGGTGAGCCATGTGATACCGACTCGATGACATTAAATGGTGTCCATTCATTTTGGAATGTTTAGTTATACTATAGTTCGATCGTACTCAGATTTTGTTGGGCCAGTCCAACCCACTCGCAACCAACCACAACAAACCAAAGGAACCCATTTTTCTGCTCCTTCCCAACCCGACTCACTCGTGAAACTTGATTCTACGCTTTTGATCTATACGGTCCGTACGATTTGGACCAGATACTTTTTTTTCCCTCCAACCCTAGTATCTCCAATAGGAAAAATGATTAAAATTGAAAATCTTTAATTTTTATTTTACCAAAAACATATATATTTTTTTTTAGAGGTTATAAGTTACATAATGATATGATTTTAGACTTATGAAAAACGCTTAAAGTATATTTTTTAGATATTTAAATTTAATTAGGGTTTGTTTAGATTGAGGAGACCGAAAATATAGATAGAGATGTTATTTTATACTAATTTAATTTTTTGGGCATAATTATGGTAAATTATTAATTTCTTTTATTCATTTATCATATATATTTTTTAATTTGTAGCAACTGTATAGTCAAATGCGACTTGAAATAACGAAGTATTATATATTTTAAAATGAATATAAATTGACACTTTTTTTAAAAATAAAATAAATATAATGACACTTCACGCTTATAAATATGAGAAACCGAGTCTATGGAAAATAAGTCTTTATGTAGAGTTAGATAGTTCAATTAGTTTGAACTAAGAGTTAAAAAATTGAAGATCGATTTTAAGTCTTAAAATAAAATAAAAACTAACGTAACAATTCATATACTGAGTCAGAGAGGTCTCATGTTTGAAGGGAAGAGTTTGATCTAGTGGTGAAATATATGTCTTAAATTCAAGAAAAGATGTGTTCGAGGGGTAACTTGGGTAGTACTTGAGTAAGATTGTAGTTGGTGACATTGATTACACACAATATTACAAATGACTTTTTTTTGTATACTTGTAACACTGTGGTCGACTAATATCATTCAATTCTTTGGATTAAACATGATCCTGAACTCTAAATTTTTATTTTATCAAAATAAAAATAAATGTCTGTTATTAACAAAAAAAGAAAAGAAAAGCCTGTTTGTATTTGGTGCTGTGATTGGTTAGAAAGGAACAATTTGGTTCCCTCTTCTTCTTCTCTGTTGCGAGAAGTACAGTACAAACTCGTCTTTGCTTGCATAAAGCCAAACACACCTTCTCGCATTCCAACGCCATTCATTCACTCCACAATTCTTCTATCGACCGATCCGTTTTCATCTTTTCCTCCTTTTCGCCGTCGTCTTCACCATACTTCTACTTCCATTTCGCCAAGGCTCCACCGATTCTCCTGCTTCTCACCAAAATTCCGGTTAACGATCTACAAAATTCTCTCTAGGTTTTCATTTTTTTTCTTCTAATAACTCATTATTTTAATATTATTTTTCATATCTTCAAATTTGCATGTCAAATACTGCAAATTTTGATCCATTAATGGCTTTGTGATGTTTGTAACTGTGTTTGCATTTTTTTCACAAATAATAACTTATTTACACAAATAACCCTAACCTGTGCTGTGAGAATGCCTATTACTATTAATATGAATTATTATGTTTACTTGTTTAAAGTCTTTTCATCACATGCATATCTTCACAATTTCAATTAGGGCACTAGCTTTATGATCCTTTTCTCTTCTTTCCATTTTATTATATTTTTAATTTCAATTGGGGCCATGCATTATTTATATTCTTTTCAATTTGCTATTATGTTTGGTTAGGTATTTATGTTTTGTTAACTTTCTATTTATTAACCATTTTTTACTATAAGATTTTGAAAAATCTAGTATATAAGGATAAGTAAGTTGTTGTATACTAGAGTTTAGAGTTTTAATGGGGGGTTTTAGAAGACCTTATTTGGACTTACTGTATGACAAGCATTTTTGGGGGAGTTTATAAAAATAGCTGATAATATTCTCATAATATTCTCCAAGATAACTTATAGAAACAACTTATACAGAGTTATGTGGAATTTACCCTTGTTGTCCCTTTGATTGTGAAAACAACTTTTACATAAGATTTTGTATGATAAGTGTTTATTGAATAAGGGTTTAATTGGGTTATTTACCAAAACACCCGTTTTTTTCAAATATATAATGCTTTCAAGATAAATGCAAGAGTTTGTCAAAAAAAAGAAGAAGATAAACGCAAGAAGGTTTGGGAATCTTCAACTAAATTTTTAGTCAAATTACAGTCCATGTTTGAAAATAGGACTCAGGGTCTGTTTGGATTGGTTTATTTGAGTTTATCTACCCGCATAAGTTTTATGAGACTGTTTGGGAGAACTTATGAAAACAAGTTGTGACAATGTTCATTAGCTGTTTTTAGCTTATTTTCATAAATTCTCCAAGATAAATTATGAAAACAACTTATAGCTTATACAAAAATAATCTAGCTTTATTTTACCTATTGCTATAGTAATAGCTTATACATAAGCGCTTATCATGATAAGTTCTTGTGCTATAATTAGTCTATAAAGACGTGAATATGTATCGGTAGAAAATTTGTATGATATCTTGATATCCTAATATATCATTAAAATTCCAATCATTGTCTGTAACAAACAAATGTTTCAATGGAATCATGTTTCAAAGTATTGTAGGACTTTTCTGTTCATTCTTAGGATTTTGATGTCACCTATGGTTCTTGCTAATTTACTTTCATGTAAAAGAAAAGTCGAAACCCTGGACAATTATTTTGTTGTAAGATTTTATTTTATTTTTACCAATGAGAATTTGTTCTTACCTAGAAAAATTGAATGTTTTTCTTCTTTTGGTAATTGTTAATTTTTCTAATATATTTCAGGTTCACTTTTTGATATAATTGTATAATATTCTGTGAACTGGATCAGTAATGTATGGAAAACTATTGTCTACTAGTAGTACGTGTTTGAAATTGTTCATACTTTGCTATGAAAAACATAATTGGCTACCATTATTATGACGAAGATATTACTATTACAATTTACCAATGCAAATATGAGTACTCGCTTGCTATGATTAATGATTGGGTATAAAGTATTTTGCTCAAAAGTTAATATTAAGAGACACTCTAACCTCTGTTGTCAATAGCGGCCGAACGCGGCGCGGAGCGGCTAAAAACAACAAAGCGTGACGCAGCGCTCCAACACGTAGCGTTTGGAGAAAGCGGATGAAGCGGGCGCAATTGCGAGCAAAAGCGGGCGCGATGCGGGTCAAAGCGGGCGCTTTTGACAACCCTGTGTAAAATACTAGATTTCCCTTCATTTAAAACCGTTTTAAGGGTCATTTTTGTAATTTTCAAAACCCTAACTATTACTCTTCTCCACCAGAACCAAATACACAGCCACAAACTCAACTTCTTCATCGTACCA
>Ga0315915_1008562_pt1 | contig 11914 bp, 9 predicted proteins | sample MpolbnodulesMG_FD_207738 | JGI IMG/M metagenome (GOLD analysis project Ga0315915, IMG submission 207738) | Medicago polymorpha root nodule microbial communities from Los Angeles, California, United States - branched nodules | ecosystem: Host-associated > Plants > Roots > Nodule | place: USA... | reverse complement strand
GATACACTCTGCTGCAGAATGTTCACCGATTTTAGCACTCTTCGAGTGAGTGTCAACTCCTCAAGAATTAAGGGAAGGAAGAAAAGAGAATTTGGGAGATAAAAAGATTCATTTCGTATTATTTTGCATACTGATTTGTTTACATCACAGCTGTTAAAAGGAATTGAATGCTAACAATCAGGCAACAAGAAAGGATACAAAACAGGAAATAAGCTAACAAATTGCAGCAGGAAAATCAGGAATTAAATTGCAGCATATCAGGGTCTTCTAGGCCTTTCTTTCACACACATAGTCACTCATCCATGCTGGCTTCTTTATTACTCGTTTCCCTAATGTTGGGCCATCATCCTCCATCTCAGTATTGTTTTCTGTTTGTGTTGTTGTACTCCCATCATTCCCTATTGGGCCTTGAACAACTAGTTGGCTCGTATCATTCTCCCCTCCTGCAAAACTCACCTTGTCCTCAAGGTGAAAATCAGGAAAACAAGTACAAAAATTATCCGAGTCTTCCCATGAAGCTTCATCAATTGGACAGCCAACCCAATGCACCAAGAGCTGCTCACGTGGTTGACCATGAACTAACTGAGTGCGCCGATCTAAAATTGCCCCTGGTTGATCAATAGGTTGGTTATCAAAGCTTTCCAAGGGTAAGTCACATGCTGACACGTTATCAGTACCACGGAAAGGCTTAAGAGCTAACACATGGAAAACTGGATGAATGTGACTACCAGAAGGAAGTTGGAGTTTGTATGCTACTGCCCCAATGCGCTCCAGAATGGGATAAGGACCATAGAACCTCTTAGAGAGCTTGTGCTGTTTGTGTTGACGGACTGATGTTTGGCGATATGGATGGAGGCGAACTAGAACCAAATCACCAACAGCAAGGGCAACGTCGCGACGATGCGCATTGGCCTTCTGGCGCATTCTATGTTGAGCAGCAGTCAAATTTTCCTTCAAAGTGCGTAGTAATTCGTCACGAGAAGTGAGGGCCTCGTCCAACACTTGTATAGAAGTGGATCCCCTAGCATATGCCGGAATGGTAGGTGGTTTGCGACCATAAAGAGCCTCAAAAGGTGACATTTTCAAAGCACTATGGTAGCTGGTATTATAATGAAATTCAGCCCAAGGAAGAAATGCAACCCATGAAGACGGTTTGTGTTGAGTGAATGCACGAAGATATTGTTCCAACCCACGGTTAACTACCTCGGTTTGGCCGTCAGTTTGGGGATGATAGGCACTGCTCATAGCAAGTTTGGTTCCACTAAGTTCAAACAACTTGCGCCAAAAAGTGCTAATGAAGACCGGGTCACGATCAGACACAATGGAACGAGGGTATCCATGATGACGCACAACCAGAGACACAAACAACTCTGCTACTTTAGAAGCGGTAAATGAGGTGGGGAGTGCACCAAAGTGAGCTGTTTTGGACAAACGATCCACAACAACAAAGATAACAGTGGATCCTTGAGAGGGTGGGAGGCCCGTAATAAAATCCATTGTCACGTCTTCCCAAACCTTCTCTGGAATCGGAAGAGGTTGAAGGAGTCCAGCGGGAACCTGAGTTGAGTACTTAATTTGTTGACAAACAAGGCACGAACCAACAAAATTTTCCACCGCTTTACGCATACCAGACCAGTAGAAATTGGCAGCAACACGAACCAAAGTACGCTTCACACCGGCGTGACCACCACTTGGTGTATCATGAAACTCACTAATGACGCTATCACATAAGGAAGATGTCGGGTTAAGCACATAACGACCAGCATGTAATAGGACCCCGTTCATGATAGTATAAGGATATAAAAGCAATCCTTGTGCATGTTGTTCATGAAAAGTTTGATAAAAAGAATCTGAAGCATTATCTTTTTGGAGCTGAGTAATAATACCATATGTAGGTGAAGAAACTAATGCTCGGAGTGCGGATGTGTGCTCACAATCTGGCCAGTCAGCAGGCACGCGTGAAAGTGCGTCAGCCACTTTGTTAGAAGCCCCTGTTTTGTACTCAATACGGAATTGGAACCCCAAGAGTTTGCGCACATACGACTGCTGGTCTGGAGTTTGTATCACTTGCTGAAGTAATTCCTTGATGCTCTTATGATCAGTTCGGATGACAAAAAAATGGCCTAACAAGTATTGTCTCCATTTAAGAACAGATTCTGTAATGGCATGTAGTTCCTTGATGTAGACAGATGCAGCTTGTAACTTTGGGCCCAATTTCTTACTAAAGAAGGCAAGGGGGTGGCCCTCTTGCATTAAAACCGCGCCAATACCTACGTTGGATGCGTCAGTCTCAATCACAAAATATTTAGAAAAGTCGGGTAAACTAAGGACAGGTGCGGCAAGCATAGCTTGCTTGAGGGCAAGGAAGGCCCGTTGAGCAGCTTCATTCCAAGTGAACGCATCGTGCTTCAGAAGATCAGTTAATGGAGAAGCTATACTTGCATAATGGGCAATGAATTTTCTGTAGTATCCAATAAGTCCTAAGAACCCCCTAAGTTGCTTTACCGTCACTGGTGTTGGCCACTTTTCCATGGCTTCTAGCTTGGCCGGATCAGCGTGTACACCTCGAGAAGAAACAATATGGCCTAAGTATTCAATGGACTCTTGGCAGAAGAGGCATTTGGATAATTTCACAAAAAAACAATGAGTCTTCAAGGAAGTAAAAACCAGTTCTAAGTGTTGCAAGTGATCTTCAAGAGAGGCACTATATATCAATATGTCATCAAAAAATACAATCACGAACCTCCGCACGTATTGAGAAAACAACTGGTTCATAGTAGCTTGAAATGTTGACGGTGCATTAGTAAGTCCAAACGGCATCACAAGAAATTCAAAATGACCCTCATGTGTGCGGAACGCCGTTTTATAAGTGTCACAAGAATACACCCGAATTTGATGGTACCCTGCTCGCAAGTCCAATTTTGTAAAAATTCTTGCGCCACCCAGCTCATCCAAAAGTTCATCAATGGTGGGAATCGGGAATTTATCCTTAACCGTAACAGAATTTAAGGCCCGATAATCCACACAGAAGCGCCATGTACCATCTTTCTTCCTTACTAATAAGACGGGTGAAGAAAAAGGACTGTGGCTAGGGACGATGATGCCTTGATCAAGCATTTCTCGGATCAACTTCTCCATTTCAGATTTTTGAAATTGAGGATACCGATAGGGCCTCACATTGACTGGCTTGGATCCTTCGACAAGATGGATGCGATGGTCAACAGTTCGGTGGGGAGGTAATCCAGTGGGCGTGGCAAAAACAGACTGAAAATGTTGTAATAGATCAGTAACAGAGATGGGTAGATTGGGTGGAAAATTTATGGATTGTTCTGGAAGAGGGTCAGGTTCTTGGAGGGATGCCGTAATGGCAAAAATACTTGCCACATTACTGGTGTGAACCAATGCCTGAAGCTGATGAAGTGACACAGATTGTGAAGCTAGAGACGTATCACCCTTTAAAGTAACTTGAGTCCTTTGCCACATGAACTCCATGGTGAGAGCTGAATAGTCATGAGCCACTTTTCCCAAAGATTCCAACCAAGGGAAGCCCAACACAACATCTGGACCTTCAATGTCCAAGATAAACAAATCCACCTCAAAGTTAATGCTCTGTATGAGAAGAGGAACACCATGGCAGCAAAATTGACAAACTAAGAAGGTTCCACAACCAGTTGCCACCTTGAACCGAGGGCATGACTTGATAGTTAACCTCAATCTTTCCACCAATGCAGGCTTGACAAAGTTGTGAGTGCTTCCACTGTCAATGAGGATGGTGAATTTATGTTGGTTATAAAGCCCTGAAACACGTAGCGATCGACTTTTAAGTTGGCTGGATAGGGAGTGAAGACTAGATATGTCACCAAAGACATCATCTGTTAAGGTATCCTCTGATTCTGGTGGAGGGTCATCTTCATCCTCTCCCATGAGAAGAAGCACACGGTTCCGACACCGGTGAGATGGGTTCTATTTCTCGTCACATTTGAAACACAGGCCTTTCGAACGGCGGTCTCGCAGTTCAGCAGATGGAATGTTACGAACGGGAAGGTTTGGGTGTGGTGTAGGTAATAATGGGGGTAATGATGATGTGATATTTTTGGATGAGTTATGAGAATCTGGGTTGGGTCGATTTGTTTGATTGTTGATAGGTTGGGACAGGTTGGTAATAGAACTAGATTGGTTATGTTGGCTGGTGGAATGTTGCGGGCCGCGAGACCAAGGTTTGCCCGTGGCTGGTGTGTCATCAAAACGTGCCTCATATGCCCTAGCCATGGTAAAGGCTTCCATTAAAGTAGCGGGTCGGTGAAATTGCAATTCCCGTCTCAGATGCTTTTTCAGTCCCGTAATGAAAAAACTGATAAGTAATGATTCAGAGATACATGTTACCTTGTTCATCAAATCTTCAAATTGGGCTTGAAAATCTGCTACAGAGCCGGTTTGAGATAATTTGGAGACGTCATCTTCAATGTCCTCGTACTGAGTTGGACTGAAACGGTGGCGAACAGCGGTGAGAAAAACCTGCCACGACGATAACAGATTGTTGCGTGTTGCCCATTGAAACCACGCGGCGGCGCGTCCGTCGAGATGAAAAGCAACGATCTGAAGCCGGGACTCTTCTAGAGTTTCATGGAAGTTGAAAAAGGCTTCAATTTGGAAAATCCAATCTAAGAGATTGGAACCATCAAAACGTGGTACGCTTAATTTCAACGTACGCGATGCCGATCCAGAAAATCCAGGATTTGATTGTTTGCCTCCGACATGCAGATTTGCGACTTTCGAATCAACTTCCACCAGGTGTTGGTGGAGTGTAGAATGAACTGACTCAGTGTGGGATTCGAGCAGTCCGAGAAACTTTTCCATTTGTGCATCGATTTTGGATTGAAGGGCGTTCATAAGCTCGACTGTGTCCATGATGAAAGCACCAATGATACACTCTGCTGCAGAATGTTCATCGATTTTAGCACTCTTCGAGTGAGTGTCAACTCCTCAAGAATTAAGGGAAGGAAGAAAAGAGAATTTGGGAGATAAAAAGATTCATTTCGTATTATTTTGCATACTGATTTGTTTACATCATAGCTGTTAAAAGGAATTGAATGCTAACAATCAAGCAACAAGAAAGGAAACAAAACAGGAAATAAGCTAACAAATTGCAGCAGGAAAATCAGGAATTAAATTGCAGCATATCAGGGTCTTCTAGGCCTTTCTTTCACACACATAGTCACTCATCCATGCTGGCTTCTTTATTACTCGTTTCCCTAATGTTGGGCCATCATCCTCCATCTCAGTATTGTTTTCTGTTTGTGTTGTTGTACTCCCATCATTCCCTATTGGGCCTTGAACAACTAGTTGGCTCGTATCAGATAACCAAGGTCGGTAAGCATGAGTTCTTCGAGTAAAGGGAAACAATCAGCAATGAAGATGAGATAACTCTTGTATGTCTCCGTAGCAATTCGGTAACAAGTGATAGATGTCAAATTTTTCATCTTTAAGGAGAAATCTCGCAGCCCATTTCTAGGAAGTTTAATGGGGTGGTAGAGAGCGAGCGATTTGATGTCTAAGGGTAAAGTAGAGATTCGGGTTAGAAGCTCGTCAAGGTCTCGGAAGGAGAGAGTGATGTTGAGTGATGTGACGTAAGGGAACCTTGTGAAGAGGCGAAGAATGAAAGGGATGGTTCGATTGGTGATTGTGACCGAGAATCGAAGACGGTTGGTGATGGACAAAAACTGTTTCGAGACTACCGAGAGAGACTTGAAACTGTCTCGAAGAGAGAGGAAGGAGAGGTTATAACCTAGCATCCCGTTTGCATGAATATCGCAGATGTTCTTAACGTCATCGTTGAGGAATTTGAAGATGCACTCCCATAACTCGTCCGGCAAATATGAACCTGTTGCAGCCGCTGCCATTCTTTTTCTTTTGGATGTTGCCGCCATCATTGTTAATCGCTCGCTCACTCCTATGCAAATATGCTACACGGCAAAAACAAAAACCCCTAAACTCAACCATGCTTTTTATATATCAACTAGACCATCGACCCGTGCGTAGCACGGGTCATATCGAAGGTAATATTTGATGGTAATAGGTAACAAAATAGTTTAGATAAATGTCATGATTGTCATATAATATTTCATAATATTAAGAAGCATAGACGTTGCTATTGTGCCATAACATAATATTTCCATGACATCGCCCTTGATACCGTAACGTAACATAATATGTTAAGCATAGCGAGACGGGGTTAACGGTTAGTCCTTTCCAAAACAATAGCATATAATTAGGAACATAATTTTATTTTACTTTTTAGATAAACATTAAATACAAAAATGTGGAGGCAAAAATTAGGTTAAGTATAGGGAAACGGGTTAACATTTATAAGTAAGAGATTTTAAAACCCTTGATGAAAGAAAAATTCTAAAACTGTGCTCAGGCATATATATATATATATATATATATATATATATATAAGGCAACCCAAGGCCTATTTTCTGTATCGAAAAAATATATTCTAAATTTATTTAATGGGATATTTTCTAAATTTATGAAACTTATATTTATTCTTCATAAAATAAATGAAACTTATATTTAAGAATCAAACAATATTAAATTTTTATTGAAATGGTTAGTAAACTAGAATAAAAATATATTATTATCTATTTATAAAGATATAATCCATTTAGAGAGACATTTATTCCTTCTGTTTTTGCCCGTCATTTAAACTAATTATTTTACTACTTTATTTTTCTTAATATTATTTGAATTACTAATTAAAAATATTTATATCTCATTAAAATAGGAGCCACCCCACTACAATAGCAACAATATTTAACAATAAAAAAATCTTATTTTTCAAAAATAATTTATCGTAGTGTTTGTAAAAATTTATATCTCTTGCTATTTACAAATAAATGTGTTGGAAGAGGGATAGCCTGACAAGTTTGTGCGCATCTTTCTGCTGGTGACGAATAACAAATATATGAATACAATTTATTTTCTATGATAAAGTTTTTGAAGAAGCTTCTATTATAAAGTTTTTTTTTAATAGGCCAAGAGCAAAATGATATCAAAAAGAATAGTGTCCAACTAAGTTGGAAACACTAATCTTATCTATTGCTAATTGCTCATATATATTATTAAAACAAAAAAAGGTTACATAAAAACTGGGGGACATAAAACCTGACCCAGTCAACAACCCTAGCAGGCAAAACAAAAAAACAAAAAATAAAAAATCTACAAAGTGGATCCAACCCTAAACAATTCCAACAATTAAGCGCAGGTCTAAAATTTGGCGAATGAATCGATCGTCAACACGAAATCGGATCACGTACCATCAACTCCCTGCAACAACGGCAGCAAGCATCAATGACTCTTTCGAGTCCATACAGTCCCATGTCAATTAGCAAGATTACTAGGATAACCCGAGAATGGCGTAAGAACCAAAAGCCCCTGCAACAAAAGCAGCAGCTTTACCGACCCTTTCGAGCCTAAACCAAGCAAGAAATATCTTCATTAAAACCGATCCCAAGCTTTGAAACTGGACATTGAATCCGCCCGCCAACACGGTTGCAAATCCATCAGTTCACTACTCACCGCGACGAACATCGACAACAGTAAGTTTTAACGGCCGCCTGAATTAACCATCCAGAAGAAAGGCCACGCTCTTTCGAGCTAACAATCCAAAGTGAATATTTGTCCAAGACATCAAAGCACATTCGGATTAATTATAGAACCGAACCAAGAGAATCAGAGACAAGTTTGAGTAAGATCAAATTGTCTTTTAAACGATGAATGGTGTACGAACTAACCGCCAATACGGATAGGTTCACGAACCAACAGCCGCCGCAACAAATCAGCGCGAACACTAACAGCCCTTTCGAGCCCCTCGAACCTCAAGCAGAGATTGGTAGAAACCACCCCAACCAAGAGGCGACGACACCGCTACCCACTAGAGCTACCCCGAGCCAGAATACATCCATCAACCGACGGTAAGACAGAGTACGGCAAGATCTGACAGAAAAGAGCTTGCAAACCCCCGAACCGGATCTGAGGATAGATTATCTGGAACAGAGGACAACTGTACAAGAGGAGAGGCACCGGTGGTGCGAAGGGTGAACCTCGTCGCACCACCACACAATGAAGCTACATCGGAACAAAGGTTTTGGGGCGGGAAGGTTTGCTTTAGAGAGAGAGAAGGAAGGTTGGGGAAACGGCGGCGTTTGGCAGAAGGAGAAAAGGTAGGTACGTGAATCGCATGAGAAAGGACTTAATTCCTATGATAAAGTTAATATAGTGTCAAATGAGAGAAATAGTTAAAATAAATATAATAATTTTATTTAACTGTTGGGTGATCGATTTTCAATATGATGTGAAACTGATAAATGTACAAGCCAATATTGATAGAATTTGTTATGTTTGGGTAGCAACTTATTTGTGAGTTTTGTTAATTTGTTATGTTTTGGTTGGAACTTACTCCCTCCATTTTTAAATATAAGCAAATTTTACTTTTTAGGTTCATTCAATTAATGATGTATGTGGTTTATAATATGGGTCACATATATCATTAATTGAATGAACCTAAAAAGTAAAATTTGCGTATATTTAGAAATGGAGGGAGTATTTATGAGTTTTGTTAAGTAAGATTTTTTTGACAAAAATAAACAACATTTCATTCATTCAAATTGATAGAGTGCATCGATATAATACAAATTCAAAGTCGCTAAAAATAAAATAAAAAATGAATATATGAACAAACTCACATCATCCATGTTAATAGCAAAAAGCAACATAGTTCTTATGCCTACAAATATTGACAACGCTAGAGTCGTTGTCTAAATCTGCACTTGTCCAGAGTTAATTTTTCAACCTGAATCAAATAAACATCGTCCTAAAATGGATAAATCAAAAACTCATTGCACAAAGACGGAAAATCAAAACAAATAGAGTCGTGCAAAGACGATGAAATCACAAAAACAAACGAAATAAGATTGAAATTACTTTATTTTTTTAAGGAAGATTGAAATTACTTAATTAACTAAAAAGAAATAAATTGTATGGGTGATTTTGGGTCAAAAATATCTTTTGTAGATAAGAAGAAGAAAAGTGGGGACGACTAGGGTTAAGGAGGGGAGAGAGAGAGATATATATTTAACTCTTAAGTAAGATTGTTATTTCAACTTTATTAATTGTATGAAATTTATTAAATTTGTGTTTTTTTTAAATGTATTGATCACTTTAATCAAAAAAAATGGATGCAATCATTTTTATTAAACTTTATACAGAGACCGGAATAACAAGTATACAATCCAATCAATGATCCACTGATTTGATCAAGGACTCGATATCTTGACCAGCTTAATTATCGATTCAATCACAAAATTTTGTGGATAGATCACAAATATAAGCAAAAATTAATAATTCTATCATACTTAACGCTATTATTCCTTAACTATCTTTCTATTAATTTAGATATAATTTTTCTATAACCCTTTTATTCCCATGAAGTAAGGTCCTATAAAGATTAATTTGAGAAATATGATTAATGTTTTTTTACTTATTTTAGAAGATTAAAGAGGATTACCCCTAAAAAAAGATTAAACAAGATTAATTAATTTTTGACGAATGTGAAATTAATTATTTTTCATTTATATATAAATCCAGAGAGTAACTATTATAGCATTCTCTTTCAAAAAAAAAACTATTATAGCATTTCGTTTTTTTTTTAAGAAATCAAATTGGGATATATTAACAACGGCGGTGAGGACACCTTAGTACAAGGTGTACCAAGGGATCCACCCCTGAAATCAAAGTGTCATACAAAGAATTTACAAGACAAAGGTCAGTCGATACCCAAATAAAGTAAAGGGTCCGACCACCATCTTTGAGAATCATACACGAAAGTGGTATTGTGAGATTTTAGCCACCAAAACGAATGGAATTTTGCTTTTTCTAAAAGCTGAATAACCGGTATTTCAATGTTATTAAATAACCTGTTGTTGCGTTCGGTCCAAACAAGCCAAACACAAAGCAGCCAAACCAATTGAAGAAACGACCTACGCGCCCTTGAGTGACCTGTAGAATGTATAAATTGATAGAAATGGTCACGTATATTTTGAGGATCAGCTCCAGACACACCAATCCACGTCCTGATATGTTGCCATAAAGAACTGAAAACCTCGCAATTCATAAACAAATGGGATGTCGTCTCAGCGTAGCCGTACCCCGCTACACACGTGTTAGCCGCATCCTGAAGAGAGACACGCCTTTGCAGATTGATTTTGGTAGGTAACATGTCCTTCTGCAATCGTCAAGCAACCATGGAAACCTTCAAAGGAACCTGTTTGTGCCATACAAGATCGTCCGTTGCGACATGAGTAGGAGAGACCGTAGATGTCAGAATCTGATACGCACCTTTCACTATATATCCATCATGAGTATCCGGATCCCACTGCCACCTGTCTGAAACATTAGACTGCACACAAACAGTATCAAGTAAAAGCCTACATTCTTCTAGCATATCATCCTCCCACGCCCACAAACGTCTCCGCCAACTCCAAGCCTCACCACCTTCCTCCCAACCAAAAGAAAACATGTCCGCCACCATGCTCAACTTATTTGTCGATAGATCGAATAAGCGAGCAAACCTACTGCGTAATGGAACATCTCCTACCCACCTATCATACCAAAATAATGTGTTGAGACCGTCCCCTAACAACTTCGACACCCTCCCGGCAAACCAGCCCCCTTCATCGTCACCTACACCACCCTAATCTTCGCTACCTCCCTCCACCAATGAGAAACACTCCGGCCCCCAACCTCCCAGCCTCCACACCATATCTCGCCACTAGCACCCTATACCAAAACCCACCTTTATCCACCAACAACCTCCAACACCATTTACCCAACAAGGCTAAATTAAATTCCCTCAACTACCTCACCCCCAAACCTCCTTACTCCTTTTGTAAACAAATAGAGCTCCAAGCAATCCATGAAATTTTCCTGTTATCCTCACTCCCACCCCAAAAAAATTTAATAAAAATAGATTCAATGAGAGAGATTATACCTGGCGGAGCTTTGAAGAAGGAAAGAGCATAGACAGGAAGCGAATTCAGGATAGACTTGAGAAGAACTAACCGACCCCCGAAGGATAGAAAGCGACTTTGCCACCCCGACAATCTAGATTTAATGGTAGTCACCACCGGGTCCCAAAACGCCAACTTCCGAGGATCACCTCCAATCGAGAAATATTATGGGACAGAGAGAATGTGAAATTACCACTAGTAAAAGTCAAATATTTTGTGCAATATGTGGGTCAAACTGATGTTGTATCAAAAGTAAGTATTTTTGTTATCGTCTCCACAGGGACTGGTGCGATATTCTAAGCCATTCAACAATCGATATTGTTCCGAGCTAGGGTTTTCTGATGGTTTTGTTTCATAAACTATCAGCGAAGAATTTATAAATGGGATGAGAGTTAACAGGGAAATAAGTATGTTGGGATTAAACTTCATCAACCTACTCATACATATTCTCGGATTTGGGTTGCGGGTTCTAATTATCACTCGATATTATCACATATTGTTCAACAACATCATTCGTGTCCAAATGATATCGTGATTTCTATTGGGTCGTTTAATTGTCGATGTCTCGCACGATTAAACGATCCAATAGTTGATTGTATCGTTGTATCGTCGATGTCTCGCACTATACAATGATACAAAAGCTTTAAGTTTCAATATTCAAAATGATTGCCAACCTAAGTTCCATGTCTAGAACAAAAGTATTGATAGAAGATTATTCTAACCTAGATTCGAAATGTATTTTTCAATCACAATTCAAATCCATAAGATCAAAACATAGGAAGCAAGAATAATATCAATATCATAAGATAAGTTAGAATCACACAACATCCCAATCAAAGAAAATA
>Ga0315915_1008559_pt1 | contig 11916 bp, 10 predicted proteins | sample MpolbnodulesMG_FD_207738 | JGI IMG/M metagenome (GOLD analysis project Ga0315915, IMG submission 207738) | Medicago polymorpha root nodule microbial communities from Los Angeles, California, United States - branched nodules | ecosystem: Host-associated > Plants > Roots > Nodule | place: USA... | reverse complement strand
CTGAATTTAATACCAATGTTGTATGTTGTTTAATCTTTGTTGTATCAGCCTTATGTAGTTGCTTCTTTCTTTCTTTATTACATTGTTTCTCATATGGATGTTGTGTATCCTACTAAGTCCCGGTTTTGCTAATCATTTTTGCTATTCTTAAATACTATTTTCGAAATCCTTTTTAATGTGCTATTTTTTAATACTACAAGTTTTATTGATTACTACACTAATCGTATGTATGATTACTTGAAACACTAATCATACGTATGATTACTTGAAGTTAGTTGTAAATTTAACCCATTTGGATCAGACCTATATTCGAAGAGAGTTTGCAATAATCTCATCAAAATTGCATTAATCAATCATTACTTGAGAAATAATAGTGATGTTTTCAAATACGTTACAAATTTGGTACGATTCATACGTCGTTGAAGGACATATTAAGGTACATTTTATCGCTATATTGTATATCTAATAAGGATTTGTCTAACATGTGCAACATTGCACATGTTTAAACAATTAAAAGTAAAAAAAAATTGAAAAATATATTTTTAATTGAAAAATTATATATTTAATATAAAATGTACATTTCAATATAAACATATTATTTTGTTTAAAAAAATACAAATTTATTATTTTAAACGTCTTAATATGTGCAAATTTGCACATGATGGAAACAATCATCTAATAATCAGATTTGTATTTTTCGATAGACACATACATGACACATGTCAAATATAACTTATTGATCATTATAACAGTCAATAAGACCCGTGCGTCGAAAGTTTAGTTAAGTTAATAAAGAGTATTTCTATTCTATCACAAATGCATCTTTAGTACTATCGTTTATGCAAATTTCCATTTAACCCTAAATTAAAGATAGCACGTGATCCATGCATTTTTGTCCCTATCTTTTTTATTTATATACGCAAAACCCCAGAAAAGATATGAATCCTAAATGTACGTTTTTGTCCCTTTGTCGTTGTAGTGTGATTCTTTGTTCTTTCTTGGACAAGGATGCTATTGGAGTTTTATTAAATCATATTAAATCTAGTTCACAATTATTGAATATGATTCATTTTAATGTCTTTCTACGTCTTAGTAAAACACACAAAAGAAACCATAAAAGGGACCAAATTTTTTTCTTTGGGTGTTAACCCTCCGATTCGCAGTAGAAAACTGCTCTAATAATTCGGAGCTCAGTCGTGAGGTAAAGATAGTCTGACCAACAATTGTTTCATCAGAAATCAAACTCAGGTTCACCCGAAATTTGAACCACTCATTTACCACTTGAGTTCAATTACTTAGTTAAGGGACCAATTTTCTGATCGGGGTGAGAACATACATGCAATTTATAATTTAAACCACAAAATTAAGAGAAAGTTATCTCTTATGTAACATAATTAATTTTATTCAAGAACATAGAAGTTAGCTAGCTTGAAAGGGATTACATGATAGGAATATTTCCATATAGAACAAAAGATCAATGATCCATTAGGCAAATAGCTAGCTAATTATTCTTCAAGCATAGAAAGTGGTTAATTAGGCAATGTAGTAGAGGGGATCAGGGAGCTTGAAAGTCCTATCACCAGTGTTGGTTCCAAGAATATCACTCCATTGGTCTCCACTGTTTCCAATAATTCTCCATCCTTCTTCTTCCAACTTCTTTCTCTCAGATGATTTGTATTGAACTGCTGTTTTACCATGATATAATTCTGTATCCCTGCAACCATATATTTGAAATTAGTATTTTTTACTATGTGCCAACAAAACGTACGTGTTAATAATTGACATATGTCCCTCAATCACCTACTATGTCCTTTTCAAGTGGTATATGTCGTCACCAATAATTCCCATAAAAAATATCACCAATAATTCACCTAGTTTATTTATTTTTACTGAAATAATTCACCTAGTTTATGGTTTATCGTATTAATTTATTTTGATTATTATTATATTTAATGTCAAATTATCATGACATTAATTATTTTTCTTTTTTAACTAGATCATGACATTGAATATATTGTAAATATAGAAATCATGATATGAATTATAATAAGTTTATTTTTATGGGTCATCATGTTAACTAGTGTCCTGGGATAGGGGGAAAAAATATATACTAAAAACAATATTTTCTACATTTTTTCATACTTGATTACACAAATTCGTCTTCAATACATTTTTTTTAATTTCTTAACTAGTGCTCCGAGGACATTAATTAGCATTTTTCATTATTTATTGGACATGTGAAATCATACACTAATACACGGCAGATGACTCATAATTCCAATTGCAAAGTCCTTGAATTATTATTAATATTATTATTGTTTTAATAAATCAAAAGTAACAAATAAATTACTACTATATATGAATGACTCTCTAGTAAACTCTCTTATGTTGATTCAATTTTTTAAATTAAGGATAAATTCACAAGGATCTTTATGAACAATTAATGTTAGAAAACTTACTTCAAAATTAGCTTTTCATATGTGTGGTAGCCAGCTTCTTTCAAGTTCTTAGCTGTAATGTCCTTCTGTTTGAGTGGTCTTCCTGTTAAGAATACAATCTTGACACCAAGATTTACCAGTTTGTTGTACAATTTTTGTGTCTCTGGTAGTGCTGGTGCTGCTCCTTCATCAACCCATGCATTAAACAATGTTTCGTTGTATGGGTTCACCCTATCAATTCATTAATTAATTGGTCAAAGGAAAAATAAATAAATATTGTTACAAAATATATTAATTAACAATGTTAAACAAGAAAGAATTATGTACGTGCAAATTACATAACACTAACATGGATGCACCCTAACATTTCTGGTCCTTAAAAGTTTATAAAACACATATTTTGTCTCAAATGACATGAAATATACTACAATTGTTTCAAATTTCTTTGTAAAATTAATTTTATAGTCACAATAATACCACTTTTTTTAAGTCCCTCATTAATCACTTTTTTTTAGGCCAAACTGAAGTTCAATATACCAAAATTAACTAGTTGAATATGTGGTATAATGGTAAGTTAGAGTATGAAAAAAAGAAGATTAGCATACCCAAATCCATGTGTAGCATAATATGGAAGGTTAGAGAGTGTAGTTTCATCAATGTCAAAGACCCAAATGTCTCTACCATCTTTCTTAAGATTGAGAGTTCTAGCATAGAAAAAACCTTCACGGTTAACAAATTTAGAGTCAGCTCTATATTGGTCACCAAGCATGTAGTTTCCAACATATTCTTCACATTCTTGAGGAACAGTTTTCCAGTTAATGATGTTACGTGCTTCAACAGCAACTCTCCAACTAGCACATGACACTTCTGGAATGTATTTTCCACCTGGACCAGTTTTCATTCGGAGAGGGAAAATGTTGAAGGTTGATTCATGTTCATGGCTTTGAACATTACCATGACATGTTGCTAAGAGTGTAACAACAAAGAAAAGGAGGATCTTCATTCTTATGTGTATGTTTCTTGCAACTTAATTTGCTTATTGTTGTTGAGGGTTTGGTTCTTTATATAGACACTATCTCTAATGTTTTGGGACCATAAGGTTGTGAAAATAATAATTGGAAAATGAAAATGATTAACTTTTTCTTTTTTTTACAAAAAGATATACGTGGTCCTACAAAATTCTTGGAAAATATATTTTATTGAAAACGAAAAATTAAACTCGTTTTAAATGAATGAGAGAAAAAATTATTATTACAATCTTTCACCATTCATCTAGAGAGAAAAAACATATAAAGAATTTAAATGAAGTGAGGTTGAATAGTTATATATAGATCACATTTTCCTCTCTCATGAGTAAATTACACACACAATCTATTCATGGGTTTCAATATTTTAAAACTCCTGGTGGTATGGATTATGGATGATATTATGTCAATATTGTTAATATTATCTGATGCCCATATAACAATTTAGAATATATTATTCGTGAATAATATTTGTTTTCAATATTATCTGATGCCCATATTTGTGGATAATATAAAACTCCTCGTAGTATATATATGCATGGAAAATATGCCGGTTTATAACAATTTTTGTGGGTAATATTATCTGATGCCCATATCTAATGCATGGATAGGATTATGGATTTCCTCCGTCCCAAATTATACGTTACTTTGAAGAAAAAAAACTTAAATTATATATCGATCTGTAATATCAATGAAACATGAATATTACTTTTTCTATTATGGTTTGTTTAACATGTGCAATATTGCACATTTTAGAGCAACTGAAATGAGAAACATTTTATTGAAAAACAACAATTATTTATGAAAAAATGTCATATTTAATATTAGACTAAATTACACCGTAGCTCTTTTAAGTTTAAAGTTTGAAACAAATTAATCTTTTAAATTATTTTGATCACACATAAATCCTTTAAGTTTGAGGTTTGTAACAGATTGATCCTTTAAGTTATTTTGGTCACGCATAAGTCTTTTAAGCTTGTAAACATTTTCGATTTAGTCTTTTTGTCACATCATCGTTTTTGGAATATTTGGTTAACAGAAGGACTAAATTGAAAACATTTACAAACTTAAAGGACTAATGTGTGACCAAAATAACTTAAATGACCAATCAATTACAAAATTCAAACTTAAAGGACTTATGTGTGACCAAAATAACTTAAATGATCAACCTATTACAAACCTTAAACTTAAAGGACTCCTGGTGTAATTTAGCCTTAATATTAATATACAAGTTCCAATGCAAACTTACTTTTTTAAACTTCTTAGCATGGACCAATTTGCACATGTTAGAAAAATCATTCTTAACATCCTTAACTATTTACTCCCTTTGGTCCTATATATGAAAATTTTCAAAAAAAGTTTTGGTCATATTTATAAGAAAATGTCACAAATTTTAGGATGTAGTTATTGTTTAAAAGGCTTTTTTACCCCTTAATTAATGTTTGTCTTTTTAATATTAGTGAGTATGTTCAATGCTTCACAATTTTTTATAAGGGTATATTTGTAAAAATATTCAAAAAGTTGCTCTAATTAATAATTACATTGGTTTTTCTTCTTATAATAAGGACCGAATAAAGTATTATTCTCTATTCTTTCAATTCTTTAGTTTATCTTTTAGATACCGTTTAATAAGGATAATTTTGTAAAACAATATATCTTTTCCATACAAAATTAATTATACTAAATTTCATAAGGTGCATCTTTCAATCTTTTGTTTTTTGTTTTTTGAACAGGGTAATAACATCTTTCGACTGTTATTTTCTTTTTGATCAAATAGTTAAGTGCTTAAAAAGATTTTCACTTATAAAAATATTATTTCTTGTATTTTCTCTTATGTTTTGACAACCTTGAATTTTCTATAATGTTTTTTCTAAAAAAAAAACATACACAGCAATTTTCTATAAGTTTTCTTCACTATATTATATTCAAAATATTTTATTACCAGACGTCAAAAAAAATAAAATTAAGGTACTACAATGTTTAAAATCATGTCACATGATTTTTTTATTAAATGATAACTCATTTAAGCATTGTTCTAGACAATACTTTTTATTTTTATTTTTTTTAGTATTGTTCAAGAACAACTTTAACAATTTTGCCTCAAAACGAAAGAAAACAATTGTAACAAAAATGTTAATTTTTTCGAAAGTACAATAAGAATTCTTTTGAAGCGAGTTCCATGCGTTGCCCGCTTTTGAATGCTAAGATGTGAGGAGGGGCAAGGGTCACTTTTTGCCCACATGTCCATCTGTCTATGCATATAAACACCTTTTAATGGAAAAATAGATAGATGAAAAAGGTACAATTTTCAAAATATTTTATGACTTAAATGATCAATTCATTGCTAAAAAAAAGTTTAACTTATGACAAACATATGATTTATAATACTGCAAGATGTATTTGGTCTATACGAAAACAAAATAAGTTATAATGTGTTGAGTACATGGTCGATGAATTGCTATGGAGTCAGAAAAAATGTTCGGATAGATCACCAAAATAAACCATACACAAAATTTATGTTTTAATAAGCATTAAACATAATGTTAGACCATAATTAAATTACATACCTTTGTAATTGAAAATAATTATTTGCGCATTTTGAATGACTTGAAAGTGTAGTAAAACATATTGAGATGGTGAAAATAGTGCACCGTATGGTGATTTTATTTAAAAGTCAAAGATATTTTTAGTAACTTTTTCTATACAAAATTTAAATATTTATAGTGAGGTGGGCTGTGGCTCACCCGAGCCTTAAAGGGGCTCGGCCACTCTTGTTGATGATGATATAAGGGCACAAGTGCGAAGAAAATTTGTTGTGGTAATTTTTGGTTCAAAAATGTTTTTTTTTTGTATTGTTTCTTCAAATTAAAAAAATTTAGCAAAAATTCACCACCATTGTATTAAAAAATTACCATTTTCTAGGTCAAAATTTAGATTATGATAAAAATTGCAACAATTTGTGAAACTGTAGAATCAAAATCCCTTGTTTTAAAATGATGGAATTAGAATCATATTTCATACCAAATAAAATAGAAGAATCAATAGTATATTTGAGCTAAAATATTTCTTTCTTTCCTATGTCTTTTATTTTTGGGTAGAAACACTACCATGTCTTTTTCATGCATGGGAAACGTGGTCATTATTTTACTCAATAATGCAGTACGAGAGATATAACTGTACCCATATTGTCCAGAAAAAATATATCATAATTATCATTCTATACTACCCACCCACTGCTTTAAAAGACAAACCACTTTTTTGTTTTTTTATCAAAAAAATTATGAAACTCTAATATTTAGAAATAGACAAAATTATATTTGTGGTCTTTTTAATTGATCCTTTAATTTTTATTTTCTTTTTAAGTAGGTTGTTTAAATGTCGAAAGGTGAACGTCGTAGATCTTTTTTTTTTTCTCAAGGTCGTGGTCTTTTATTTTAACTTCCATCAAACTATGTTAAAAAATGTTAGATATTCATATGGGAAGGAAATATCAGTAAATAAATTTTAATAACTAAATAAAAAATTAGTGTCTTTAAAAAATAAATTATTAAAGTTATTTCATATGAATGATTATTAAAGTACCCTACCCAACTAGTGTAGCAACTAACAACAAATAAAAGGAGTAATATCTTCATTCATATGAATGATTCTAGCTACCTGAAATATTTTCAACTTAATTGTATATTGTTGTGGAGGGTTTTGTTTTTTAAGTAGAAAATGTCTTTAGTTTTTTTTTACTCAATAATATCTTTAGTTTGGGTCCAACAAATTGTGAAATGTGGATATATTAGGACAGTGAGGAAAAAGTTGATGTACGATTTATTTATTATATTGTCCCTGAAATCTTTAATGCATATATATGTGGTCCTACAAAATAAATTCCTTGATATTTTAATTAAAAGTAAAAATCGGCTCAATTAACACGAGGGATTCAATATTTCAAGACTTCCAAAGATAAATTAAACTTTTTTTGTGGTCAATATTTATATGGAGCCCATGTCCCAAAAAAAATAAATTCTATAGAACCCATGTGTTATGCATGGGTGATAATTATACAACGACAACTTTTTATCTCATCCTATGAGCTTTTCGTGCGCCTTATGTAGTTTGAATTATAAAATTCGAACGAATAAACACTCCATAGAAACCTTCAAAAATACATTGAAACATTTCAGATTTTAAAATCTGAATAAGGCGCACGAAAAACACATATGATGAAAAAAGTAACAGTCTTATGCAACATGTTGGTTCAAGTATTCAATGTACCAAAAGATTATTAGAAAATAATACCATTAAGACTAAACAAAATTTGGTTCGATAGTTGACTACTAAAATTAATTTGTTTCTGCTGCACTCACTGATCTTAAACGTAAGGAAAAAAGTCAATTATTTTGCTGTCAAGTGATGAATTTGGAATTTAATACACATAATTGGAAAAAAAAGGTAAATTTCTTGAATATAGTATAGTCAATTATATTGCAAAAAGGAAATAGCTAACAATATTTCTAAATCAATTACTGATGATTATTTGATTAATTCAAACATTTAAATGAACAAAACAAAATTATTCAAACAAGTGCAATTGTTGAATAGCATTATGTACTTTTACACTCGCACACAATCGTTCAACGACATCAGAAATTTTCAAAAATTGAATCCCGAGTATTACACGGGCTACTGATTAGTAAAAGAGAGATCATCAAAAACAGATTAGTTAATCGCTTATGCGCGCTCTGTTAAGCAAAGAAATGAGAGAAAATTCACTCAAACAAACAAAAATTGGCGTATTCATAAGACAACCATGGAACCTCAATAATGGTTCCTCTTATCCGCACAAAAATTCTCTGGATTTATTTTCAGCATTAGTATGCATGTATGTGATCCAGAAAACACTGTCATATTGTTCATTTATCATGAAACATGCGGCTCACATTTTCATAACTCGGCACATTTATAACTGTCACAAGAAAAATGATCTCACATTAATCATCAGTTACGATTAGGTATTAGTAAAAGTAATCAAATACTTATGAAAGGGTAAAACAAAAATCAATTACCATCTCCATATGATGCCATAGTCAAAGGTGAAGAAATAATCCTCTGAGATATTTTAGTGATATCATCCAAAGTGATTTCATCTACAGCCTTCAGGAACTCTTCCACAGGCTTCCTGAAAATGGATCACCAATTCTTACATCAACAAATAATTACATTTCCATTCAAGACTTCAAAGGAATAATTTTTGAAACAACTAATCACTTTTGAGCTGTGAACAGATGGTTTTACCTTTCTCCATAAGTCAAAATCTGCCTTCCTATATCTTCTGAGGCAATCATCTGATAAATATGATTATTAGTAGTTTATAAGAACCATAATGAAACAAGTTAAATAAGACTACATGGTAATATTTTTATGAGTTGAAGGTGAGAGCTTACTCTAGATTCCAGATTCATAAGAACTGCAGTTTTTGTGGATTTCTTGGCACGGTCAAGCTGTACTTGCGGAACTGTAAATGAAAGTGTTAGTTTAATTTAATTTGGCTGAAATCAAAATTAATATACTACGGAAACAAAAGAAGGGAGCAAAATAAAACCTTTTTTAGGCGTTGCAATTGCTATAAGTTCTTTGGCTGCTAATTCTACAGCTTTTGGTACAAAATCAGGGCTCTACATCCACAAATTAGAAAACATGTCAACCGTATTATCCATGTAAATGAGAAAGCCCAGAAACTGCAAAGAAGTTTCCTTACAGTGCTTGCATAAATGCCGAATAGTCCTGTATTGTTGAAGATACTGTTGAATGCAGAAAAGGATTGAATCTGCTGATATTCATTCAACACGCGAAGAACTGGATTCAATTGTTCATTCAAAACAAGTCAAAGTATTAGAGAAGATACATTGAAGACTTTTATAAGAGAAAATAAAGCATCATAATAGGGGAAGCGATCCCAACTCAATTGGCACTACTATTAACAACAATCATTTGCCAGCACATTACATATGTGTGTGTGTGTGTGTGAGAGAAAAAAGGAAATACAAACATAAAACACAATATCAAGGATCATGAACCAAACTAAACTGTACAAAGAGGACAAAGGCAAAACTTACATAGCCTTGAGTGCATCCCTTTACCGGGGCCCCCAGCTGAGAATGAACCACCTCCTCCCATAAGCATCTACATGACTCAAAATTATTACTTGCATTCAGCTATTACTTGAAATCAGAAAATCAGACACAAGATGAATACCTGTAGAACAGTCAAAACTATAGCATCTTTCTCCTTTTGCCAGCCACCAGGAACTTCAAAAGCAATAGCAACATGTGTAGCCTGCCTTGCAATATATTTTAGCATGTAAATAACAGCATTATTTTGTAACGGGATAAATTAAAAAAGAATGAGATACAAGATAATATAAAAATTGAAACACACCCCTTCTTCACCGTGGCGACGGAAATCACCTCCAACATAGGTAGATTTTGGTTCTTCGGAACGGGTAACACTTGGTAGGTCAGCGAGAAGTGGCTCAGCAACAGATAGAAGCTCTTCATGATCTACACCTGATGCAGCAAGTACCATTCTAGGAGCTGTGTAATTTTCCTGATTTTTCACACCTAGAAAAATTAGATTCTCAAATAGATTGTGAGAAAAAAGCACAAAGAAGAAATGTAAGTTTGACATTAAATGATACCAGTGATATTCATGCAGTATCAGAAAGGATAACAGATCTTACAGCAACAAATTCCTCTAAACTGGGGCCATCTAGTCTGTTCAGTGCTTCTTCAGGAGCCAAAAGAGGATAAGCCAATGCACCAGAATATCCAGCAGAGTGAATTGCTTCCAAAAGCAAACCCTGTGGATTGTTTTTGAGTTCTCCTAGCTCTGCTTTCACCTTTCGAAGCTGCAAATACAGATGGTTCAACAGGTTCAGAAGGAATGTCATAACAGCTATCAACAAAAAATACTATCCTTTCAAATGGGATAGTATGCTTTTATCACAAGCTCAATATCACGAGGTTTAAACTTCACATGAACTTGGGCTATAGAACCACAACAGGTAGTCTTTGCAGTTCAGTTAGCAGTTTCCCTGAGGTTCATCATATCAATTGTTATCAATGTTTTCCAATGGAGTGAGTATCGGGGTTGCTGAGCTAGGGCCTAGTTGGTATGTTAGTAATTGATTAATAGGGGAGTTGAGACCAAAGATTGGCAGTACATGATTTGATATTTGGTTTATATGGCCTTGAGCTCTTACACCAGAATGGCTAGCTTTTCTGTTATTGTGGTGCCTAGGTTTGTACCAGCTTCTCAGTACACGAAAGAGAAACTTTAAATAGACATAATGCTCAAAGCGTAAAGTCACCAAGATGTAACTTAGCATGAGTTGGTGCCGTGCTGGAACTTAGAAGTTAACAAGATGTAACTAAAGAAAATAAGGAATAGCTTTGTCTCCCATTCATTTCCTATATAAAAAAAACTTGATGGAGCCTATATTATTATTTGCTGCAGAAAATGATACATGAGCTTTAGAACATAAAAGTTAAATACCGGACCACAAGAAAAGAGAAAAACATTATAAATACCTCTTCATTGACCTCCCAGTCCAAGAAGGCCGGGTTCCTTACACAGTCAACCAGTAATTCAATCATTTGTGGAACATAGGTCTTTAAAGCATCAAATGTGTAACCCATTTGTTCTCGAGAGGCCGAGGCTCCTATATTACCACCAATTGCTTCTATTTCCCTTACAATACGAAAGTGACTACGGTTAACTGTGCTCTTGAAAGCCATTCTCTCTAGCAAGTGTGAAGCCCCGCTTGTCACTGGCGTCTCATAGATAGAACCACAATCAAGATATAACCCAATTGAGGCTGCTGGGTTCTAATAAAAAATCAGAATAAAAGACAAATCAATAATATGCTACCCAAACAAATCAAAACCTCATTCAATCTTAACAGTAGCATTTGTGACTGAACATATATCAACACAAAGAATACTAGAAGAGTTTTTCTAATTACACCCAGTGTAATCCTGGTTACACCCCAGAATGACAAAATTACCCTTGTATAAAATTTAATTTTCAAAAAGCATCTTCCTTCTTTCTTGGTTACACCCCACAACCCATCTCCGGTCTTTCCTTCTTCAAGCAGATTTATCCCTTCTATGCAAGATTTCAAAGAAAATTCGAAGCAAATAAGGTTAGCAAGTTGTGTTTTTCTTGTCATGGGTTCCCTAATTCTTCGATCGATCGATTGTGTTTTTCTTGTTTATGGATTCTACTGTAATTTAATCTTAAACTCAGTTTAAGTAGGTCATGTAAACTTAGTTTAAGTGTACATCTAAAAGTTCAACCTTGTTAAATGATTCTACGTAATCTCAGTTGAAGTATGTACATGTAAACTTAGTTTAAGTAGGTCATGTAAACTCAGTTTAAGTAGGTTATGTAAACTGTTATGT
>Ga0315915_1008555_pt1 | contig 11918 bp, 10 predicted proteins | sample MpolbnodulesMG_FD_207738 | JGI IMG/M metagenome (GOLD analysis project Ga0315915, IMG submission 207738) | Medicago polymorpha root nodule microbial communities from Los Angeles, California, United States - branched nodules | ecosystem: Host-associated > Plants > Roots > Nodule | place: USA... | reverse complement strand
AACAATATCAGATCATACACTCAGGCTAAGAAATTGTCATCTGCCTCTTCTGCTGTTGTTTCCAACAAGGTCAAGAGAACCAAGGAAGAATCTATGAGGAAAGTCATGGACTTGAATTGTTGGGGTCCTAGTACTTCAAGGTTTTAATATTGTGCACTTTTAAATAATGATGTTTCAATGAATAATGTTATTGTAATGTGATGTAATAATCCGTTACTCAAACATTATGCTGCAAGTTTGTTGCTACTTATGCATCTATTTTATCCAAAATTTTGTTCATGAATTGATTATGTAATCAAGAAAAATGAGATTTGAGATCTAGTTTCATAAATTCGAGTGTTTGTTTCAACTTTATGTCTCTGATTAGGCCTTGTATTGAATCTCTAATATTTTGTGTTGTGGAAACCTAGTATTATCATCAGAGGAGGAATCAATAAAATCTTGATATTAAATTGATTTGTTGCTTAACGTGTCAATGATATATGCAAGAAATTACATATCTCTTGGTTTTTGCCTTTGCTCTCTATGGTTTTGTACTTCTTTGCTTGGCCTGGTCATTATGCTAAGAGAAGGAAGAAAGAGCATATGCTATTCAAGGTTGATTCCGAGAAGATGTATGATTATGTAGTATCTGAACTTGTATTTCAGAAACTGATTTTTCAAGGGTGTGGAGGGGATGGATCATGGAGTGTCTACGTAGTGTTATTGCTTTTTTGTTGGTTAATGGTAGTCCCACGGGAGAATTTTGAATGGATTAAGCCAAGGGGATCCCCTCTCCCTTTTTTATTCTTACGAGCAGTTGATGGTCTTAATTCAATGATTTGTGCTTCATCTGACTTAGGGGTGTATATAGGTTTTCAAGTTGCCAATGGTGAAGGTTGTAGAATATCTCACTTACACTATACCGACAACACTCTATTGATTTATGAAAAGATTTGAAACAATGTAAGAAGTGTGAAATCAATTTTATTACTATTTGAATTTGTTGTTTTTGCATTTTCAAACTGTTGTATATATTTGGATTTCCAAATTCTATTATCTTTCGAAGTTGTTATTAGGTTGTGTCACGACCAGGTCGCTCTCTTTAAGACGTTTCGTGGCACTACAAAAAATTATGCAAGACATACTATCAACCACGCTGCCTCCACGATAAAACAAGCACAACTACAACTGTGCGGTTAACTACTGCACTGTAGAAAACCGTTCGAGATTTACACCCTCAAATATGGTACTAAAACCACTCTTTAATACTGAAACCACTTTAATATGGTATTGTTACCACTCTGTTATGGTGCTGAGACCACTCAAATATGGTGCTACCACCATTCTAACTTTAATTTCTCCAAAATATCAATATGGCACTACGACCACTCAAATATGGTGATACCACCATTTCCACTTTTTAATTTCTCCTCAATTAGAAAAATATTGAAAGAATATTTATATACCTTTAAGATCATTCTTAATTCCGACGGGGCATTATTATTCCAAAAAGGGACTATGATCTTAATAGTACTCTTTATTTCAAAGGGACTTATATTATCGAAGAGACTATGTTTTTAAGACCATTCTTAATTCTGAAGGGACATTAAACCGAAAAAGGGACTATGGTCTTAAGAACACTCTTAATTCCGAAGGGACAAAAAAAGGAGATGAAGAGAAGACTCGTCAACAGAAGTCAAGAAAGGGAGAAGAGACAAAGAGTTTCCGACAACTCAATGAAACTCTTTGGTGTGATTTTTGAACTGAGTGGAGTCCTCTATTTATATAGAGATTCTGTAACTGTTTTAGCAAAAACTGCGACAGCAGTTACTCTAATGGATAAGATTAAAATGGCGTTTATCCATTAATCAGTTCAACAACACTTGTGGATAGGATCAAAAGAAACAAATCCACAAAAGTGGAGGAAATAAACTATTGGATTTGAATGAAGGAAATATAAGAAATTCAATTAAATTCTTATTCTTATCACAACCACCATAAGCTAAATTTATGGGAAGTGATATTCTCGATAAAAATAATAATTACTATTATTTTTATCATTATCAAGTATTTAAAATTAAATACCGCAATTTAAACACTATTAATGTGTTAGTTCTATTTTATGTGGGACACCCACACTCTATTTTTTCAATTCACACAACATTAGATCAAAGTATAATTACTTGGTGTTTAATATTCCAATTGATTTTCCAACATCACACTAATGTTCCAACAGAATTGGTGTACGAGTTTAAGGTTAACTTTCACTAGAGCTTATTAGTTGGAGTTAATCTGAAACACTATTGGGTGGAGGACGCAATAAGAATGTTGAATTGTAAAGTGAGCCATCTCCATTTTAAATATTTGGGTTTACCCATCAGTGGTAACCAGAAAAGATTGTCTTAAAGAGATCTGGTGATTGATAAGATTCGAGAAAAATTGTCAGGATGAAAAAGCCCCAATTTATCCATGCAAGACAATCTCTTCCTTCTCAAATTTGTTTTATCTTCATTGCCAGTGTGTTTCCTTTCCTTCTTCAAGGTTCCATCAAGTATTATTTTATAAGTTGGTCTCTTTTTAAATATGTTTTTATGGGGAGGTGTAAGGGATCTCGTAAAATTCATTTGCTTTATTGAGATAAGGTTTGTTAGACGAGGGAGTTAGATGGGTTGCTTGTTTGTAACTTGCATTTGTTTGGTTATGCTTTATTAGGAAGATAGTGTAGGAAGCTTAAAATAGAAAGACATAGTTTGTGGTTTAAGATTTTATCAGATAACTATGGTTGTGTTGAGGGTGATATTGTGGGCGGATCCGGTAGAGACTCTATTTGGTGGAGTGATATCCAATTTGTATGTGAGGGGAGGGTTGTGATTCCGTAAATTGTTTCAATAGTAATCTTAACAAGATAGTAGGTGATTGTGAGAATACATTTTACTAGATGAATCCTTGGGTAGGTGGGGGTAACGATATGTAAAAGGTTTAGTAGGTTGTTTGATTTAGCTTTCGATAACGATGTGATTGTGGATGTACTTGCTTTTTTCATGCCACCGCTACGACTAGGAAACAACAAAATATTTTTAAAATACACATTTATGAGATTGGTACAATTAAATATCAACAAGATTTCGTTGATGAGGTCATCCAATATTTGTCCTCTTTATTTAACTGTCAACAAAGCGTGTATAGTTGTGTATTACAAGTTATCCCGTTATGTGTAGATGATGATGATAACATTTTGAGCTTAGTTTATAGGATTGATGTTATTCACTAGACGCATCCCAATAAAAGTACCGGACCCGGATGGACTAAATATGACTTTCTATCATAATTGCTGGGATCATTGTGCCAAGGATGTGTTTCAAACGTGTAAAATGTTGCTTGATAATGAAGCATTGTCGCCCAATTTTAATAACACAAATATTGTGTTCTTACAGATAAGGAGAGATTCAAAGCACCATCAAAGATTGGAGACATGTACCACTATAATGTAATATACAAAATTCTTTATAAAGTGAGGGACATTTGATTGAAGAGAATTATGTCCAAGTGTGTGTCTATTAAACAATCAGTTTTTGTGGAAGTTAGGTCTAGACTTGGGGTAATTTTAATTTGGACCAGTCGAAGTATTGGTCCAACTTAAACCACTTTTTTATACCATTAGATTAAATCAACCAATCAAGTTTTATCATGGTTTACCCACACCAAATCTCTCTTCCTATTTCTCACATTTCTCTTTCTCTCTCCCTATTTGTCTCGTATTGTATATAATAATATAAAGGAACGATTTATTTTTTTTAATTTCCCAAAACCTTGTTTTTATTTTGAAATTGGATGCCCAAGTAGTAGTTTTGCAATAAGATTGAATATCCACTTCTCATTTCAAACAGTTAAATTAATTAAGAAAAACTGATTTGTTTTATTTTTAATATTTTGTCCAAACAGTAAATATTAAAAATGCATTCAAGTGTAAATAATAATTATTAAATATATTAGCAAAATGCATTCAATCAGTTAAATTAATTAAGAAAAACTAATTTAGTTTATTTTTACTATTTTGTGGTTTTACATTTGTATGAGTTTTTCTATCCTTTAAATCTCTCAAGAATATCCAGAATTTCTTCTATTCGATTTTTCTTTTATTTTCATTAACAAAACACAAAGGTTAGATGAACAAATTTACATATTGGGTGTTCTTATTTATGTTGTTTGTGTGGTTGCAATAAAAGAAAGAATGAAAGGGAAGAAGAAACCCACAACATAAAAATGGAACAACAACCAAAAAGTGAACATTGGCATCAGTCATCAGATTCTTTGAGAGAGAAAAGAGATCGAGAGTGATTTAGTGTTGACAGAACATGATAAGTTTGGTGGACTGCTTTAATCTAATGGTGAAAAAAAGTGGTCTAAGTTGGACCAATACTTCAACTGGTCCGAACTAAATGCACCCCTAGACTTGATAATGATTTTCGAATTTATACATTATACGAAGAGCAAGACAAAAGGAAAAACCAGTGATGTTGCACTAAAAATTAACTTCCGCAAGGCATATGACAGAGTTGATAGGCCGTATATTCATGGAGTTATGCAAATGATGCAGTTTAATCCTAAATTTATTCGTTGAGTGATGATGCATGTTGAATCCGTTTTTTATTCGGTACTAGTGAATGATGAGACTACTAGTCTTATTTATCTAGGGAGAGGTTTGGGGGAAAGGTGATCCACTATCACTCTACCTATTCATCCTTTGTACGAAAGGTGTATTGATGCTAATGCGACAAACAGAGAGGGGTGGTTGAATGCATGGTGTACAAATTTTCCAAAATGGGCCTATTGTGTGGCATATTTTAGTTGTGGATGACCGTTTTCTTTTTTGCAATGTCAGTAATGTGGAAGATGAAAATATGAAAGAAATCTAAACAGACTATGGTGAGACATCCAAAAAATTGATTAATTTTTAAAAGTCTGAAGTCTTTTTCAGTAAAAATGTTCTAGATCAAGCTAAAGAAGATGTAGCGACAATCCTTGATCTTAATATCACACTTGGGACCGATAAATATTTGGGAATATCATATTCGAGTAACAGTATAATTGGGTAAAATTTTCCATTTTTTCTAAGAGAAAAAAGAAAGAGACCTTTGATTAATTGGGCTAAAAATGATTAGGCCAATGAAGAGGCTACTACAACTAGGCACTAGTCCATCTACTTTGAAACATCTAAGTAATGACAAGAACCTCCCTTTGATCCTTGGTTGAAATAAAAACTAACAATAACGAGTCTTGAATTCATGAAAAGTAGAGTAATAATCCCACCATCCCCGTCCATTTAGTGGGAAACAAAAAGGGTGAAAAAGAGTTAAAGACCATTGAAGAACACTACTAGTAGTACTAGAAAGGAGGAAAAATCCTTGTTAACAATTCCCATAATCAATTTTCCAACGAACAACAAACCTACACCAACAAACCTAGCCCACATTTGTTAATGCCTCCAACACCTAACTTAATCTCCCATCATTAAATGCCCTTACACTTCAATCAGTCCCACTCCAACCCTTAACTCATTTTCCTTCCTTATCTACAAGAAAAAAGATATTTTCGTAATTTAAAAATATCATAATCATGATATATGATTTTTATACTTAAATTTATACAATATTATATTGAATCAATATTTATGAAAATGATACAAAAACATAGTTTCACTCACACAACAAAGTTATATACTGTGATGGAATCTATATATTGATTGGGAAAAAAAATATATTCTACGATACAAATTGATACAAATTGAAGTGTATAGATATACTTACTTTGTCCTCATGAACTTAGCTCAGTTGGTGTGAACAATACATAAAATATACAAGGTCTGGGGTTCGAACCCCGACCACCACAAAAAAAAAATACTTACTTCGTAAATCAATAAAATAATAATAATTTTTTGAAATAGAGTTGTTTTATTAATTTTTATATTTTATGAAATATCATTTCAGTTTTTGTAAGAATTGTATTAATTTTTTTACATTTCATCGTAAAAAAATAATTAATATTCATATTTATGAATAACAAAAATTCAATTTTTTTTGAAGAAACAAAAACAAATTATTTAATTATTAATTTAAAACCGCACATATCAAGTACACTAAAATTTCCAAGTGTATCATAGAAATTATCATGTAAAAAAATGATAATTTATTAAAATGAATAAAAACTAAGCCCGAGATGTGTTTATATTTGATATCATTAATCAATTATAATCGTGAACTTTTTAAAAAGAATAAGAATGTTTTATCTTTTAAAATTCAATTTCTTTTGAACGAGTCAAAATAAAATATATTAATCATGTGAAAGGTTAGACATAAGATTAACAAATAATTAAGATCAAAATCTAAGACTGGTTTTTTTTTTTTTTGTGGGTATCCACATGAAAGATAATAGTTTTAAAATTGAGATTTTTTTTGTTAAAGAATGTATATTAGTCCACAAAAATTGTCAGAAAAATGAAACCCTAAGAACTCAATGAAGAGCACACCACGCAAGCCAATATCACCTTCCCAATTCAAGGGGATTAAAATTCAGATTTCTTAACTAATATTCTTCCATCTAACAACATTTAAATGATGTGAAATTGGATCTATTTCTATTTAACAAGAGGCCTAACTTTAAATCTAAAACAAAGTAGTATTAAATCGAAGAATTTTGTCATTAACTGCGATCTTATTTGGTTTGAGAGATTTTTCTCTTAAAAGATAAGTTATTCAAAAGAAAATAAAAAAAATATGAATCCTCTCCTATATATTGGATTAAAAATATTTGATAATAATAAATGAGTAGGAGCGTGTGCATTAAATAAAACGCTACCTGGATGAAACACGTTCCCACAAAAGTCGTTGTTAAACACAAATACTCTCTGTTTCTCTTCTCTTCTCTTCTCCCCTTCTTCTCTTCAAATCAAATTCCATTACATAAAACGCTGCGTTTCATTCTTTCATTCAATCACTCTCCGGCGACGCCATGGCCATCGCCGCCGGTCACCAAAAACCTACTTCCGACGCCAGTCTCTTCCGCCTCTGTCCCTTTTGGAGCTCCGGTAACGCACAGAATCAAACCCAAGGAGGAAAGCCGAAAACTGTGTCATCTGTAGCAAGGTCATTGTTGCTACCTCCCCGCCGTAGACTCCGTCTTGATCCTTCCAATCACCTCTACTTTCCATGTAATCATCATCACTTTCTCTATTTCTCATTCACTATTTTTCTGCATTTCTCTGCTTTTCATTTTGCTTTTTTTTTTTCTTCTCATTTTGTTGAATTTTTTTAGTGAACTCAAGTGCTCTCAATTCAAATTCAGTTCTTCTGATTTTAAATTAAGGTGTTCTTTCTCAATATTTTTTTCTTTGATTTCATTTTATTTTATTATTTGCAAGAAAAAGTTTTAATTTTTAATTTTTTAAATTGCTAATAATCTTGTCACGTGTGTGAATGATAACATAAACGAGATTTCTCTTCTTTTTTGGGAAGTTCCCAATTTTAGATAAAATACAATAGTTATTATCACTGTACTTTAAATAAAGTTTCCTTAAAAAAAGTATAATGGGTAAATAAAGTATAATTGGAAGATAAAAATTAGCTCAATTATTGGACGCCATATTCGCCACTGACACGTGGACACCGATAATATCTTGAAAAATTGATTTAATTCAGTGTAATCATATTTGTTCGTGTAGAAAAAATGGGAAGAGCACGTGGCTTAATAACAGAACTAAAATCTTTTGGTGTGTTTGTGTGCTCTTTGTTAATTTAAAGGTTAATTAACACTAAATTTTTGGGTTTTGTTTATTTTGTAGATGAACCGGGTAAGCAGGTTAGGAGTGCTGTTCGATTAAAAAACACTAGCAAGTCTCATGTTGCTTTCAAGGTATATTGGTTTTTGTGGATTCATGTGTCTCTTATTTTGTTAGTTACAATTTTAAGATGCATGAACACCGACAGTAGGAGAATGTGGGGTAATTTAAATATAGAAGGATTTGTTTTTCCCCATGTATGATGTGCCACTTTAGCCATCTAAGGTATTTAAAAAATTGAGTTTAACTTTCATGCACTATTAGATCAATCATGTGTAAGATTTTAGAAGTGGTTACGGTAAAATGTTTATTGGTTCTTTCGGATTAGTTGGTCCTTGGATCGGATACCAAGTTTTAAAAAAAAAAGTAAAATGTTTAATGATACAACAATTATGATTAATTGTTGGTTTAGAACATCCCCACATTGATAGTGTATATGAATGAAGTCCTTAATGATATTAAAGCATTCTTTAAAGTATATGAAATCCGTCATTTTAGTCCTTAAAGTATATGAAAATTTGGCTTCTACAGTTTGTTGTATCTTTAACAGTAGGGACTAAAGTGAGATATTTTGTATACTTTATGGACTAAGTTGGTGAAAGAGTGACACTTAAGGGATTAAATTGAGGGTTTGTTCACTACGATTTATATTTATTCCTTAAGAAGAAACATCTTAGGGGTTTGTCTTGCAATGTTAATTTAACAGTGCAGTTCTTTTTTTCACTTTTATATATTGTTTTGATGTGAAAGTATGAGGAACAATGAATACACTCATTGTCATGGTTGGTTGATTACTTGTGTATGTGTTTTCCTTACATATGTCTCGTTGGCTTCTTTAATAACCTCGCTTTTGTTTTTTCAGTTTCAAACTACAGCACCAAAGAGTTGTTACATGCGGCCTCCTGGTGGTATTCTTGCTCCTGGAGAAAGCGTGATTGCAGCTGGTAATTTTCTCCTTAAATTGGTTTTTGTAAAGTTTGTTCATTGACTGTCTTGTTAGTTTTTTTTTTGCATTATATTAATTTATTCCTTTTCGAATGTGTTGTTCAGTGTTTAAATTTGTGGAACAACCTGAAAACAATGAAAAGTTATCAAATCAGAAGAACAAGGTCAAGTTCAAAATCATGAGCCTCAAAGTGAAATTAGGGGTGGACTATGTGCCCGAGCTGGTACGTCTGGTTCTTCTGATATATATTGTATTGATGAGAGACAGGCGGAGGGAGATAATTGACTTATTTTTGCCTTTTGATTATTTGTTGGTTAATATGTGAACCTTATGCTTTAAAAAGAAAATTGAGCAATAGTTGCTAAATCCATATTGTGACATTGAACCTGGATTGCTTAACATTTGACTGCCCAAAAGCTAAAATTATGTAGTCCTCTCCTTTGAGGCCATGTTTGAAGCTTGGATTGTTTTTCTTTATGGTAGCAACAAACTATTCAAAACTTGGGGATGCACAGTAATACCAGCATGCTTCTTATAAGTGGCATCCACCATTCTTTGGGAAATTTGGAGAACTTGTAATACACCATTACGAGTTGGGTAGTTCAGACTTATTGTCTGTTTTCAACAGATTGTTCCTTGGACTAAACTGTGATATTTTATTGGATGAATTGCATCATTATCACCCTGTTTAATCACGAGTGATCTTCTTAATTACCTTTTTGGGGTTAAGGGAATTTAAACTCTAAAAGTGAGGTAGAAAATAAACAGAGATGAGAGGAAAAGAAACAATGGGACTGGTATATGAAATTCAGAGATGAGAAAATGCACATGATTTTGGCTAATTATTGTATTTTCAGCGTCATAATGTACAGTCCATTGTAAGGGTTGTGAATATTGTTGATTATTCACTTTCTTCTTGTTTATGCCTGAAGCAAGTATACATGTTTAATTTTCCCTGTGATTTTTTTATGTTGTGTAATCATGAACCATGATGACCGTAACTGAACAAAAAATAATAACTAACAGTCCAGCCAGTGCATTTCATAACCTGTGATATAGGCTAGGAAAACAGAACTCAAAATTCTGTATAAGAATTGTTGTTCCCTAAATAATTGCAGCAGGATGTTTCAGGGTTGTATCAGCTTTTGCTGTGTTGATTATCGCTTGTTTTATTTATTCTTGCTGTTGACAATATTTTCGTGGTGAGCAATTAATTAATAGTAAATAAGTTTGGTGTTTGGTCTTCTGTCATGCAGTTTGATGAACAAAGGGATCTAGTTACAGTGGAGCGAATCTTGGGAGTTGTATTTTTAGATCCAGAACGGCCAAGTCCTGTGAGTCAAATTTTCTGCAAATTATCTTAATCAGGCTTTACATATTTGATGTGTAATAATAGAAATGTGGTCGTTTTAGGCTTTGGAAAAACTGAAAAGGCAGTTGGCTGAAGCTGATGCCGCAGTTGAAGCTCGGAAGAAGCCTGCTGCGGAGGCAGGTCCTCGAGTTGCCGCTGAAGGTCTTGTCATTGATGAATGGGTATGTAAAATGTTTAGGGGTTAGTTTGTGCTCTTTAGTGTTTTCAGTTAAATATATGTTTTATTACTTGAGCCCTAAATTGTCTCCAAATGTTTATAGAAAGAAAGAAGGGAAAAGTACCTGGCTCGGCAGCAAGTTCAAGCAGTAGATACAGTGTAAAGAACAATTCATTTTTCTAGCTAGTATTTTTCTTCAGAGAATGATAAATCAAGATGTTATTGGTGTCGTTTTGTCGCCATCAACCTTGGATGCAATTCAAGATATAACATAGTATGTTGATATTATTGTCGAAGTTCTTGTTCTTTGGAGGAAAAGTCATACATGTAAATAGTAGAGTTTGCTTGTTTGTAAAATAAATGCTAGTCTTCCCTGCCATATTTGTGAAATAATGCTAAAATAACAGATTATTCGTGACCATGTCATTTTTTGTTGTGTGTCTTTGTTATGAACAAACACTTGCATCAATTTTTTCAAAGTAAATCCAATTTTATTGGATCTAGCGATTCTCATGTGAACAGTTTATTTTAGAGAGGAAAATAAGTATTTCCAAACTGCTGATTAAAAAAATAGCTGATATTATGTGTTTATATATAATATACTACAAATAATGTTAAAATATTAATAGGTAAGTTTTATCTTAACATGTTTAAGCACTTAAAAATGATATCTATGCTCTTGTAATAGGATTCAGTAAAAAGAGTATATTACAGAAAATGGATGATCCAATTCCTTTTGATGATGAAATGACAACGATTTCCTTAACTTATTCCATATAAAATCAAGCTTGAAAATCACCCTTTTGGTTTTTTTCCCCACTACCACTTGTGTAGGATGATGAAATCAAGATTGAAAATCAATGATGTCAACATCTGTTTTGGATCCACCACTAGTTGTTTCAGGTTTACCTGAACCTGAGGCAAAAGTCGTATACATGATGCAATGACTCTTGAGTCTTGACATCCAAACTTGCTCAGCATGAAAAACTATAAAATTCCCACTTATATATGCAGTTTCTACCATCTCGTATGAACAACAGTTTATAATTTAGACGAAGATGGACTAGAATATAATGTATAATTATATATCTGTTAAAAATAAATATAAAACGTTTGCAGCCGGTTATTTCATAAACCCGATGTAAACCCATGTGACACGAAGTTGTTTGTCAATAAAATGTTTAAAACAAATATTTCATCTCAACCAGTTTAAACATGCAATTTGAAGTCGATTTTCTTTCTGTCTTGAACCAATTCACATACTACAACGGGAGTACGGGACGTTTTAAACCAGTTGTGAAAATGACTTAAAAGTGCTTTGTAATCCGATCCTACTTAAAATATAGTTTCTGAACTAGTCACCCAACAAGCTCGTCCCATTGACTAGTGTTTGCGGTACGATTTTGATCAGTTTCCGGACAAACAGTTATCTGTTGCAAAAATAAAATCAAGATGGACATTGCAAAAGCTTTTGACACGATTGATTGGAACTTTTTGATCAAGGTATTGAAAGCTTTTGGTTTCAATAGCATCTTCTGTGACTGGATTTACACTATTATTCATTCAACAAAGCTCTCTATTTCAATTAATGGAAAACATGAAGGATATTTTGCTTGCTCTAGGGGAG
>Ga0315915_1008554_pt1 | contig 11918 bp, 11 predicted proteins | sample MpolbnodulesMG_FD_207738 | JGI IMG/M metagenome (GOLD analysis project Ga0315915, IMG submission 207738) | Medicago polymorpha root nodule microbial communities from Los Angeles, California, United States - branched nodules | ecosystem: Host-associated > Plants > Roots > Nodule | place: USA... | reverse complement strand
TTTTTATAGTTGATGTAAAGTTTTTCCAAATCATGTGAAAGATATATCATTCATTCCGAAGTTGTAGCATGGCAAGTAAAAGTATTGTGGGGTATAACTTTGGTATTTGAGGTGTATTTTATTTGGAATTAGTGGATTTTTGACATTAAAGGGTATTTTAGTCATTTATTAAACAAGGATATTTTAGTAATCTTAGAATTGAGATTATTGAAGTATTTTGAGGTGAATAGTTATTTTTTGCATTATTTTAGGTAATTAGCTGTAGTTATTTTTGAGATGGTAATAATTAGACATTTTACTAAGATGAGTAAGTAGTAACATTTCTAATTAGTTGGTAGGAGGGAGTTAGGCCCAATATGAGAAACTTAATCTAGCCCAATTAAGTGGTGACTATATAAACTTAAAGTGAATAGAAACTAGGTTAGATTTCACTCCTTTCTCATAAACATTTAGAGAGGTAGAGAGAGAAAGAAGAGAAGAATAGAGAAAAAAGAGGATAGAGCTTGAAGAAGGATAAAAGCTTGAGCTAGGGGGAGATTCAAGCCCAAGATAGAAGAAATTGAAGTTAGAGGTAAGGGGGATAAATCATTTCCATTAATTAAGCTAGAATTCTCAATTTTCACTTTTGGGTCATAAGCACTTTTGTCGAACTTATGATTTTTGTGATTTTGAAAGATGGTTTTCGTGCTCATGATTGTGCGATAAGTTTGAATGTGTGAAAATTGTTAGAAACATGTTTTGAGTGCTTAAATTTCATGGTTTAATCATATAGAAATGTTAACTTTGCGATTTTTGCTTAAAATGATGAAAATTGATGTTGTTGTTGAAGATTGTTGATGAACTCATGAATTTATACTTGGATTGTTGTTGAGTATGTTGTTGATGATAATTCATGGATTGGGTGTTGATAAATGTGTTGTTGTGGTTAAGTTCTTGTGTTTGTGTGAAAATGGACAAAATGAAGTGAATTTTAATGTTGATGAGTTTAAGTGAATTCAAGGAATGAGTTTGTTGATTTAGATGGATTAAAAAATCTGTTTTTGGATTGTTATGTTTGGATGTGAAATCGTTTGGGAAAAATTGGGTTTTAAGCCAAAAGCCGTTTTTAAGCACTTTTGTAAATAAGTCATTTTGGTTGGTTTAAATTAAGTTATTTTTGGTTGGGAAACAGTGTTTTTGGAGTGTGTATTAATGGTTTAAGAGTTAGGGACGAATTGGTGAAAACGGAGTTAAAATTGGATTTTTACGCGCGAAAATGCGCGAGTGCATTTTGATGAACTGGTGCAAAACCGCAGTCTGTGCAGGATGTGCAGGATCGTTCGCTTTTCTTCTGAACCATGAGCTTTAAAATGCACGACGGTGCGCTTTTAGTGCATGACCGTGCATTGGCTGTTTAGTCCCGAACCTTCAATTTTTCGTGTTTTAAGGTCCCAAACGCATCTCTTAAAGTCCCTAACACCTAAACCTACTTAAATAGAGTTTAATTAGGCCTATTTGAGTGGATTAACATGGCTTATTCTTGATAAAAATAATTGATTTCAAAACATGTTAAAAATGAGACGAACCTTGAGTTTTTGCGAAAGTAACAAAACTTTGTGAAACCAAAATGCTTGGATTGATTAGCTAAGATGCTAGGGGGTATGAAGAGATTATTTTTTATTTTTTAAAGAAATGTAAGAACATCGAACTTTATTTTGTGAATGAACTTGAAGTTAGGCAATTTTGTGAAAAATAGATGAACTTTACCGAAATCGAGTTTTATGATCTCAAAACTTGTAAATGGATTATATTCATGTTTATATCATAGAATGATGATGAATCAATGATGAATAGGTGTTTAATATGGTGGATGCCATGAATGTTGTTGCTTTTCCGTGTTTTATGATAAATGTGAATTTGAAACGGTGATTTCAATGGTGATAATATATTTTAGTGGTGAATACTTACATGCAAATTGGTGATGATGTTGGTGATGAACGCATGTATGTAAATATTAATGTTGATGGTGATGATTTGTTGAATGAACGTATGCATTATAGAGTTATATGTTCATGCATTCATAAGTGTCCAGAGGTGATGATTATGATACTATTTTGTATCAAGAGGCAATGATTAGAATACTTTATATTCAAGAGGCGATGTTTATGTTACAGTTGTATCTAGAGGTGATAACCTTGGTGACGACCGGTACCACATGCATATAGAGTCGTGTCTAGGCACATTGCATACATTTGATAATTGATTAAATGTGTCATATTTGATTATGTGCTTGGTGAACATTGATGTGTAAATGTACTTGTATGATTATTATGCTTGTATGATTGATGTTTGATCATGATGATGGTTGTTATGAACAATTTAATGAAGCGTTATTTAATCATTTGGAAATAATTATGTCGTTTTACTTTCATTTGATTATACCTTAATTGTGGAATGTTATCTAACCCCCCAGTTGTCGTCTGGTTGACCGCCCACCTTATTTGTATGGATGTGTAGGCGACGTATAGATATGAGTATGCTTGAGGCTAGCTTTGGAGCTACCTCGTCTTTTGCTTTCGGAGTCTTAGTGTGTCGAGCTCTGATTAAGATGTCTATCTGTTGTTTATATTTCTATGACTTGATGAGATTTTATCACTTAGTATGTTGAGATTTCAGATTTATTTTGGTGATGTGTTACGAGACATGTGGCATGGCTACTTTCGAGATTTTTATTATCTATTGTTGAGATATTATGATATTATTCCGGTGCGATGTTTTGAAAAATTATTTATGCATGTTTTCAGACTTATAGAAGAAGTAACATCTAAATCGTTGTATGATTGTATTATTCACGTGATTTATTGCTTTAAGGGATTATGGTGTTACATAAAGGGACAAGGTATGAGCACGACTGCTAATGGTCAGATTTAGGCAAGTGTATCAAATCGTTTACCAAGTAATAAAGTGATAAGTATAGTATTGTATCCACATGGATTTCCGTTTCAACTAGGCAATTCACGTTACTTATTTTGGAACAAAAAACAATAAAATAAAAACCAATAAATAAAACATAAAGGGGTTTTTGCAATTTAGTTTGTTTGCGGAATGTGTCACGACTCCTTCTCCCCTCCGCCGGCATGCGGTCCTCGGTGTCATGTTCCCGATTTTACGAAGCATCTCTCCTCCACTCGGGCGTGATTACCTCTGAGGCGGCTGAAGTAGTGTTGACGTCCTTCGGAAATTGGACATTGTAACAACCCGTCTTTAACTAGAATTATTTTACCTAATTATTAGGCATGTTTATATGTGCTTGTGTGTGATTAATTGTCTCTCTGTGTATTTAATTTGGGATTAATGGATTTTTGTCATAAAAAAAGTATTTTAGTCATTTTTAGATTCAGGTGTATTTTGGTCATTTGACGAGTGAGGGTAAATTAGTCATTTTATTAAGAAGGTTATTGTTGGTATTTTAGTTGTAAATGGTTATTTTTACTAAGCTACTAGTGAGTTGAAATAATTATTTAGATATGGTAATTATTCAGTGTTTTGACGGTTTAAATGAGTAGTAACTTTTGAGAATTAGTTAGTAAAGATGTTAGGCCCATTATGACAATTAGAAAACCTAGCCCAATTGGATGTTGGTATATAAACATAACTCTTAAGAGAAAACTAGGTTTTCCATTCATTCATTCACTTCACAAAATATGTTGAGAGAGGTAGAGAGAGAAAGAGGAAAAGAATAGAGAAAAGGGTTAGAGAGAAGAAAAAGCTTGAAGAGAAGAAGGAGGCTAGAGACTTGAGGTTAGAGGAGCTAAATTGAAGCCATAACTAGAATCTTGCCAGCTAGAGGTAAGTGGGATAAAACCTTTCTCACAATTAAGCTATAATTTCTTCTTTTGCTTATGTGAATAAGTGTTTATTTGTGAATTGTGCCTTTTGTGAATTTTAATGTCGATTTTCATGCTGCTTATTTGATGATAAGTTTGGGTATATTAAATTGATGCTAAGCTTGTTTTTGTTGTTGTTGTTGTTGATTTTCCATGGTTGAAGTATGATATATGAACCTCTTATAATTTTTGCTTAAATTGGTGAAAATGAAGTTATTGTTGATTGTTGATGAACTTACGAAATTATGCTTTAAATGATGTTGTGTTATGTTTTTGACGAAGATTCATGTCTGGGGTATCACTAATTGTGTTGTAGTGATTAAGTTGTTGTTTTAATGAGTTTTGATGAAATGGATCATAAATGGTGAATTGTAATTCCTGATGAATTGGGGTGAATTGATGATGTAGTTGTGTTGAGTTTGGCTGATTGAACTTCTGTTTTAAATAATAAGTTGCGAGTATTAAGCTGTTTGGGGAGAAAACTTGGGTTTTGATTGAAAGGTTGTTTTAAGCATTTTTGAAAAACAAGTGATTATGAGAGGTTTTGAGTAATCAGTTTTGGGATGGGGGAAACTTGATTTTTTATGATAGAATATGATAGGTTTCAGTGAATGGAACGTGTAGGCGAATGTTTTTCCTAGATGATAGGTGATATGTAGGGATGTTTTGAGTGTATGATTGATGCTTGAAACTTCATTTGGCAAAACATTTGGAAACCGACAATTTTACCGAAATAGACGAACTTTAACGAAATTGAGTTTTATGATTCTGAAACTTGTAAATAGAATGTAATTCATGTTTATATGATAGAATGATGATGAATCAATGATAAATGGATGTTTAAATTGATGAATGTCTTGATGTTGTTACTTATGCATTTTTGTGCGAAATGTGAATTTGAAACGATACTACTTCCTTAAGGTGTTAGTTGTTGATGATGTTTATGATGATAATTTTAATGAAGATGAATTCTTACATGCAAATGATGATGATATTGATGATGACTGTAACACCCTAAACTCCACATATCATTTTCTAATAAAAATATAATAATTATTAAAGCACGCAAGGGTGTCACACATCTTCATCAATTCAAAAGTACTTTATTTAGATTAAAAAAAACGTCGCAACAAAATAGTTTTCAAACACTTTAAAGTATACATCTCTTCACAATTTCAACAAAAACTGATTTTAATAGAATTCTAAAACATAGTCTAAAATAAAATAAATCCCCAATCCCTAGTGTCACAGATCAGAGCTTCGACTCGATAAAGACTCCCAAAAACGATAAGTAAACGAGTAGGCTCCAAAGCCATCCTCAGAGACTCATTGCTACTAAATTTCTTCTTCCTGCAAATCTACACCACAAGGGTATAGGCGCCCAACCCGCCACTAGAGGGTGAGAATATATTCAACAAAAGAGATGCATAAACACATGTATAGATTCAGATAAAAGAACGCAACAATTACATTTAGAAATATATGCATCACAGTAAGATAATATTCACATTTAAATATAAAATTTCATTTAATAAAAATCAAATAGGCATCAATCAACATCTTATAATAACATATAAGCATCAACAACATTTAAGAATATCAAGTAGACATTAATAAAATACAAAACATTCACACATAATCATATAGAAGCACGTCATTGAATATCACATCTTTTAATTACACATCTTCAAATAGACCTACAGTTATGTATGCAATGTCTCTAACTCGACTCTATATGCATGTTGTACCGGTTTTGGATATCAGAGTTATGTTACTGATGTATCCCCCATCTTTAAATCACATCTTTAAATCGGTTTGACCATGAATGCATGACCACAAGTAAAGACTCGACAATGCACATCTTTATATGACTCGACAAATACACATCTTTAAATAGCATCATCGTCAAATATCACATCTTTATATAACACATCTTTAAATCACACAACTTCAAATAGCACATCTTTATATAACTCAATTTCACATCATCAGATAATAAATCAATTTCACATCATCAAATAATTCACAAATTACAATTAGTTAAATAATTCATCAATTACACTTCGTTAAATAATTCATCAATTACACCTCATCAAATAATTCATCAAAATCATCTAAATAATTATAACGACACACCTAATAATTGAACAAATAGGTTTCTCCTTAAAAGTCACCCAAATCTTTTCTCTCGGCTAATTATTATGGCTTTGGTTTCCATCTCCATGACTTAAAAACGGAGAAAATTAAGGTTTTCCAATGATGGTGAAGTGCCAAATACATATAATATCATGACTATCTATTTGGTCTAATTAAATCAATTAGTTTCTGGAAAGAAATTAAAGTTGCGTAGAACTAATAATCTCTTGGTTCAAATTTAATCCATGGTGGAAAGTAAACACGCTTTTAACAAGAAAGTTGAATTCAATAATGCTTATAATTGTTTCTTTATTAAAAAAAATGAACAGAATCTAATTGTTCCATGGCCTCATAGCTAGCGACATAACAAAACAATTATTTAATTAAAAAAAACATCACAAGACGGAAATCGAAGACATGCGATTTCAAACCACAGTCACCGATGAATAAAACAACAACCACATAAAATGTATATATCAGCCACAAAATAAAACATGGATACATATTTAAGAGCGATAAATAACGACAAATATATTTGTAAACAAAATCAATTATATAGTCACAACAACAAATTGAGAAAAAACACGAATTTAACATGAATTCATTAAAAGATCATGAAAAACAATGTAAAACATAAACCCTTCACTAACCATATGATCATACAATGAACAAAACTCCCCCCTTACCTCTACTTTCCCGAATAGATGAATTTCTACGGTTGAATATCCCCCTAAGCTCTTCTCTCTTTGCCTCTTTTCTCCACAACCCTATTTTTCTTTGATCTCTAATCTTTTTTCTTTGTTTGTTGTAACCCTAATTCTCTAATGATCTCCTCTATTTATAACCACCAATTGTGTTTGTTACCAATCTTTTTAGATTACTATATGTCCTCTAGGTTTGTTACTAATCTTTTCAAATTACTATCTGCACCTCTCGAATTTTTACTATTATCTCAGTAACTACACCGTCTTACTATTCACACTCCCATCTAGTTAAATCGTTAAAGTACTACTCATCTCACTAACTACACCTCTTTCCTACCCAATTTTACTAATCCCCCGTTCACACTCTAATTTCTTATTCTCTAAAAAAAAAACTCTATTTTCTTTCAAAATATTATTTTCTCTCACTCTTTAATCGACTAATCAACCCATCTACTTTCTCCTTACCTATTCTTCCAATAAATACGAATATTTAAATTAATACTACCTAACAACCAATACTAATATTAAAAATTGGGGTGTTACATGGACAAAAGACAAGTATTACCTACTATCGGTATTGATAGTTGTATGTGGTAAAATAAAAGAGACATTGTCCTACTATTGGTATAAGTAGTTGTATGTTGACAAATGACAAGTATTACCTACTATCGATATTGATAGCTGTATGTGGTAAAATGAAAGAGACATCTCTTGACCAGACACACTAGGGATGTCACTTTTGAGAAAATAAAAGGTGTTTGCAAGTTGTTCGCTTGGCACATGATGAGTGACATCTCATGATCCGACATACCGGGGATGATACTTTTGAGAAAATAAAAGGTATTTGCAAGCTATTCGCTTGGCACATGATGAGTGACATCTCGTGATTTGACATACCGGGGATGATACTTTTGAGAAAATAGAAGGTATTTGAAAGATGTTCGCTTGGCACAAAAAGGTATTTGCAAGCTATTCTCTTGGCACATGATGAGTGACATCTCGTGATCCGACATACCGGAGATGACACTTAAAAAGGTATTTGCAAGCTATTCGCTTGGCACATGATGAGTGACATCTCGTGATCCGACATGCCGGGGATGACACTTTTGAGGTATTTGCAAGTTATTCGCTTGGAACATGATGAGTGGCATTTCGTGATCCAACATATCGGGATGACACTTAAAAAGGTATTTGAAAGCTATTCGCTTGACACATGATGAGTGACATATCGTGATCCGAAATACCAGGAATGAAACTTTTGATAAAGATAAAAGGTAATTGCAAGCTATTCGCTTGGCACATGAGGAATTAGGACCAAACTGAAGGGATATGGCCAAACAAGACTCTAGGTGGCATGCTTTAGACATCGAGAAATGCAATCATGCATGAATGATGTTGTGTATATGATGTGTATGCATGAATGTATGAATGTACAACTTGTACGACTGTGTAACTGTATGACTATATATAACAGGTGACCTTGACAAAACAAGACGGGAAAGGTAAGATGGGAAGTCGACTGACATCGCAGTACAAACACTCGGAAAACTTCATTGGAGATGATATCAATGGGGACAAATCGAGCCATTGACGGGGTAATGCCTGGCACAAAGTAGCAACTGATGGTGAAGTAGATACTTCCTAGGGAGAAAGCCCTTTATTAGTTAAAAATCTGGAAGAAGTCGCCATTTTTGTATTGTGAACACCACTGGTTGTATATCAAGTGTTCAAACTCAAATAAACTTCTTTGTAATTCTGTTTGATTAGAAGTCTCTTGCTTGTGTGCTTGAGAAATAAAAGTCTCTTGCAGTTGTGCTTGAGCATTGGAAGTCTCTTGATTGAGTTCAGGAGCATAGGAAATCTCTTGCAGTTATGCTTGAGTAATTTGAAGTCTCTTGCTAGTTGTAGCATTGAGCAGTTGTAATCAGATATTACATTCTTAGTGAACTATCCTTGGAAGTGCAAGGGGGACAGGACTACTTCCGGTTTGTGGAAGGAACCTGTATAATTGTTTTGTGTCATTCTTCTCTCTCTCTCTCTGTTTTATCTGCTGCATTTAGATTCTGATTATCACTTCAGAAGCTGAACTCTATCTGCTTCTGATCAGTGACTTCAGTAAGAGAAAACGAAGAAAAAGTAAACACAATTCAACCCCCACCCCCTTCTTGTGTTTTTCTCACCTTCACTTTACCCTCATCTGCATCTTTTATCTTAGAACATATCAATGATCCACCCTCTATACCTAACAGACATGTTGCTACTGAAAGCACCTCCACAACCCTCACCACTGTTGAACCCACATCAATGTTAACCCTTGGTGAACCCTCTTCCTCAAACTCTACTCAACTTACAGATATCACCTACCCTTTTACTAGATTCTATTATATTAAAAGAGGTTTGTGATAATATCTTTAAGGATCTGAACAAGTTAGTGAAGGCCAGGAATAGCCTTGTACATAAAGAAGACTATGTCAGTGATTGGACTTCCTTGAGAAGCAGAGTGGATTACATGATGGGTGAGCTTCAGAAGCTGTCTTTGGAAGCTTATGACAATGCTCTTCTGGATCTTCAACAATGGTTTCAAGGAGTAACTGTAAACTTGGAAAAAGTAGAGCTCAACAGAAGTTTAGAGAGAAGCAGACTGTACCTTTCAGATACACCTATGTATCTGGATGCTTCAAGCATTATCCTCTCTAGTGTGCATTCTGATAACCCAGACTTAAGGTGGTTGACTAAGCTGAAAATCCATACCTCAGATGCTCCAATTCTTAAGAAACTACAAGATGATCCTGTCTTGGCAAAGGAAAACAAGGAACTGAAGAAAGCATTGTTTGAGCACAAGATCTTGGTTGCTGAACTTCAGAAGAAGATGATTGCTCAGCAAGAAGAAGCAAAGATTAGAAAAGAAAATCTTATGAAGAGTTACAATGATCTTAAGGAAGACATGCAGAAGCAATCAGAGACTACAAACAGTTTGATTAGAGACCTGATGGAAATGGTTCATAATCAAGCCAAGCCTTTGATTGCACACAATTTTAGCTTGTTTACTTTCTATTTTGTCTATTGTTTGTGCTTCTGAATATTAATGTTTTATCCTGATTAAGTATACTCTGTTCTGCTTCTGGCCTTGTTTTGCTTATGACAACATTTTTTCTTCTAAACTTATTATTTATGTCTTATATTGAATTTTTTCTCACTATGTTTTTCCCATCTCTTCTTTTGTGTCTTTTGTTTTGTCTTTTTGTTGATGACAAAAGGGGGAGTATATAAATAATATTTATTTATAGGCTCTGAGTCCCATTAATTTAATTTAAACAAGTTAAATTAATAGGATCTTCTTCTCATCTCTTAGTCTATTAATTTAATGTGAGATTATTCTGACAGTATTACGTTTTTAATGATGAATTTAATTAACATGGATAGAATTCAGGGGGAGCTTACAAACCTCACCTTAAAGTACTATTAGACTCAGGGGGAGCTTACAAACCACATACCCTTAAAGTCAACTTGTTAATTTGATTAACAACAATTGAACATTTTAAATACTAGTGTTTGTTATCATCAAAACGGGGGAGCTTGTTGGAACAAAATGTGTTTAACATTACCCTTTGAGTTTTGATGATAACAAGGTATTAAAAGTGTCAATTGGATATGCTAATATTTGTTCAAGTGTGCAGGACCATAGATAGATTTTTAAATGCTTTGGATTAAGTAAAGGTTCTGGAAGAACAAATGAGAGCAATGGAATCAACAAGAAGGAAGGTTATGCTGCAAGAAAGAGGTTCTGAAGACAAGCAGTTCTGTAGAAGCTGACGTCATCAAAAGCACCTCTTCAGAAGCAGTTCACCAGAAGCTGATGTTATCAGAAGTTCTGAAGATCATCAGAAGCTGAAGGGCTGAAGCTTTTCAGATGTTGTTCAAATGATGTTTTAATCACGCCTATCATCAGAGAAGATTAGAAACATGAAGCAACGGCTAATTCAAAAGGATTTGAAGGCTTTGGATGCTTATTCTTTGGAGAGCGTTGAAAATGGACATTTGTACGAAGTGTACAACCACTATCTCGACTACTCTGTTTTTTTTTTGTCTGCTAGTACAAGAACAACAGCTGTGCCTGCAACAGTGTTCCTCCAGATTTGTAATGGATTTGAAATTGATCCTTCATAGAACAATAACCAAATCAGGCAACAAATCATTGGTGATTTGAACAAGCTTCTACAACGACTCAATTTTGATGTGCTGGCATGTTTCCAACATATCTTTCACACCTCTATATAAAGGAGTGAAGACCTACTGTTTGGATACTCAAGACTCATACAACAATTTACAAGTGCCAAAACTCTGCTGAATTTGTTTCACATCAAAGTTCACTTAGAATTTCTTAACAACTTTCATATCTTAGAAATTCTAGAGTCTTAAAGAGTTTGTATCTGATTTGTATTGTGAACACCACTGATTGTATATCAAGTGTTCAATCTCAAACAAATTTTTTTGTAATTCTGTTTGAATAGAAGTCTCTTGATTAAGTTCTTGAGCATAGGAAGTCTCTTGCAGTTGTGCTTAAGCATAGGAAGTCTCTTGATTTTGTTCTTGAGCATAGGAAATCTCTTGCAGTCGTGCTTGAGTAATTTGAAGTTTCTTGCTAGTTTTAACTGTGAGCAATTGTAATCAGATATTACATTTTTTAGTGAACTCTCCTTGGAAGTGCAAGGGGGACATGACTACTTCCGGCTTGTGGGAGGAACCTGTATAATTGCTTTGTGTCTTTCTTCTTTCTCTCTCTCTGTTTTATCCGCTGCATTTAGTTTTTGAACATCACTTCAGAAGCTGAGTTCTATATGTTTGTCCAGCAAAAAGATGCACACACAAAGAACCCTCAGGCTAAACACACCTCCACAGATTTGGCCTCAGACTCCTTTAGCTTTTATGTGCAACATGTGACCGAGGATATTCCTCATGGTGCTCTGTCGACTAGTCCGGTGTTGGAATAGGTTCCTCAAGTAGCGCACGTTGTTGGAAATTTAGGTCTTAACAAAAACAGATTTCATAAAACATGTTCAACAACTATGAATCAATAGCGGAAGCAAACAAAACATTGAACATGATTATGATCGGATCTACGACATGTTTGATTTATCAAGGATATTAAGAATTAGGTATAAGGAATACCTGGATAAAGCTCTCATGGCAGCCCTCTCAACTATACGACGAT
>Ga0315915_1008552_pt1 | contig 11918 bp, 7 predicted proteins | sample MpolbnodulesMG_FD_207738 | JGI IMG/M metagenome (GOLD analysis project Ga0315915, IMG submission 207738) | Medicago polymorpha root nodule microbial communities from Los Angeles, California, United States - branched nodules | ecosystem: Host-associated > Plants > Roots > Nodule | place: USA... | reverse complement strand
AGACACCCTTTATGAAGATGTCTTTTAGCAAGTTATAACTAAAAAGTTGATAATCACAACTTAAAGTGTGTATTGCTAAATACAACTTCATGGGTGCTTTCTAGCAAAACCTATATATATATATATATATATATGGGTTCGTAACTTAGACCAACAAAAAACCTAAAGGTCCAAGTTAGCACAAGTGCACATTTTCATATAGACAAAAATATCATTCATCTTTATTATTTAAAACTAATAGCTTGAGAGTAACTTTAGTAATTTTCATTAAAACTTATTTGTTAACTTGCACCAATTTGCTAACTTAGACCCACTTTTATTTTATTACAAATAGTTTGAGGGTTACTTTAGTAATTTTCATTAAAACATGTTTGTTAACTTACACCAATTTGCTAACTTAGACCCACTTTTATTTTATAACAAATAGCTTGAGGGATATTTACTAAACTATCCCTTACTTTAAATTGGTTTACACTAGTGGATATTTGCTTTTTTGTCCAAATGAAAAAATGCATTTTTGCTAACTTGGACCTTCATGTTTTTTTGTTGTTCTAAGTTAGCAAACCCCATATATACATATTGATATAATTTTAACCTCATTGTCTTTTACATAATTTTACATCTTGAAAAAAAATGTTGAATCCATGAAGACATGCAGTTTTGTGCAAGCTGATTGTTTTCGAAGATTTACGGTGTGATAAATAAATAATAAAATAACATTGACATGTCGATATTTTTTTTTGTTGACAAATTGACATGTCGATATTTGTTTAGTTTAGAGTGTGAGAATCAAATAATAAAAAGAGAAATGATATTTGTACAACCATTTTTAACAACTTATGTGACAATTTTGTTTCTCATACTGACATTATGTTTTACTTTCTCTCTTTATTACTTTGATTTTTGTGTCAATACCTCTTTTTCTTTGTAAATTTCTAGTTGTCATAAAAGTTGTCATCTAAATAGTATAAATAACACAACTCTAATAAAAAAAAAAGTGTGTTAGGACCGCCTTTGGTGTCTTTATTCCATCGTTATTGCTATATCCAAAATTAAATGAGTCGGAAAAAATTAAAAAATATTTTATTTAATGTGTGGTCTTGAGTGATGTTGAATATTAAAAACTGCAACAACAAAAATAACATTATGATATTGTTACTTTTGTTTTGATAGATTTGAAAAGTTTAGAGAAAGTGTCTTGAAGCATCTCCAATGTGGGTTCTTTACTTAACAAAGATCACTCCCAATTAAGGACCCTCGATTGAAGGGAAAAAATAATATTTATTAAATATTAGATAATTATATAAGGATTCTCTCTCCAGAGCAACTAATGGGTCCCACGTTCAAAAAAATGAATTAAATATATACAAGTTGGTCCCACTTTTAAAAGAAGTAGTATTTTATGAGGTAATTTATAATTTAATAAATAAATTACTTTTGTATAATGATGTAAAGCTACCGAGACCTATTTAAGTACTTTTTATTGGAGTTTATATTAGTGTATTGTCATTTTGGAGTCGTTGAATCCTTAATAGATACTTTTATTAAAAAATTATAAATAAATGATGTGTATATGTGGAGTCCATTTAAGTAGTCTCTATTAGTGTATTACCATTGTGGATGCTCTCAGAAGAGTTGATGGTGTGTACATTAAATGATTTGAAGTGGAGTAAACCATCAAATTGGTCTCTGTCTTTGTAAATGATTCTAAAATTAGTCTTGACTCTATTAATATTTCAAAATAGTGTCTTTCTTTATCAAAAGTTTTTCAATTAAGTCTCTCGTCATGTGAAAAAACGTAGAAACATGAGTTTAATTGAGAAACTTTTGACAAAGACATGTACTATTTTGAAATATTGTCAAAAGTTTCTCAATTAAACCCATGTTTTTATGTTTTTTTCCACATGACGAGGGGCTTAATTAAGAAACTTTTGAGAAAAACAATAACTATTTTAAAATATGAGTTTGTCTAACATGTGCAATTAAGGTAACTAAAAGATCAAGTTTTTATTGAAACTAACAATTATTTAACAAAAAGTTATATACTCCCTCCGTCTCACAATATTAGTTATTTAAAGTTTGTGCACGATTATTAAGGAAATGATTAATTGTGTTCATTTCAATGGTAAAATTAGTAGCATTTACTAAAACAGCCTTATTAATTGTAGTTAGTGGAGTATTTAAGTTGGATGAAATTCAATAAATAAGGGTATAATAGTGGAAAAAAAAATAATAAATGTTGTATTGGTATTGTAAAGTGACAATTATTTTGAGAAAAAGAAAAAATGCTAAAAAGACAAATATTGTGAGACGGATAGAGTATTTAATACAAAATGTTCAAGTTTCAATGAAAAGTTAATATTTTAAATTTCTTAACATGTGCAAATTTGCACATATAGAAAAACCCTTAAAATATTTTTTTGAAAATTCGGTATCTGATCCAAGAATCGACTAATCCGAGGGGACCAATCCCACCGCCCACTTACGGGGGCCCCATTTAAAGCCAAAGCAAGCTCTGTATGGACTTAACCCACCGAAATTGGCAATAGAGAGAATCGAACCTGAGACCTTTGGAGGAGCAAACTCCAAGATCCCAAATCAACCACTAAGCCAACCCCAAATGAGTTAAACCCTTAAAATATTAATAGAGTCAGAGACTAATTTAAGAATCATTTGAAAAGACCGAAAACAAATTAGTGGTTTACTCATTTCAAGGGTAATAATAAATAGTATTGACTGACTGATGTTTGCTTTTGGTGTCTATATTCGTCCCATACTGATGTATTCAAAAAGTGGTTTACTCATTTCAAGGGTAATAATAAATAATAATAAATAGTATTGACTGGCTGATGTTTGCTTTTGGTGTCTATATTCGTCCCATACTGATGTATTCAAAAAGTGGTTTACTCATTTCAAGGGTAATAATAAATAATAATAAATAGTATTGACTGGCTGATGTTTGCTTTTCGTGTCTATATTCGTCCCATACAGATGTATTCAAAAAGTGGTTTACTCATTTCAAGGGTAATAATAAATAGTATTGACTGGCTGATGTTTGCTTTTCGTGTCTATATTCGTTCCATGCTGATGTATTCAAAAAGTGGTTTACTCATTTCAAGGGTAATAATAAATAGTATTGACTGGCTGATGTTTGCTTTTCGTGTCTATATTCGTCCCATGCTGATGTATTCAAAAAGTGGTTTACTCATTTTAAGGGTAATAATAAATAGTATTGACTGACTGATGTTTGCTTTTCGTGTCTATATTCGTCCCATATTGATGTATTCAAAATGGAATGAGACAAAAACAATTTAAAATAATGTTGTAACTTTAATGGTGATGACACATAAAGTGCCATAAAGAAGTCAGTGGTGTGTATATCTTAGGATTTAGAGCCTGATAAATAAATAGTAAAATAGTATTGGCGCCATATCAGCAACAATCAAACCTTATCCCAATAAGTACAGTCAGCTGCATGGATCAAATTATGACGTAATGTTCTTATCCAAAACTGTAAGTGAAGTGCCTTAAAAAGAGTTGGTGGTGTCTATATATTACAATAGCTGAATAGCTATCCCTAATTCATGAACAAAATCATGTCACCCCTTCTTCTTTTACCCTTTGCTCTCTTGCTATTCTTCTTGTTCAAAAAACACAAAACATCTAAGAAATCAACAAATCTTCCACCAGGTCCTAAAGGTCTTCCTTTCATTGGAAACTTACACCAACTTGATAGTTCAGTTCTTGGTTTAAATTTCTATGATCTCTCAAAGAAATATGGCCCTATAATCTCCCTTAAACTTGGTTCAAAGCAAACAGTCGTTGTTTCATCAGCAAAAATGGCCAAAGAAGTAATGAAAACACATGATATCGAATTCTGTAACCGACCCTCGTTAATCAGCCATATGAAAATATCATATAATGGATTAGATCAAATATTTGCACCATATAGAGAATATTGGAGACACACAAAAAAACTTTCCTTTATTCATTTTCTTAGTGTGAAAAGAGTCTCAATGTATTACTCAGTTAGAAAATATGAGGTGACACAAATGATCAAGAAGATATCAGAACATGCTTCTTCCAACAAAGTTATGAACATGCAGGAACTTCTTACTTGTCTTACAAGTACTCTAGTTTGTAAAACCGCATTCGGTAGAAAGTATGAAAAGGAAGGAATTGAGCGTAGCATGTTTCAAGGTTTGCATAAAGAAGTTCAAGACTTGCTGATTTCGTTCTTTTACGCGGATTATTTGCCTTTTGTTGGAGGGATTGTTGATAAGCTCACCGGAAAGATGAGTCGCCTTGAGAAAACGTTCAAGGTTTCGGATGAACTTTATCAAAGTATTGTTGATGAACATCTTGATCCAGAAAGGAAGAAGTTGCCTCCGCATGAAGATGATGTTATTGATGCCTTGATTGAACTGAAGAATGATCCTTACTGCTCAATGGATCTCACTGCAGAACACATCAAGCCCTTGATCATGGTTAATGTTTTTTTTAATTATTTTTATTCTTCACTCTTATTTAGCCTTCATCTTGGTTCAATTTCAAAACGTTTTATCTTTGCAGAATAGTTCATGAAACATATTGATACTTGTCCAATATTGCAGAATATGTCGTTTGCTGTGACAGAAACAATTGCGGCAGCGGTAGTCTGGGCTATGACGGCACTAATGAAGAATCCAAGAGTGATGCAGAAAGTACAAGAAGAGATTCGGGAAGTATTTGCAGGGAAAGGTTTTATAGAGGAAGAAGATGTCCAAAAGCTTCCATATTTCAAGGCCGTTATAAAAGAATCAATGAGATTGTACCCAATTTTGCCTATACTTTTACCAAGAGAAACAATGAAAAAGTGCAACATTGCAGGGTACGACATTCCAGACAAGACATTGGTGTACGTCAATGCATTGGCGATCCATCGAGACCCAGAAACATGGAAGGATCCAGAAGAGTTTTATCCAGAGAGATTCATAGGAAGTGATATAGATTTAAAAGGACAAGATTTCGAGCTGATTCCGTTTGGTTCTGGGCGAAGAATTTGCCCCGGCTTAAACATGGCTATTTCTACCATAGATATTGTACTTTCTAATCTTCTCTATTCATTTGATTGGGAAATGCCTGAGGGAGCTAAGAGGGAAGACATAGACACTCATGGTCAACCCGGACTTATTCAACACAAGAAAAATCCTCTCTGTCTTGTTGCTAAGAAGCGAACTGAATGCGCGTGATCTTGAATTTGCATGTTATGTTATATTTATGTGAAGAAAATAAAGCATGCATGATGTGACTATGGCATTAGTATATATTCCATTTCCCCATTGGACCATGCTTTCATGAGGTCTTTATAGAGTGACTGGAAATGGAGTATTATAGTTAAGTGAGTCTTCATGTTTAATATTATAATAAAAGAGTCTAAATAAAAATCATCTTTATGTGTAGATTGTTCCTTTGTAATTCAGGGGAGTGGTAATTAGGATGAGTTTGATCTGATATGTCGCGTTGTATGAAGTCTGAGAGTCGAGAAATGGTGAAGAACATTAAGGTTTTATCCTATAAATAATTTTTCACTCGGTCGATGACTTTGTTCTACGAATGATGTGTTGATTTTTAATGTTATTTTACAAAGTAGTTCCCTTTGATTTCAGCAGTTGTTTTCCTTTCTTGTATCTCTATAGATTTTCCTTCTTTCAATAAAGTTGTATTAAGGGTCCGTTTGTTTTGGATTTTTTGATCTAAGAAAATCACTTTTTTATTTTTGTAGTGTTTAAAGAAATCATTTTTTGCCTTAAAATGAAAAGCTATTTCAAGTAGCTTTTGCAAAATCTATTTTTTTCTAAACATAAGTAACTCAAGTGTAAGAACTTCAAATCTTAAAAAAAATTATTTTTATGATAGTAAAGAAACAGAAATAACTCTAGATTTTTTTTTTTTTAATCTCTAAATAAAAATCTTTAGATTTTATTCAACTCAATATCTATTTTTTTAAAACTGAAACAAACGCACCCTAAATCAGCTTCTCAGTATTTGATGATTTGAAAGAGAAACTGTAAACTTTCATACGTGCTTTAAATTGAGAACGAATATTCACATTATGAAGCACACAACTAAGTGACTAGAATAAGTCGACGGCTATCCAATAATTTGCCGATGTTGCTCTTTACTCCTGTATGCTCGCAATTCGGCAAAAACATAATACTCAAAATTTGGAAATTGTTAGCATGTACTGCACAAAACAGTTCGGTTCGCAACTTGGTTAGTCAAGAAAACAGTTCGGTTCGCAAAGGTAACATCTCTGTTCTATAAATGTAGAACCTGTTTAGTCAAAACAGTGTTGTCGATGACGGATGGTGGAATATGGCAGAAAACCCCAGTACTCACACCATTGCAGCCAATGAAAAGTTTTAAGTTCTACAAAATTGTTTACGGAAATAACTTATAGCATATAACAAAACAATTTAATTTTATCTTTTGCCATAGAAATAGCTTATGTAAGTTTATAGATAATCACTTATCATGATAAGCACTTGTGCTATAAACTGCAAATAAATGGTTTATTCAAACAGGGCTTAAATAATGGCTTCTAAAAAAAATTATGGATAAAATGATGTCACTGGAGCGTATTGAAAACCCGACCAAAATGATGTCACTAGAGCAGTATTTTTCCTTTTGTTATTGCACACTATCTATAAATTAATCTATTCGATGAAATTCCATGTATCTGTCCGGAAAAGAACCAATGTATAATTGAATTTGTAGCATTACAATCAATAGAGAAGAAATTTGTCATGCAACGTACCTGTTACATCATTTGATTGTCTTGTATGTATATGCAGTTGCCTAAAGTTCACTGGATCCGTCCGTTTTGCTGCGATTTGAAATGTTTTGATTGAGATGTGTATGCAAAATTGTTTTGAAGCGTCAGCCCACCACCATTAATCATAGGTCTTGTTAACGAGTGTCGTCAGGGCATTCTTTAAGAATTTCAAAAGAAAAAATTATTTTATAAAAAAATCAAATATTTCGATTTCCGACGTATTGATTATATATTTTCATGATAAGTTACCCTTTTAAGGCCTTAACCAGGGCCCCAGGATACTATTAACATTTCCCATTATATAGTAAAATAACATTGATATGTTGAAATTTGTTTGGAGTGTGAGAATCAAATAATGAAAAAGTGTGTTTGGACCGGCTCTAGTGTCTTTATTCAACCGCTATTGCTATACCCAAAATCAAGTGAGTTGGAAAAAAATTAAAAAATATTTTATTTTAATGGATGTTGTCTTGAGTGATGTTGAATGTTAAAAACTGCAACAACAAAAATAACATTATAATATTGTAACTTTTGTGCTCATGATTTGAAAAGTTGAGATACATGAGAAAGTCTCTAAAGGATATACTTTAAAATGGATGATGTACCGTCTGATATATATCTTGCATCGATACTTGTCTGATACGCCCCGATACGTATTAAAATTGTATTCAAAGATTAAATATTATTTCATTTTAAAATAATTATCCGATACTTTTAAGATACATTAGGGATACACTAGGGATAGGCGGTGGGATACTGATATGTGCGGGCTACCTGATGTTTCTATTATATTTGGTATATATGTAATTAATTAAGTAACGATGTTACTCTATTTAGGATATATTATATTTGTAATTGACTAATTGTCGTTTTCTTTATTATCAATACTACTTATATTTATATTTATATTTATATTGTTGTCCACCGTTTGTTTTGTGTTTCTTTGCTTGTTTTAGAACGTTGTTGTTGTTGATTGTTGTGTGAAGGCAATTTAATTGTTGTGCCTTCTCGTTTTTTATGTCGGTTTCGTCTAGGTTTTGGGCAAATTTTTCTCTTTTGAATTTTAGCCCATAATTTTATTTTAAGTTTTAACATTTAGTTTAAATTTAATTTTTTTATTAAGTATCCCAGCCGTATCATATCTTGAATTTAAATTTTTTTCCGTATCTGTGCCGTATTGTATCATGACTTCGTAGGAGAAACTGTCTTAAAAGAGTTAGTGGTGTGTACATTAAAGGGTTTCAAGTGTGATAAATAAATAATAAATGTATTGATATACTGATGTTTGCTTTTGAAGTGTGAGGACTGAGATCAAATAATAAGTGTTTTTGGATTTCTTTTTGTGGCTATATTCATCCCATACTCATGTATTCAAAATGGAATGAGACAAAAACAATTTAAAAAGATATTGTAACTTTGATATGTTGATGATTTGAAAAAGTTGACTCATTAGAAAGTGCTTTAAAGAAGTAGGAGGTGTGTATATCTTGAGTCAGGATCCGTTTACATTAGGTATCAATCGATTCATTGACATCAAATCTTAACCGTTGATTTCTTTTTATATGAAAACTTATATTTGTTGATTTAGAATATCATGTGAACCACTTTCTTAGGATTATCGCGTGGGAGGGGAAAGAAAATTAGTTGGGTGAAGTGGAAGTCGATGTACCAACAAAAGAAAAATGGAGGTATTGGGATTAAAGATGTGCGGATAATGAATGTGTGTTTACCGGCTAAATGGAGATGGAGGTTACTAGAAGGGGAAAATGCATTGTGGAAGGATGTTCTTGAGGAAAAATATGGTTCATGTAAGGAGTGCGTGTTGGAAGGTGGTGTTACATCTTGGTCGAGGTTCACTTTGGTTTGGTAGAAATACGTCGTAAAGTTAGATGATTTTGGTAGCCTAGGTTGGTTTAATGGTGAGATTTTGCGCAAGGTAAGGAATAGTTTGAAGACGAATTTTTGGAAGGTTAATTGGCATGGAGGTGGGACCTTAGCTAAAAATTATCCAAGACTTTTTTCGATATCAAGTCAAAAGGAGGCAATGGTGGGGAGAGATAGGGGCGGTTTCGGTCGAGGGTTTGAATTTGAATTTCATTTGGAGAAGAAGTCTCTTTGTGTGGGAGGAAGAGTTGCTTACTAGCCTTTTGGAGGATTTGGAGGGTATGAGGTGGTCTAACGAGGAGGATAAGTGGAGATGGAATCTAGAAGAGAATGGTTGTTATTCGATGAAATAGGCTTACTCGAGGTTGGAGGGATTAATGTTGTGTGAAGATGTTTGGGGAGTAGTGGAGAAACGAGTGTTTGAAATTCCGTGGAATAGTCCGGCTCCATCAAAGTGGTAGCGTTTGGATGGAGGGTTCTTCTTAATCGTATCCCAACTAGAGTTAATCTTACTTTGAGAAATGTTTTATCACCAATTTTGTAGGGATTAGTTAAGCCTCGACTTTCGTTACATTTACATCTTTTTTTACATTGTTACGTGGCATGTTTGGTGTGGCTTAAATTGATGTTGTGGTTGAATTGTTGGTTTCTAACCCCACCAAATTTCTTCGAGCATTGGGAGTGTTGGAGTGTAGGGGGAGATCTAAAAAGGTAATTAAAGGTTTTTGGTTAATTTGGCACAGAACTATTTAGGTTTTGTGGAAAAGGAGAAATGACAAAATTTTAAAGGGGATAAACTTTGAGGTGGAGGGATTGGTTGAAGAGATTAAGGTGTTGTCTTGGAGGTGAATGTTGAAAAGAATGCACACACCGTCTTGCCTTTTTTATGAATGGTGTTGGAATTCAAGGTTTTGTCTTGAAAGATAGTGATCTTGGGTTTCTAGCTGTGGGAGTTGGTTGGAGTTTGCAGTTCCATTTAGTTTTCTGGTAGTGAGCTCCGCGTGGATGTCTTGTGCTGCTGTCATTGTTTTTTATGCTGTAGTGTTGCCTTTTCACAGTTAGCCTTTGTTTTGGCTTTATTGGTGTCTTGGTATTCTATTAGTACCTATTTTGTAAGATTATGGGGAAGGTAGTGTATTGTTGCTGTTAGGCGTGAACTGTGATGCGTGATGCCTAGGAATAGGATTTGGCAGCGGTGCTGTGTTGTTTTTGTTGGGTGTCTGGGACTTCTTGCAGTTGGGATAGTGAGACATGGGTATTGAGATGGTTCTTGTCCGTATGTATACTCCGGCAAGTTTAGGGTGTTTGTTTTGGAGGTATTCTCTATATATGTGGCGTCAATTGTATCTGCTTTTGCTTTTTTCTGCAAGTGTTTATGCGTCTTGCATTTACTCGACGAGAATAAAAATTTGCCATTTGAAAAAAAAAAACAGGATTATCCTTCGGTGTTTTTTTTCTCAAAACTATATCTCAAATTTTTTGTTCTTCCATTCTACCCCTTCTTCTCTAATACGATAACTTCCGACCTAATATTCATGGTTCAAATTTTGTACTATAAATTCAACCTAATGTTATTGTGGTGCCAAGTTCCAATTTTGTATTCCCTAAATGTAGAAAATAGGATTATTGCTATTCGGAAACAGTGAAATTAAATGAAATGGAGAAGGGATTCGTCGAAACCGTACTGTAAGATTTTACAAAACAAGGCCGTTAGATTTTTTTTGGCAATGGCACAGAAGATGCAATTGCATATATTCATTGCATTCATGGATTGGAAAGGCACATCAGCACTATCTTCATATTTTGAGAAGAGATAGAAAACGACAGAAGGATAATCATGTGAGAGTAGTTCACATGATATTCTAAAGCAACAAAAGTCTTCATATCAAAAGAAATCAATGGTTAAGATTTGGTGTCCGTTGATACCTGGTGTCAACGACACTTGGTGTCAACGGATCCTGAATCGTGTATCTTAGAATTTAGAGTGTGATAAATAAACAGTAAAGTAGTACATGTTCATGTTTATTTTTAGTGTGTAAGAATCAAATAATAAAACAATGTGTTTAAAATTCTTTTGTTGTGTTTGACCTCTAATATTGTATCCAGTTTCGAATGGGGAAAAACAATTTAAGGCTATTTATCATTTTATCTCTAACAACTGAGCAAACTTTGATTTTGGCCCATTTAAAAAATATTCCAATTTTGTCCCCAACAATGCATATTCCTTTGGTTTTGACTTCTACTGCCGTATCCAAAATCGAATGGGAGAAAAATAATTTAACATAATATTCGGATATATCCAAAATTGAATGCTAAAATCTGCAGCATCAACAACAACAACAACCACGCCTTGTCCCACTAAGTAGGGTCGGCTACATGGATCAAATTACGTCATAATGTTCTAGCCGAAACCAAATTTACATCCAATTTGTTAACCTCTGGATATGTTCTAATAGTTTCCTTAAAAACTATAAGAGTGTGTTTGGATGGGAGAAAGTTTTTAGGGAATTCAAATACTTTGAGGTGAATTTCATTGTTTGGATAATAATTTAAAGAATTTTCAAAATGATGGAAATTTATGAAGTATTTTGTTCAAGTTAAATTTAAAGAATTTCAAAATTCTAAATTGTAATAATTTTTCAAATATTGCATTTTGGTCCTCAAATTTTCCAAAACTTTCAATTTGAACCCAATAAATTTTCAAAAAATTGCAAATTGACCCCTCAAAATTTTCAAAAATTATAATTTGACCCCTCAAATTTTTGGAAATTTGCAAATTGATCCCTAATTTCAATTTTTAAATTTGGCCCAAAATAATTAATATTTATAAAAGTTGCCTAAAAATATGACAATTAATTTTCTTATTACTCCATCCAAACAAAAGTATTAAGCAATGAAAGTAATTTAATTGAATCATTAAAATTGTCTAGATTTCTAAATTCATTAAAAATATTCAATGACCTCATCCAAAAGGAAGTGCCTTAAAAAGAGTTGGTGGTGTCTATATATTAGCAGATACACACATACCATGAGATTACAATAGCTGAATAGCTATCCCTACTTCATAAACAAAAACATGTCACCCCTTGTCTTTTTACCTTTTGCTCTCTTTCTATTCTTCTTGTTCAAAAAACACAAAACATCTAAGAAATCAACAAATCTTCCACCAGGTCCTAAAGGTCTTCCTTTCATTGGAAACTTACACCAACTTGATAGT
>Ga0315915_1008547_pt1 | contig 11926 bp, 6 predicted proteins | sample MpolbnodulesMG_FD_207738 | JGI IMG/M metagenome (GOLD analysis project Ga0315915, IMG submission 207738) | Medicago polymorpha root nodule microbial communities from Los Angeles, California, United States - branched nodules | ecosystem: Host-associated > Plants > Roots > Nodule | place: USA... | reverse complement strand
GTTTTTATGGACGAAAAACTTATTTAACTCAAAATATAATGATTTTACTAGTAAATGATTTTTTTAATTAAAATATCTAAATTAATGATAATTATTCAAAATAAATATCATTTGAGAACAACTTCTCTTGAATAAGTATAATGAGTATAGCTATTGTTCGAACAAAAGAAATGTTTCTTTTGCACTTGGACAATGATACACATTCAACTTGGATATGAGAAGAAAGAAGGAGAAAAGAATAAAATAAAATAAAAACAAAGAGAATTTATAGAATTTGAATGTTATTTGGATTGAGAAATAAGAATTATAGAATATAGTGAGATCCACATCAATTTTGCCCGTAAGAAAGTAGATATTGACAAGAGAACTATAGAGTAAGTGTTGTAGTGCAACTCCTCTATAATACGTCGACTTTAACATTCAATCTTTTCAAATGAACTATAACATTATGTTTCAAACGTTCATTCTTTTATTGGATGAAAAATACATAGATCCTACTATTTTATATGGTGATTTATTTTCAATACGGTGAAAGTTATATAAATTTTCAAACAAAAAGGTGAATATTGAAAAGAGAATGTTAGAGTGAATATTGTCAATACTCTTGTGTTTTTTTTAGCAAAAGCAAGTTATTCTCTCACCATTTTTTTTATACAAATTTCTCTACTTTTGTTGTTGTTGTTAAAAACAACAATAGATAAATGATATTTGTACAACTATTTTATGATAACTTTATTTCTTATACGCACATTGTGTTATTATTCTTCTTTCTCTCTATTGATTTTGATCAATAAGAAGATAGAAAAGTAAGGCTGTCACAAAACGGTTATACAAATATCATTATTCATAGAAATAATAAAATTATCTGAACATGGGGTGTATAATAGAAATATTTGAACTTATAACAAGACATCGTGCATAAATTCGTGATAGTTTTATGGGGTGTTTGAAATAATAGAAATATCTGAATATGGAATGATACTCAAATGAATGCTCAAGAGATTGGTTTGAATGCTCAAATGTGATGGCATAAATGGAACCCGGCCCAAAAGAGACACAACAAAAAGAATAACTCGAACAACGCATCGATAATTCAACTTAAAAACATTCAGACCCAAGAAGATTGAAGTGTAACGCTTTGATAATAGTTTTTACCGAACCCTAGATGTCACAAGATTTTGTTGTTGTATCCGTGATGTACAAGGTAACTTTATTTCAACACTTACAGATCGAATACATCCAATGATCGCAAGGAATTGAGTCGTCGAGTTGAGGGTGTAAAATGTAACGTTATAATTTAATTCTAAGTGAAATGGACTGTACACTTGGTTTGGTTTTTAACTAATTCAATGTCTTTCCTTAAAAAAAATTAATTCAATGTCTTAAAATAGTTTAAGTGAAAAAACGTTGAGAATAAGTTAAAGCAATTGTCCCACGTATTCTCTGTATATAAAAATAATCACAAAGTGTATACCTAATTAAATATATAAAAGTGCATATAAGTTGTACAAAAAAGTGTATAGAACAAATATAAGATTCTTAATCTTATAGCAATTTAAATTTGTGTTTCTTAAATCCAAGCGTGGTGCAATATATAGCTACTGCTTGGAAGCAAAGAGAGGTGGTTCAAGAAAATGAGCAGATAACAAGTGGCAATCAAAGAGAAGAAGTGGAGGGAGCACGACTATAAAAAGAAAAAGAAAAATATCCTACGAAACTGTTTCTGTAGATAAGGCATTTCTTTTGGAACTTAATGCTAATTTTAAAAATCATACTACAATGTCCACTCACTCAATCGACAATATTGAAAATATCCAATTCAACCCCACCATCACAAAAAGTGCAACTTTTCCGTGATATTTTACAAAAACTCTTCCCTTTCATGTTTATTTTCAAATCTATGCCACTTGCAAAATGGCATTTAATTATTCAACAACTATACTTTTGGGTTACAGATGCTCTCTGCCTTTTTTTTGAATAACTGGGTAATTTGATATTCAAATCCCGATCCTTCAAATATAATTAAGTTGCGTCAATTTCTTAAAGAAAATGAAGGTAATCTTTACTCTTTTGTTTTCTTATATTACCCACTTTCTCCTTCACTTGATTAATCATGTATTGCTTATACGTTGGATAAACTAATGATTTTTTTGTCAATTAATATATTGACTGGACTAACATATTTTAAACGTGAAGAACTAGAGAGTTTAAGGTTCGAAACCTGACGGCTGCATAATACCTGTCTTTGGAACTATCAACTAAGTTTTGCTTACATGCGATCAAGTGTGTATTTTATTATAATTTTTTTTAAAGGAGTTAAATTTTATAATTTAAATCATTATTAATTAAAATCATTCAATTTTAAATTATAAGTTATTTAAAATTGAATGATTTTGTTTAATATAGTTTTTAGAAGCTATTTTATAAGTATTCAACAAAAAAATAATATTAAGAAGCTATTTTGCTATAAGGAAAATTAATTTTCATAAGTTTTTTCTTACATTAATTATTTTTATAAGTTGATTATCTCTTTTCATTCTTCTTCATATTTATCCCATTTTTCCTTGAAATTATCATAGAGATAATTATATGCTCCTCAATTATAAATAGAACTTCCTCTAAAAAACAATTATAAATAAAACTTGTTTCCCTTAGCTGCCTACGTGTCAAAGAAGGATTGTGTTTTTCTTTGGTAAACATTCCTTTCAAAATGAGGATACGTAATTACTTGTGTCAAATATATGAAATCTTCCTTCGTAGTGCGCAAATCAATTTTGCACTTAGATAAATAAATATGGATGTAGATCATCTACTACACCCAACCCCAAGTCTATGGTGGCACATATAAATCAAGTTATTATGTAGGAAAATGTAAAAAAAAAAAATCAGTAAGACTTTTAACTTTTAATGACCAACATTTTTTTTTTTACCAAATACTACAGGTTAATTAATAGCAATAAAAAAATCGTACGAGGTATAGATATATTATGTCAAATTATAGTGCGTCCTATTTTAAATAAGTTTCTATAGCCGACCATGATATGTGTATAGTTTAACTCTTGTTTCATCATTTTTGTTTGTAAAACTTTATATTATATCAAACACAAAAAGCAAGTAGAATACAAGGATTATGAATTAAGTCTAACGAGTGCTCTATTTTATATAAATTTAGTTGATAAATTAATAGTCCATATGTAACCGACCATAATATGTGACGTGTAAGTATAAATCTTATGTCACCATTTTCATTTTATATTCGTAAAAAACATATAGACCAAACAAAAAAAAAGTATTATACATACGTATAAAAGATCTAGATTGTGTTAAAATTTGAATCTCACTAAAAGGAAAAATATGAACCTATATACCCAACAATATAATCCATGATATCATCATTACGGTGGATCTAAAATCTCGTTATTTCTTTCATAAGAAAAAACGAGAGAATTCATTTCCTTATCTCTTGTACGATTTTTCTTTTATTCATTCACTCTTTTTATTATTAAATTACTATCTTGTTTCTTCATCTTCTATTTCATTGCACACTAATTTTTTCATATTTGAATCATCTCCTTATTTTTTTAATTTTCTCTTTCTCCCTCCTTCCACTAATTGCAAGTATTTCTATCTAAATTTTAGACATAAGATCAAAAGAGGGAAAAAAAATAAAAAAAGAAGATCAAGAGAGACAATAATGATTAAGTGAGATAGAAACAAATCGAGGAATGAGAGAGAATGAGAAAAGAAGATGATCCAATTGTCATTTTTCCACTCTAGGTGTTGCATGTAGCAGAAGAGTTCAATAATAATTTTATCGATGGATTATTAGATGACACTTATCTTGATCTCTTGTCTTATTATCAAACTTTATTTTTATAAGCAATTCAATTCATAGCAATTAATTTTTGATTTCTTAAAAAAGTGAACACATTTACAAAAATGCTTTATTTTATTTGACTAATTTCTAACCCATTTCATTTGGCTACGGATTTTTTAACATAATTAAATCAAAAATCACCCATATTAGAGAAAAATATATATGAATAAATATAATAAAAGTAGTCAATATTAGATATAGTAGAGACAAAAGATATGAATAATTTTTTGTCTACAATGAAGAATAGAAAATACAACTTAAGGGGGTTATGAGAGTTGAGTTGTCTAGTCTTTATTGACCGTGTTTTCTATTCAATCATTTTTTATTCAGATAACATAAAGATCACTGTTTTTAAAAAGGGACAAACATGGGTAAAAAGTAGATATTAGGTAAGTAATTACTGTAATTACATCAATCAAAGTAGGCAGTTTTTGTGATAGAGATGTAATATAGCTAATTATTTGGTACAAGTAATTTAGTTACTTTATGTAAATGAAGTAATTAATTGGCTAATTGAGCAAGTGATTGGTGTAGGGGTACGAAACCAAGGTACCCAAAATCCATAGATGACTTGCCAACACCAAAGTCTAAAAAGCCCCATCTTAAAGAGAAAGAGAACCAAAAAGGGTCACAAAACTTTGCTACCATTTGTCCACCTCAACAAGCATGTGATGCACTTTTCAACCAAATTCAACCTTACAATGACTATTTAAGTATTTATTCATTTATCTTTTCATCAAATATAAAAAAAAAGAGCAAACAAAGCAAGAATAACCATGTGCAATCACAGTGGCAACAAGACAGATTGAAAAAGTGCATGACCCAATAAATAAATAAATAAATAAATATTAAAAATAGCAGCTGTTAAGTTAAGTTTATGTATTTGTGAGGGAGGGACCAACAAAAGGAAAGTCCTAACCTTTTCCTATCACTAGGAAAAGGACATGACCCCACTTCCATTATATCTTTTTTTTACTCTTTTTGTTTTGCACTTTTAATTTTATCAACTTTGATTGATTATGTCACTTTTAACCATTTCCATTATTATTCCTTCAAAATAATATCTGACCTACAAATAATATCTATCTACACCTTTGCTTTGCTTATCTATCTCAGGTTCTGACTCCAAAACTGAACTCTAAAATATCTTTCTTAGCATAAGAGAAAGAGAAAGAGAAAGAGAGAGAAACACAACAAAAATCTTAAATATCTTCAAAAAGTTCTGCTTCTTTCTTTGCTTTCAGGTTTTCCATACCAAAAATATCAACTCCCTTTTGCTTACAGATCTTGTCCTGTGTTTTCCTTGCCTTAAGGTAATTTTCTTATCATGTTTTGCACTTTTCTTTATGTGTTTTTCATGTTTCATATGTTTTTTTATAGTTGATGTTTTTCTGGGCATGACACTTTTTTTTTGAGTGCTAAGACAATGAAAATTTTAAGAGATTGTTAATTATTTTGCTATGTGGTGCTTGAATTAATTAGATAAGTTATTCTTGATGTCTTTGTTAATTTTTTCCCTTTTGTTCAGGTTTTTGATGGTATATTATATGATTCTGTGTTTGTGATGTTTATGAGTCTATGAGTTTTTGGTTCTTTAATATTGATCTGCTACTAATAACTTATCCTATTAAGTTTTCATGCTTTTAATTTGTGTGTTGGTTTTTTATTGGTGGAAATTGTTTTTTGTTGTTTTGATGATGTTGAAAAAGGAATTTTCATTTGGTGTATACAATAATTTATGTTTTCAAATCTAAAGTCCCCTTGCAAGTTCTTCTTAGCAAATACTGTACAAACTTTGTTGTTTTGAACTTTTTCTTGATATTTTTATCTTGTTTGTAAGTTTTTATTCTCCTTGTTGTATGAAACTATGAATTACTTGTCATGGCATGTATACTATTGTTCAAAGTTGTATTTAGAATTCTAATTTTAGTTTTCTTTTCTCTTTATACTGCTAATTATATGCTCTTAATAAATACCAATTCATTTGTTTCTTTGCAGGCTGAAATTCAGCTATCTTTATCAAATTATCTGAAGGTTTCACAGTTATAGGACTAAAGAAACAGTTTAAAGATGGGTTACATATGTGATTTTTGTGGAGATCAACGGTCCATGGTGTACTGTCGCTCAGATGCGGCTTGTTTATGTTTGTCGTGTGATCGAAATGTTCATTCTGCGAATACCCTTGCTCGAAGGCATTCAAGGACCCTTTTATGTGAGAGATGCAGTTCACAACCTGCTTTGGTTAGGTGTTCTGAAGAGAAAGTTTCACTTTGTCAGAATTGTGATTGGTTAGGTCATGGTAACTCTGCATCTTCCAATCATAAGAGGCAAACGATCAATTGCTACTCAGGTTGCCCTTCGTCGTCCGAACTTTCTTCGATATGGTCTTTTGTGTTAGATATCCCTTCTCTGAGTGAAACTACATGCGAGCAAGAACTAGGTTTCATGAGTATTAATGAGAATAGGAGTGCTTGGGTCGATCCGAAAAATCAGAACGTGTCTGATTCAAATAAAGCTACTGATCTACCTGATTTGGAAAAGTCTTTCGCTGGTACATCTTCAATGCCTGAATCAAGCAAAGAACCACGTATGCTCGACCGCCCTGATGGATCTACCAATGAATGTGTACCAAAGGTATATCTGAATGTTATTATATTGTCATTTTCATTTTCATCGCGAGTCTCATAATAAGCATTGTAGAAGCCATTGAGCAATAGCTTAATCATTGGAGAAGCAGGAACATTTCTTTCATGTAGAAAGCTTAATTAATAAGGCTATTATTATATATGATTTTGTCAACTTGTATTTTGTTTACTTAAACGAGTTTCACTACCTGAGGTTTATGATTGAATTTTTTACAATTTCATCAAATTAGATAGCTAACTCTCATTGTTGATCTCCAGTTATACTGTCCTGCTACAAATTGCCCTGAAGCAAGTGATGATGATGATGATCTGTACGGTGATTTCGATATGGATGAAATGGATATAAATATGGAGAACTATGATGAACTTTTTGGTATGGCCCTCACTCATTCTGAAGAGCTTTTTGAAAATGGTGGATTTAACAGTTTATTTGGGGCAAAGGCCATGTCTGCTGGAGATTCCAATTGTCAAGATGCTAATGCTGCTGAGGTACTAAACTCTTGTCATTCTTTGTCTGTGACAATGTTGCCTTTTCTATCATTTGATTGCGTTGGCTTATTTGAACTTATATATTAGCATAAGCACCGGTGAGGTTGTTTGGGAGAGCTTACGGAAACAACTTATGACATGTCCATAAGTTGTTTTCAACTTATTTCCATAATTTCTCCAAGATAGCTTATGAAAACAGTTTATTATATCTTATATAAAAACAATTTGACTTTATTAGAAATAGATTATATATAAGCACTTAATTAAGCTGCTTATCCAAACAGAGCTTATGTCTACTATTGGAAGTTCTTATTGTTAATACAAATTGTTTACACCTTCGGTTGATTTAAAGTAGAGTGCTTATTTCTACATCTAATTTTTATGTTCAGGGTTCATCAATTGGACATGTCAATGCAGCACAACCAGCATGCAGTACTGCAGCATCTGCAGATTCCATATTGAGTACTAAAACTGAACCAAATCTTTGTATTACTGCAAAGCAATCCCAATCGAGCCTTTCTTTTTCTGGTATTAATGAAGACGGTGGTGCTGGAGACTATCAAGATTGTGGAGCTTCTTCAATGCTTCTCATGGGAGAACCTCCTTGGTTAAACACTTGTCCGGAGAATGAGCTACAACTACAATCTGCAAACCGTTGTAGTGCTGTTATGCGATACAAGGAAAAGAAAAAGACACGCAAGTAAGTAATTACAATATTATTGTTTAATGTAAAGTACTAAATGAACAACTTCGCCTAATGAATGTGTTTTTCCTCTTTTTTGAATGAAAAACGCCTAATAAGGGTGGGGATGAACTTTCCCTTAAAAGATATAAGGTCTGAAAAGAGTTTCTAAACAGTGGCATTACTCACTTTACAACTGGTTTTATAAAAACCTAATTTGATTATCGTGTTACCGTCTTTGCTAACAAGCTAGAAAATAAGGGATTAGTCTTGTTTCATAATTTGAAATAGTGTTTCTCTTTATTTAACTTAAAATTGATTGTTATTATCTTTTAGGTTTGACAAAAGAGTGAGATATGCCTCTCGCAAGGAAAGGGCTGATGTCCGAAGGCGCGTGAAGGGCCGGTTTGTTAAAGCCGGCGAGGCCTATGATTATGACCCTTTGAGCCAAACCAGAAGCTACTGAGTGTATAATTTTTAACCATTTCTTAAAAGGAAAGAAACAATTATACCTGAAAAATGGGTGATATTTGATGCATTCTTTTTCCGTGCAATGACAAACTGTCTTGATTTTATCTCAGGGTTCTACCTTTCTTCAAGGACAAACAAGGGTCTACGAAGACTGTTCAACAGTATAAACTCCGAATCCGATTCTCTGTCCTTCACTGCCAAGCATATCCAAAGTGTCCCCTTCAAGCACCGTGTTTGGATTACCATCTTTGTGTAAACTTGGCAAATTTTGCTTCTTAATTCTTCCATAAGAATTCAGAAGTCTTCTAGGTTCTCTTTGTCCTTAACCAATGCACCATGTTTGTCATGTCCTGGGTTATAGTCACGTCTAGAAGCGCGGCATGATGATGAGTTTGTTATTTTGACAGTTTGAGATAAACTGCAAAAGTTGTATATTGTAATAGTTGGCTTCTCTTCTTTGAGATGTATAGCACACAATCTACGTGTATGCAGTTAGATGTATAAAATGTCCAATGGATCTGACTTCAGACAAACTGTAAAGGATATTGAATGGTGTAGTACACTATGTATAGAATAGGATCTCATGCATGCTGCTCTATATTGGAAATGTACCAATACAAGTTTTGTTTGTGACTGGAATTTATTTGAATTTTCTTGATTCATTTTTATCTAGAAATCGAACTCTGTACTCTAGGGTTTACAACACTCTCACACCCTGCGCATCGATCAATTGCGCTAGACCTCAGTTTCTTATTTGTGATAAAAGAAAGAGTAAAGTACCTGATATCAATTAAAAATTCATTTTAATAATATTGTACTTTTCTTTTTGAAAGAATAATATTGTACTTATGCATAACCTTTTGACGAATATATGTTGAAAAAGGCCTTAGAATCTCCGTACCAACCACTAGATTATATATATGATTAATGATTTTATTGGTTACTTTTGCTTGGTGTCGTAGAATAGAATAAATTTGTAAATAATATTGACAAAATATTGATACTTTTGCTTAATACTATATTGTGGATAAGTTTCTGATAGTGGAGCACTAAGTAGTGTTCTCTCTCCCTATGCACACTAAAATATTCTTAACTTTATATTTTATTATTTAAGAAACATTACACTCATCTCTCTAAAGTTTTCTTTATGTCAGAGACAACCCCTCTAGTTTTAAAGTAGATACTAACCTACCTTAAGTTTTCATTAAATAGATTGATTCCTCCCTTCTCTCTTAAAACTCTCTTAACAGTGTTGTCTTTCTGTTAAAATGTAAATAGATTTGAAGATACCCTTCTCCCACTGAACCTCTGAATTACTGAACTCCCTTCAATATCTACCACGTTAATGAACCAAGAACCCTCTCTATCATGGCCGTTATGCTCTAAATTTTCATGGGTATGAAACAAAATTTCACGCCTTCACCATGCAGTAGAAGCATACACGCCAATTTAAACTCACAAAGGCTAATTAGTTTTCTAGTTTTACGACTAATCAGTATAAATGAAAAACAAGTAGAAGAGTAATAGTGTCATCACATCATTTCATGTTGCCATGTCTAAAGATTTGGATTAATGTTAGTAAACTAACAGATGGTTAACATAGTTAACTTGAGGGGTAGGTAACTATATTTTTAAAACTAGAGGGAAGGTGTGTTCCCTATTATTTATAAATTCTTATTTTCCTTCAGCTAAAAAAAAATCTTATTTGGAAAATAAAGATCAATTATATCTTAGATTTTTTCTTTTGACAAAGTTATATCTTAGATTTTTAAAACACCTATTGTTTTAAAACGACAATTAACCATCATTTAGTCACGGTTGAAGATATTTTGGGTAATTTAAGGTGGTTGTGAACAAATGTCAGATGGCTCAAGAGTAATTTTACATACTTAGAACATGGGGAATAGTACAAACAATTTTTTTTTTGTCAAGTAGTCTAGTGGCTAGAATTCACATTTTTTAAGGTGAATAAGTGGAGTGTCAGAGGTTCGAACTCCGACCCCTACATATAATAATGCATGTCCCTGCCAACTGAGTTATGTTCACAAGAACTTACTAACGATATCTCTATCCCAAAGGAATAAGCATTATGCCAGTGCCCACTAGCACCCAATATGATATGTATTTGATGTTGGAAAACAAGGCGAGATCTTTTTATATTTGACAAAAGAAAGAGTATATTCAGAAATTTTTTCTTGCTTTTGCTTTTTTACTTTAAGTTATAAAAGTGTTAATTTTCAATTGCTTCGTGTTTCAAAAAATCTGTATACAAAACGTGGAAAAACCGGCAAAGGCCAACATGGACCACCGACTCAGTAGTTCATAATAGATCAAATTATTTTATTCAATCTTAACCTTTGGCATTAAATCTTAAGGTATTGAAAGATTTAAAGCAAAATGCCCCATTAAATTTTGAAATATTGTCGGGTTTGAGTTGTTGAGTGAGCCCTCATCTTAAGTATGGTTGTTTTATATAAACTACATTCCTTAAAATAATGCTATATGCTCAAGGTGACAAGTAACAATCTAAAATCAATAACAATCTTAAAAAGGCACCCTCCAAGAGTTTTATGATGTAGTAAGCGAACTTAATTCGTTCATGGATGCAAGAGGATACGTGGCACTAGCAACATTTCATATTTAAAATACATTATATATTACTATGACTATACTTTTAATGGAAGCTTTTGATCATTTTGATAAATTCATTACATATTTTACGATGGTTATAAATTAAGCTTTGAAAAAAAATAGTATTTGGATTTTGTAATTTGTTTTATAAATTACTAACTAATCATAAAAAAATAGTATTTGGGTTTTGAAATTTGTTTTATAAATATGTAATTGTCGTAAACCAAAGAGTATCAAATTTGTGTAATCATACAAAAAAATACTACCTAATCTAAAGAACATTTAGAATGGCACTCTCTCCCTTTTTTGTTTTCCATTTCAAACCGTAGTCGTCGCTACTTTTCTTATTCTTGATCTATAAAAAAAATGTGATTTAGGGTTAATTTTGAATCAAAATCATCCTTCTAAATTGTTTTCTTTCTCTTTTAGTTAAACAGACGATTTTCACATATACTAGGTCTTCTTTCATTTGTTTTTGTTATTTCTTCATCTTTGTGCTGTGTTTTTGATTTCACGTCTCATTGCTGTGTTTATTTGATTTAGGTTGAAAGATTAACATTGATCAAGTGCAGATTCAACCAATGCCTTTGGTTCTAGAGACTCGAATATAGTCATATTTGTAGCATATGTACTATGTTGTTTTATGTTATTAACATGTTTGTCAGAGTTTGTTTGTAAATTCATCTTTTTTGTTTTTAGCGACTTTAGATTTGTATTGTATAATTTACTATATCAATTTAAATGAATGAATATCATTTATTTTTATAAAAACAACGATTAAAATGGGAAGTATTAACATTAGCATCAGTTTTTTTTAATAAATCTACAATATTCCCCTTGAAGATATAAGGGCCGTATATTTATCCTCTTGAAATTTGTGAATCGATAAAAAAAAAACCTTGAATTTGAATTAGGCTTAATTGCACTTTTTTCCCCTGTCTTTTGCTAATTGTGCGATTTTGCACCCCCTCTTTTTTTTTGAGCGATTTTGCACCCCATCTTTTTGCCCCCTTTCTGATTTTGCACCCCATCTTTGTGTTCAATTGCACTTTTGCCCCCTATCTTTTTGCTAATTGTGCGATTTTGCATCCTCTCTTCTTATTTTTTGAGCGATTTTGCACCCTATCTTTT
>Ga0315915_1008545_pt1 | contig 11929 bp, 9 predicted proteins | sample MpolbnodulesMG_FD_207738 | JGI IMG/M metagenome (GOLD analysis project Ga0315915, IMG submission 207738) | Medicago polymorpha root nodule microbial communities from Los Angeles, California, United States - branched nodules | ecosystem: Host-associated > Plants > Roots > Nodule | place: USA... | reverse complement strand
AAGAAAAAAAATAGTATATGACTTATCAAAAGGGTCATCAGGCGAAAGTAATTGTGTTGCACCACTCTCACCCCTTTGACATCATAACCCAAAAGATGGTAAACAATCTTTTCCCTTTTAATCAGATATCAGAGTTTGGATCAAACCTGAAAATACAACAATGTTAAATTCTATTGAGAGAGAGAGTTTTGTCATTCATTATCGTCTTAGAGTTAATCTCAGTAGTTGCATGAAGAGATACTCAATTCACGCCAAAAAAATATCTCGCATAGCATTCTTACTACTCTTTTTGTCTCTAAGAAGAATGTTAGAGACACTCTCTTTTCAACACTCTCTTCAACTCTTATCTCTTATCATAAGAATCTCTTAACAAAAATCACAAGTATAATAATAGTTGTTGTAATACATTTGTAAAAAATGTGTGTTAGTTTTACATATTTACCTCTATAGTTATTAATATCATAATTGAGAGAATATGTATTTACATTTTTCGGTGGTAAATTAAATAAAGACATTTTTGTAAAGAAGTTATTAATGCACGTGGAATTATGTAGAGTCTTATAAAAGATATATTAAATTAATAAATTTAAATTGTTAAATTCTAAATATCTTAAATTTTAATTGACATAAAAGTTATTATGAATTAAGAATGTTCTTGCGCACAAATTAAAAAGTGTAGTTAATTTTATATGTGAAAATAAAATAAAAATAATTGAAAAAAAATACCGATTAGGTTTGTCTAACCATGTATCCCCTACCTTTTGGTGACTTTAGACATTTTTCATATAGGGAAAAAGAGGGAAATAAGATGAGACAAAGTGTGTAATATGAGAGAGAGATGTAGAAGATGGTTACCACCATAAAGTCATAGAATCTCAATATGAATATAATGATTAGGATTCTTTAACTTTGTACCCCATACCTTTTGGTGACATTTTTCATGGACAAAAAAAAGAAAGGGAAATAAGATGAGGCAGAATGTGTTATAGGAGAGAAATGGAAAGAAAGGTAGAAGACACTTCTCTCCTTAAAGTGTTTAAGTAAGAGAAATATGAAAGAGAAATGATAAATAAGATGAGAAATAGAAAAAAGATACAGAGAAAGTTATGATAACTTTCCCTCAACGTTATGATAACTTTCCCTCAACAAAATCAGTAATCAATTTATACGTATTGTGATTCCCCCAACTTTATGTCTCCTATCTTTTGGTGACATAAATATTTTTTAATAGAGAAAAAAAGTGGCAACTAGAAAATAAAAGAAGGAAAAAAAAAAACAAAAAGAGGAAAATAAGATGAGAGAGGTGAAGAGGTCATTTCCCTTCATTTAAGTCAGGGAATCTCAATTCTTGTAATACATGGGTAAGATGCAGTTCGTCATTTAACCTGTTCCTTTGTCACTGAATTTTGTATGCTTGCGACATTCTTCTTAAGAGTAGGTGTGGGACTGTGGTCTGTGGGTGTAGTTGTTCCCAATTATTTCTCTTTTTACATCTAAACTTCTTTCAATTCAAGAAAATGAGAATATCAGAATGCACACTCTGTTCTTTGCATCATCATTCAATGAAAGTTTAAATATATTGTTGGTGTTTGTAGACATTGGTATACCCGATTTTTGTATTAGTTGTTGTAAATAAATCTGTATGATTCCTTATAAATATATCACTTTTAGTGTTTTGTCATTATAGTTTTTTATTTTAGTGTTTATGTATGATTTTTTTTTTGAATGGTAAGTGTTGGTCGCTAATTTGTTAGATTAATATTTACTCCATTTGGGTTTAATGTTTAAACTCAGGACTTCCAACTCGTTTTCCTCAAACCAGTTGATCTACCAACCCATTTTTGGTTTTAACCTTGTTGTTTTATTTTAGTCTCATTAATATGTAGAACTGATTGTAATGCCTATAATGAATATTAGACAGATATTACAGGGTTTAAAAACGAATTTAAGTCCTAGGGAATTAAATGTTGCCTGCATTTGTAACTTTCACAACCCTGTTCTTTATTTTGTTTTGCTGAAAGAGCCCCCTGAAAATTTCAAGAGTAATGAGAAATTCTAGAAAGAATATAAGGGAGGGGGAAATACTTTGAATGGTTGTGAATTTTGTTTGACAAAAAACTCATTTTTGGGACAACTTAAAGGTGTCTGACATATTCTTTATATTTATGAGCTACCACAGCCTGCTCCAAACAGTTCCAATTAAACATAAGTATAAAACTTTTAAACTCATTGGACATAACCAGCAGGAGGTTCACCTTCTGCAAGAGCACGGTAGGATGAATCATTTGAAGAAGTGATATTCAAAAGAGACCAAGCAAGAGTTTGTGTGAACTCCACAGGATGAGGGTGCCTACTGGAATTGGATCAGCATTTTAAGCAAAGGCACGCGCTCGTCAACTAACGCCGACACAATAACTTTCCATCAAAGCAAGGATCAGAGGCAAGTCCTGCATAGGACAATTTTAGTGCAGGGGAGAATTAATGGGACAAAGAGGCAAATTGACCTTCTCAAGCATCCTTAGGAGAGGAATCTCTTGTGTCATTGTTTTCTTCCTCCTCTTCATCCTCATCGTCATAGTCGGTGGAAGCAGGTTGTCCATTTAGATCCACATTAATACCATTCAACTTCCTGACAAACTGTCCCCTAACACGAGGCCGCCTTTCTGCAAGTTGTTTCCGATTGACGTACCTAATTTTCTTATCGAAGCAACGCTCTTTTCTTTTCTGTCTAAACTTCATCAATGCTGCTTCTCTCCTATCAACTTTTCTTAAGTTTGCTTCACATGAAGTTGAACTTCCTAATGACGGCCATGGATGAGCTGTAGAAACCTGACCGGTTTGTAAACAAATACTCATGGGAAAATATGGGTAGGGTGTCATCCCAGTTGCATGAGGTGGACATTGGGGAAGTTGATTGTACTGGGAAATCATAGATGAACTAACATGACTCTGAAGGTTCTGGATATTCTTTTGATACATATGTGTTGATGACTGCATCATAACATGATTAGCAACTCCTGGCATATAATACGGATAAGCATGTTGGGCAGGCATGCCCGATTGGTTGAGCTCAGAACCATAACTTCCATTTCTTGGATGAACCACCCCTTGTGGATGTTCTTCCCTGTGATTACTATTTTGCTGTGAAACCTCCATTGATGCAGGTGGGGTACACGATCTCTCAACAGAGAAAGAATCGGGGATACTATTGCTTCTAGGTAAGTCATCTTGTGAATGGCTTTCAATCGTTTCTCCATTTTCATGTCTTATAAGGTCATTACCCCCTTGTTGAGAACATGCTTGATTCATATCTTCCACCCTCACTAGTAATGTACCGCTATTGTCAAAATGAGCAATCTCTTCCAAGTTGCTCTTCATTGTTGTTGCTTTGACATAAGTGAAAAAGGCTGATGATTCTCCAATTCTGAGTTCACTCTTCTTCGGACCTGATGAAAAATGTTTTACAAAATTATGTAAAATCAGAGGCAAAATAATGAAACTGGCAATGGGTTCTCACATCAGTAAATTTTATTCAGCTTGAGGAACTTAAGTATCCCTTCTAGACTGAAGTCATTTTCATAATTAAAAAATGAAGCTATAGAAGGAAAAATAAGATGTGCAAACTACCATCAAAGCTACTATTTGTAACTCTGTTGCACGGCGGATGCTGTGCTGAAGAACCTGTATAATAAGCAACAGCAAAGCATGAACAAAAGAACTTAATTAGTTTTCTTGAAATTGAATAGAAGATATGATATAACAGAAAATTGGCTACTAGAAGGCGACAAAGGAATAATAATTTGGCATATATCTATCCTACAAGTTGTCTAATGCAACTACAGGAAACAACTAGCTGTGCACGAAATTGTATTCTTCAAAGGAAAAAGGAGTGTACCTGTTCTTCTTCGATCACTAATTCCCGGTACATCAGGCTGATATTCTGATACATGAACATATGGATGCTCCTCAATAACAGCAGCAGCAGTGGCAATACTAGCCTGAAAAAGTATACGTGAGTTATATAGCAGAATCTCGACCATACCATCATAATTTATATGCCTTTTTGTAAAGCAATATATGAGAGTGTGAACCATGCTGATATTAAAGTCAACACGCTGAAATAATTTCCAAAGCAATTAACATTCACCTCTTCTTGTTGGATTGAAATTTCCGCCTGTTCTTGTTGGATTGAAATTCCAGCCTCGGGATTATTGCTTCTTTTGGACTTGTCGTCTGTGTCATCAGAGAAGAAGGTGGCGCTGTTTGTATTGGCATCACTAGGGTCTGATGCTACCAGATCAAAATCATAATTCAAGATGTTGTTCTCTATAAGTCCAAGCTGTCACAATAATAGATTAAAAAAAAAAACATTTCAAGTTCCATTTGAGAATATAAAAGCTATGCATTGCATTGGAAATTTAAAGAACAATGTAATGTGGATGTGCAATGGAGTGGAGATATACCAAATGCGCGTGTAACACAAGATTAAAAGAGACAAGGATACAACAGACCAAAACGTACAAGAAGACAAGGAAGGATAAGATAAGGAAATGTTCACAAAAAATCCAGATCGGAAAAGAAGCGGAATCGAGATACACAATTGCACATGCATAGTAAAGAATCAAACTAGAGTAAAGGGGAGACACTACCCCAGCATTATTTATATATTTCATTTATGGTTAGTACATGTGAATGTGTGTTTGTGCATGAAATCTGCTTTTAATTGAAAATGGATTTACAATCATCGGGTGAAGTTTAAGAACAAATGGGAAAAGAAAAAATAGTACAAATAAAAACAAGTAGCCAACATCCTTAAATATGTAGTGCAATACATACCATGCGTCTCCTTCTCCACATGTGGGTCCACAAATTTAATAGTTCATTAGTACGTAAAGGCTTTACTAGATAGTCTGCTGCTCCGAGCCTCAAGCACTTAACAACAATTGATACCTCATCTTGTGCAGACATCACTAAACCAAAAATAAAAAATAAGAAAATAACATTGACAAAGAACATAATATAATTTGGCTAAAATAATTAGTCTTACAAGTTCCTTAAGAAAATAAAGAACTAAAGCTTACTTATAATAGGGATTCGGCGCAGTTCTTTATCCCGTGCTATGTACTTCAACATCTTCATTCCCTTTTTTATTGGAAGGTCAACTTCCGCTAGTATGATATCTATATATTGTCCTTCCGCATTCAATGCGTCAATCACTTGCCGTGCGGATTTTACAGACGTAACTGTGAAGCATGAAAAATCCATAGTTTATATATCTTCGGAGAATATTTGAAGAATCGCAGAAACATTAAATCATACAAGCCAGACTGTATCCACGAATAGGAAGAACTTAATGAAACCATTACATGTAAAGTTATTTTCGTTCTTGGAATTGAAAAGGAAAGGAGAGGAGAGGTTGCTCCACAGGGGGAAAATATTGCACAAGTTCATACTTCTGGGCGTTAATTCTTAAAAGATAAAATTGAATTTCGAATTCATGAAAACTCGATAAAAATCCACACTACTCATGGTTACTCATGGTTCTCAAAGTTGAAGTAAGGAAGTTCCTTGCACAGGCTTAATTAAGTCTAACTTATGGAAGCTAAATAGTCCTCTTGGAATAATGTTTCATGTACACCTTGAACAAACATGCGTATGCATCAAACGGGAAAAACAAATTTGATAATTTCAACCAGCCAATGAGAACAAATACTCAGGCAGAGAACAGAATTCAGTAAATAAGGTCATATTTGGATAAACAGCTTAGTTAAGGGCTTATGCTATAAGCCCTTATCATATAAGAACTTATGTATAAACTATTTCTATAACAAAAGATAAAATAAAGTCAAATTATTCTCATATAAGCTATAAATTGTTTTCATAAACTATCCTATAAAGCTTATGGAAATAAGCTGAAAACAACTCATGGACATGACATCAGTTGTTCCCATAAGCTCGCTCAAACAATATCACATGTGGTTACGCCAGTAGATAAGTTCAAATAAGTCGATCTAAATAGGCCCTAACTCCACAACAAGAAGGCATCAATTTAGCCAGATGAAATTTTAATCTGGCTTACAAAATAACAATATGCTAACATGTTTTTTTCTACCTAATCCAATAAGAGTTATACTCTAATGAATTTAGAAAACTCAACCTCACTCACACTACACCCTTATAACAAAGCAAAATTTGAATATAATTAAGGATTTAGCACGAGAAAAAAATTCACATAGCCAAAAAAATAAGGAAGGGTGAATTTCTTACCCTGATAAGAGCAATTAATAAGAAGTGTAAAAACCTCTTCTGAACTCTTGGAATCACTATCACACAGCAAAATCCTAACTTTACTCCTATCGATGAATCCATCACCACTCTTGCTATTATTTCCACCACAATTAACCTCTTTACTGTTCAAATCAATAAGTTCTTCAGTATCCATCTCAAATCAACCCCTTTGGTCTAAACTACACACAACTCAATATAACAACCTAACCTCCATCCAAAATCAATTTTTTCACACAAACCCTTAATTAACTAGATGTATGAAATTCATAAGCTATTCTCATCATCAAATTTATCAAAAAATCTAACGGCTAAGGGAAAAAATCAAGTTTTTGGAGACCCAAAGGATGAAAACTGGAAAGGATAATGGGGTTTGTGAGATTGGGAAATTTGCAGAGGGTGGGGACTAACGTGCGCTGAAAAGGAATAAAGAGGGGAAGATGGGGGTGTAAGATAGCAAAAGGGAAATGACGTGGAAAGAAAAAGTGAAAAAAGAAAGGGAAATAGATATTTAGTAATAGTGGGTGTGGCTGTGGGTTGAAGTTTGGATATTTTGTTAGAGATAGATAGCTGGCCACGTCACTTCAACTTCAATCAACAAAGATCTTCCTCATTCATGCCAATTCTATGCAATGGAGCCATTGATCTAATCTCAACTAAAATATCCCAAAATATCTAGTTGACCAATCATGCAATTGTACACAATAGATAATCCAACTTAGAGTCGTTGTTTTCGATTTTGATTGTTGATTGGAGATAGAACGGTTTAAACTAAATAGTGTATATTTTGTTAAAATGATTTTGAGAGTAAATTTTTAGATCAAATATTTAACATCGATTACAACGTCCTGCTGTAAATCTCATAAATAATCTCAATCATTGAATTAACATGACATTTTTTTTACTAAAGTAAAATAAGTTTGAACTACGTAACTAGATTCAAAGACTAAATATATGTTTGATTTCACTCTGAATTTCTCAAAATCAAAATATAGTTGTTGTAATACAAAACAAGCACTAGCTTGTTGGTAACAAATGAACGAGGAGAATCCACTTCCAAAATATCTTTCTTTCATTTTCTGTTGGATACATTGCTCTACCAAACAATTCTTGACACGTGCCATCCCATTCTCATATGTCAACCCACTTACAAAAGAAATTTACTAATTATATACTGTTTTCTTTATGAATAAGTACAAATGGCATGTCACAATTGTTAGTGTATAAGCTAGGCTTAATTGCTTATGCCATGGTGCAGTACAGAATTATATTACATAATAATAATCACAACTAAGACTTATTGATATAGTTAGTGACCATAGTTATGATCATAACATAATTGACACCTAAAAATGTTATTTGAACATTTAAAAGTTGACAACACTGTATAAAAATAGTATCTATGCTATACATACATTATGTTGTACAATAAAATCTTTTTCCAAATAACATTTCTCATCGCCTAATATCAAGGTCTCCAGGAGCTATAGTTCACTAAGCATGTTGTTTTGCTAAATCTGTGCATTTCATTTACTCGTAATGTGATATGTGTATTAGATACAATACAATGTAACAATATTAGTCACGCTTGTTAGTTAGATTAGTTAGTTGTTCTTATTGGTTATATAAGTTTTATTGTACATCTTTGTATAACAACAATTAATCAATATAGTTTCTAATACTTTTTATGTTCTATTGATGATAAGATGATGAATATAAATAATATTTCAGCAAAAAAAAGTCTTGAGTATCATAATCAGACTTACGATGTTACTAAAATAAAAGAACAAAGTATATTTGAGATGCATTTGAGCGAGCTGTGCTGAAAAAGTAGTCCACTATCCTTTCTTTTAATATTTACTTTTTCAGGCAGACCAATCATGTTCTAATGGCATTTTCAGATAGGGAAATGCTTGTTATAGCGACCAAATGTATCATCGTGAAGAGTTAAGATCTTCTCCATTTACTAAGTGTCATTTGATGAGAAATAGATACAAAAAAGGATGTATCGAGTCTCACTACTGTTAATTATTTTTAAATTTATGTGTTTTTATCTCTTTAAATGAATGAAATTGAGAGACTAATAAATAGAGAGGATTTTGACTCCATCGTGAACAGTTCACGAGCGTTCATGGCATACTTAATATTAATTTGTTCCATATTTTGTGGAAACAAGATCATAGTGGTTCTAGTGGCATATCATGTTTGTTTGCAATGTATTTGCAATTACATATATCGCTGTAAGTTGCATTATTCATTTGATTGATTATTCAACCCAAACTGCCCATGTGTAGTTAATGGGTGCTTTTTAACGGATTGATGCCTCATTGTTATATTTTTGCTCCAATTATATCATTAAAATCACAACGACCCATCATGATTTTTTAAAAGATACATCTTATAACTTCTGCAAAATCATGGCTCACCGTAATTCTAACATACCCACCTTAATACAAACCACAGACGAAAAATGTCTTTAAGTGAAATTTTATAAATTACTTTAGACTTTTTCTAAGACCTTGTATATATTATGCATTGTCGATACCAACTTAGCTAAGCTCACGAGGACTTTTTCTAAGTTTCATATCATATCATATAAATGTTCAATTGAGTTATTAACGAAAAGTCCATAAACAAAAAAGTTGAATACCTAAAAAGTAAAAACAACACCCGAAATGTTTATTTTAGCAACGCAGATTTCCATTAACAAGTTCCTCTAAAGTGAAAAAATTATTTTAAGAGGTAATCTATTAAATAATCACACCTTTGATATGAAATATCACCCATTGTATTATTAATCTAGTTCTAAATCGCATTTTTCAATTATTAGCAGGCCTTCAATTCAATAAGTATCGGTTAGAAATTAATAATCTCAAGTTATTTTTGTATTTATTCGTTTCCCACAGGAAAGTAAGTTTATCCCTGTAGTCCTACATCTATATGGAGTTGAGCAGATGTCATCCATGAATAACCAGAAAATTTATAAATGTGAACATAAATTAAAATATTACAATGAAATATAATCTTTGCAACATAAACAATGGTTAATCTATCAATCCTGATGGCATGAGGTATGTACCATCTAATCTACGCTTCAATCTATTCTTCCTTCTAGTTGCAATGAATGGTCAATTTCTTGGCAACCAATTTAATCCCTGCATTCTGATGATAGTCATACAGATCTAAGGAGAAGGCTGCATCAACAAACGTCCCAGGCTTGAACAAGGAATCAAGTTCTGCAGCATCGAACTTGCTGAAGAGAAGCCTTTGCACAGATCCAGATGATTCTTCTTGATATATTTCTGTTGCGTAAATGGCAATCTCTTCGCACACTGCTGTGGGTATACTGTAATGCATATGTCACGAACGTCAGAGAAATTTTCTTTAATCAAATAAATATATGTGTGTGTGCAAGCATACATGTGTACAGGTCAAGAACTTACTGCAATCTGATAGTAGGATAGTTGAAGAAGCCCTCTTTCCTAATAACAACTGGCCTCCAATCAGAGCTGCTACCAGATTCCGAGGATAATTTACGTGCAACATTGTCACATGCATCAAGAACATTGCATAAACTTGGTGATGGATCAACCACAAAATTTAACCGTGGCCGGCCAGCACTATCAACAAACTTTGTGCTTATTCCAAACCGCACTTTCAAACCAGAACAATGAAGCTGAAATGGGAAACCTTCATGAAGTAATTCTATCCTTTGACTGCCATAATAAGATGGAACAAGAGATGCATCAATAGAAGATATTGATATTTTTTCGGGCTCTAAAACAGCAATAGAGCTGCTGCCAGCCTGATGCACAGAAGATGAGGCTGCTGAACCAGGTGAATATTGTATGGATTTTTCATCCATGGCTACATCTGTCCTAATGGATTCTCTATTAATTTCGTTCTGAAGCTCACGGAAGCTAAAAGTATCTGCAGCATTTGAAACAGCGATTTCTGTGCTGCTTGTTGCAAGAGAAAGGATTGGATGATTTTTATCTTGAGTTTCAGTTTCAGGAGATGATACCAACAAACCCCCTTCTGGCCGTGATTTCCCGTTACTGCGACTTCTGGTAACAGCATTTGGTGAAACCCAACAATTTTCAGTGAATATATCTGGGAGACTTGACTCCTGTAAAGACAGAGATGTTATCATCATTTTCACCATTGGTCCTCAACTAGTTCCATAGAAAACTAAATAATATCTGGAAGGAAAGTTTTTTAAGTCAAATGAGAAAAATATGAACTAAACAAAGAGTGTTGTTTCTGAATTTTATCAAAAAAACAAAATGACAAAAACTTGACTGTGTTCTACTTCTACCAAACACACATCAGGTTTAGAGACTCAATGTAGCCACAAATTTTTTCTCTCTAAAATTAATTAGAATGGTGATGAACTGACATCAAGTTAACAAAGAGTCTAGTTTTATTTCTTACTTATGATTTGAGAAAGCATAAAACTGTATCAACTAATACGAATCGTCTCTACAACAACGGATGAGTAGTTGTTTGCAAAGACTTAACAAGGACATTTTGAATTACCAAGAATAGAACTGTTGCACAGTATTTGAGGACTTCAAGATTCATCCGAACATCATCTAAGCTCCTGAAGATGCAAACAAAACATAAGCAAAAGGATATTGAATATAGAAGATGACTGGAATGCAAGGGATATAAGCTTTTTACGGGCTCAATTACCTGTGTGTCTGCTGCCCAAGACCAAAATAGGTAGCAAGAGTAGCCATCTGCAGTGAACAACATCGCAAATTGTAACTTAAAATTTACAGATGCTGCCATAATGAACAAACCTTCATTCCCAAAAGCTGTAATGCTCTAGTTTGCATTCAAGGGAACATTTGGAGGGATAAATCTGGACACCCAGAATTCAAGCATTCAGTACATCAGTGACCGTTGAATCAAGGATCAGATGGTCCAGATTTCAAGCTCAGTATTTATTTTCAAAATGAATCAAAATCTGCATATTTTGTGAACTATACGATTTGAATCCAATGGTCACCAATGCATTGACAACGTGAATGCAGGAATATCTCAATTGTAGGGTATCCGTATCCGTTTGGAAGAACTTTTGACTCGTATTGTATCATATCTTACATGTAAATACGCATTAAAAAGAGCTCTATAAAAATGATACTTCCTCTCATTTTCTCTTTGATTACAAGAGCAATTCATGCATATTCTCTTATTGAATAATGAGAGTTTAATTAAATACTTGTTAATTCAATTTCAAATGCCCTATGAATGGAATAAGCATATAACTATAAAAAATATATATAAAAGCAGAAAATTGCATACTAAGACATGTTATATATGTAGAGAATGATACCTTCATGTTACCAGCTCTTCTTCCAAACTTTTGAGTCAACAAAACCAAAGAGTCAATCAAACCCTTAGGTTCAGGCGGTGGCTGTTTAATCGCAGCAAACGCATCTCTAATCCGAACACAATCAAATCTTATAATATTATGACCGGCCCAAATCCTCCCTGCACAAAATTCACCACATTAACCCTAAGCATTGACGTGGACACAGACACCGGACACAACACAACAGCTGTATAAGTAATAAATTGCATAATTGAATGTAATCACATGTCCGACATTGACTTCCATTTAAAAGAAAAGAAAGAT
>Ga0315915_1008544_pt1 | contig 11931 bp, 9 predicted proteins | sample MpolbnodulesMG_FD_207738 | JGI IMG/M metagenome (GOLD analysis project Ga0315915, IMG submission 207738) | Medicago polymorpha root nodule microbial communities from Los Angeles, California, United States - branched nodules | ecosystem: Host-associated > Plants > Roots > Nodule | place: USA... | reverse complement strand
ATCTTAAGAGTGGTCCACCATAGATCCTATTAATTATTTTAATTTAAACTGTTTGATCTTTTTTTAAAAAGGATGACCATTTGAATTTAATTTAAACTGTTTTATCTTACGGTGAGTCAACAACAACTAATTAATTTTCCCTTTCTTCATCTTCTTCCTCACTCTTGTTCTTCATCTTCAACATCACATTCATCAACACCATCACTATCTTCGTTATTTACCTAGAAAAATCCAGAAACATAAACCATAATCAACAACAACATCATCATCATATCATCGATTTCTATCAATTTCAAACACCACTAATTCAATTAAAACTCATCACCGTTATCAAACACACCACTAATTCAGCAAGCTCATGTGCCACATTATTCCACAAAAAAAGGTCATGTTGAGAGAGAATGAAGAAGGAAATAGATGCATCTCACATTAAAGGATCCTCCTTCCTGCATCTCTTTCCTTTGATTTTCCTGCAGCTCATGTGCCACGTTATTCCCTTCGACAAACACCGATTATCAAACACACGGTCAGTTTAAGAAAAAGAAGGGAAATTTCAAAATCCAGTCCCACTCCTAAATCAATAACAACCCCAAATTCTCCTTACGTTGAATCCAAAATCTGAATCATGAAACACAAAGATGAAAAATCCAAATCAAAATCAATAACAAATCAAACAGCCACCGACGTTTTTTCCCTCTGTAAACACCTCTTCGTCTTCTCTTTCTCTTTCCCACTCGAATCTGTCATATATCTCCCTCCGTGTTTGACATAAAATATGAGTTTTTGAATTTGGATCTGAGTATGGAAGAAAGAATGGGGAAGGTAAATATGGGTTTGGGTATGGCAGCTGGAAGCAAGATTCTGGATATGAGTATGATTATGGTGGGATATAAATTGGGTGATGTTTAAATAAGAAAGTGATAAGTAAGGAAATTGTAAGAGGAAGAAGCAAAAAATACCATGATGTAATTGATTAGAGTTAGAGTGGGGTCTGAAGCAAACAAGGAAAGAAGGGTAGAGTATATGCTTCTGGGATTTTGGTTCGGTGAGAGAAGAAAAGGATGGTGGTTTGGCAGGTGTGTTTGGAAAAGGATAGGGTTGTGTGGTTTGGTGGTTGGGTTTGGAGAGAATAAGTGGATTTAGGGAGATCTGAAATAAATGATGGTGTTGAAAAATATTATGTAAGATGATGAACAACAAGAAGAGAGAATTTCTCAAAAAATAAAATAAAAATAGAAGATGATGAAAAGTGAAAAAAATTAGGTGCTGACAGTTCACTGTTAAATACAATGGACATCCAATCAAATGGTTAAAATTAAATCAAAAATTTTAGACATTAAAAAACTAACGGAGGTGACTAAATTGACTAACGGAGCAAAACAAAAGGGACTGAAATGTTGATTTTACGAGTTATGAGACCAAAATGAAAACAAGAAATTACTTAGGGGATCAAAAGTGCAATTAAGCCAACTTTTTATCTAATCATAAGACTTAAAATGCGTACAATAAAAAAACGCGTGACATAAATTCCATTGGCAACAAACAAAATGAACAGAAACAACCAAAGTTGAATCAAACTAATCTAATCTTATTAGTATTATTGGTCTCATGGCACGTGCAATAATGCCAACTTAACCTAAGTTGTTGCTTACTACTTTACTTGCTTCGTTGTCTCTCTCCCTCACCTAAATCTATACTATACTATACACACAGAGAGATAGATAAGCGCAAATAACTCTCTTTCTCTCTCCATATATATTATGATTATGATTAACAGTTGAATCTAGCCAAGGTAGTGGAAAAATGGGGACAAAGTTTCCAATGATTCAGTTGAAGACACCCAGTTGTTATGTGATTTCTTGCTACAAAAACCATTCTTCTAGAAGAACAATAATACTTTCAGAGCAAAAATTTTCATTCAAGTCTTTGGGTCATAGATTCAAGCTCCACGACTTAACTGCTAGTATTGCTCACTCACTCTTTTATTCTCATAATTACTTATTTATTTAATCTTTTTCAGTTATTATTATATTATGTGTTTGGTTCTTTTGAAATTATTATTATGAGTAGTAACCAATGGAATTAACCCCGAGCTGTGCTCCTATGGGGTTGGTTTAATGTCGACTTTATCACCTTGTTATACAATGAAGAAAGTAGGAGATGTATTTTGGATTAACTTATTCGACCTTATTTACTGACATATAAGCACTTTGTGAGAGCTTATTGAAACAACTTATAACCTGTCCATAAGTTTTTTCAGGATAGCTTATGGTAACAACTTTGATTTTTATATAAAAACAATTCAACTTTATTTTATCTTTTGTTATTAAAATAAAATAGCTTATACATAAACATGGCCTTGATAAATACTATGTATTTCCTGAATTCTGTAATGTCTTTATTATTTCTGTATCTCTTCCTGGCTATTTCTTCTAATTTTTACATTTTTATCTATTTTTCCAAGGTTCTATCCAGGAAAGATTGAATGTATTGATGTCGAGGACACAAAACTTTTTGAATGAAGTGACTTCTCCGCTTGCAAAAACTGCTCAAAGTCGGAAGCCTGATCCTGAAAATGATATCGGATTTCAAGTTATGGAAGATATATTGATGGTAGAGAAAACAATTGACCGCAAAATGCCATATGGGAATCTTTCTTTAGCTGCTGTTATATGTATTGAGCAATTCAGCAGGTGAATTACATGGACATCATTTTATTTTTATGTTGCAGAGTGTAACTTTTCTATACCGCTACTTGGGCCAATGCATACACCAAATGATAATATATTAACGAATTCAGATTAAGTTACATATGGTTTGAACTTATGTCCTTGGAATGCACAAAACAATTATTTACTCCCAAAGCTACCGTAAGAACAACGTAATAACAAAAAAGACACTAAATAATGTTGTATATTTTCCACTCTCTTGTTTCTTCTTTGGCCTTGAAATGTTTATATGTAAATTCTTATAATTTATAGCGTTCTCTTCACAACTTGATGGCTTCAATTAAAAAATATGATATTTGTGATTTTTGTGCTAGCTATGGGCTTTGTTAATTTAGTATCAATGGAAATCAGAATCCTTCATTAACGATGGTCTTGTCCTTTTGCATTTCTTGCTGACTTTATCCTATCAAACTGATACAGATACTATTATTTGACTTTTTGGAAATAAGATATGCAGGATGAGTGGATTGACTGGGAAGAAAATGAAGAATATTTTTGAAACACTTGTTCCAGAAACTGTATATAATGATGCCCGTAATTTGGTTGAGTACTGCTGCTTTAGATTTTTGTCAAGGGACAACTCCGATGTTCATCCTTCTCTCCAGGTATTGTATACTGCTCTTTGGATGATATATATCGAAAATTATGTTCATTTTCTGTTTTTTGTTTTTGTATAAGTTCATCATGGTCTCATCAAACTTGCATTTGGCCTTTTTTTCGTTTTCCATTTTATCATTTTCAATTAGTTATTCAAATATAGTGATACTGAATAAAATGTATTCTATCACATAAAGAAATGTAATGCTGTTTGTTGCTCTTGGACACGTTTATAGGATCCCGCTTTCCAGAGGCTGATATTCATAACAATGCTTGCCTGGGAAAGTCCATACACTTATGTCCTTTCCAGCAATGCAGAGAAGGCTTCTTTACAGGTTCACTTCTTTTCTTTACTTAATTTAGTTCAGCCACTCTATGAGCATGTGAATACACAGCTGATTGGATGCAGAATATGTGTGAGGAGTGATTTTCTTTTGTTAGGGATTTCCTGTTCTATTTTTCATCTTATCTGTATTATTCCATTTAGTTCTTTTATCTTTTTGATTTTGAGATGTCGCTTGGGTAACTTTGCAGAGTAAACTTGTCACTGAGGAGGCTTTTGTTCGTATTGCTCCTGCAGTCTCTGGTGTGGTTGACCGCCCCACAGTGCACAATCTTTTTAAGGCTCTTGCCGGTGATCAAGATGGCATTTCCATGAGCACGTGGCTAGCTTATATTAATGAGTTTGTCAAGTGAGTTTCTAACGATCATCTTTTTGTTGATTATATAATGGCCTTAGGAGAAGCAACATGTGTTTTTGATCCCCAAGTTAAAGATAAATGGTCTAATAATGATTTTCCAATTTCAAATGCTTCTAGTTCACCAGGTGTTCCCATTTTATCTGGACAATTTGTTTTTGATAAAATGAAGTTTCAAGAGTTATAGAATTCTTCTGCTGAATTTGTACTGATATTTCTGTAGAGTACGTCGAGAAAATAGGTCATATCAGATTCCAGAGTTTCCCCAAATTGATGAGGAGAAAATCTTATGCATTGGTTCCAACAGTAAGCAGCCTGTTCTGAAGTGGGAGAATAATATGGCATGGCCTGGCAAACTCACTCTTACTGATAAAGCAATCTATTTCGAGGTATAATTTCTGAAATGTTTATATATGCTGTCTCATACAATGTAGTCAGGTTCAAGTTTTTAAGTAGGATTGGTAGGCTGGTAAAAGATCGTAAACACGAGGGTCGTAACACAATTCGTAAGTAGGATTTGTAGGTTGTTGATAGAATAAAGTTAATCACCATATTGTTTTATTGATGTTTTCTGATGTTCTAGGGAGCTGGCTTATTGGGGAACAAGAGAGCCATGAGATTGGATCTTACATATGATGGATTGCGAGTAGAGAAGGCAAAAGTTGGACCTTTAGGGTCTTCGCTTTTTGACTCTGCTGTTTCTATTTCTTCTGGCTCAGAGTGAGTAAGCTGCTTCAAACACTATTTATCAGTTTTTTCTGTCTTAGAATTGTGGTTTACATTCTACGAAAATTTGATGATCTAATCTAACCATGTCCTCTGATGTTCTGGTTATTTGAGTTAACATTCATCGTGTATTTAGAACCCACAACATTTGTCCTCCACTTTTCTCCGTTGGTTTTTGCTGCATTTTATCATCATCATCATCATCTTAAATAGTCTTGTGTTTATATTTTTACTTACATTCATACTTAGGTCGAATTGGTGGGTGCTGGAATTCATTGACTTGGGAGGTGAGATGAGGAGGGATGTTTGGCATGCATTGATTAGCGAAGTCATCGCTTTACACAAGTTCACGCATGAGTATGGACCTGATGAGTATGGACCTAATGTTTTCGAGGCTCGCAAAGGAAAGCAAAGAGCAACAGCCAGTGCCATTAATGGTATAGCTAGACTCCAGGCCCTTCAACATTTGCGGAAGTTGCTCGACGATCCTACCAAGCTCGTTCAGTTCTCATATTTACAGAATGCACCGAATGGTGATATTGTCCTCCAAACTTTAGCTGTTAACTATTGGGGAAGTCAACTGGTTACAGGATTTACAAGTACCCGTTATCAGCCAGAAAATCGACCTTCTAACGAAATAGCTGATAGCTATAACCATGTTTTTGACATCGATGGAAGTGTCTACTTGCGGAAGTGGATGAAATCTCCATCTTGGGGGTCTAGTACTTCTACTAATTTTTGGAAGAACACTTCAACAAAAGGTTTAGTGTTAAGTAAGAATCATGTTGTGGCTGACCTAACCCTCACTGAAAGAGCAGCAAAAACAAGCAAACAAAAGTATCAGGTTGTGGAGAAGACTCAAGCAACCATTGATGCTGCAACACTGAAAGGCATACCAAGTAACATTGATCTTTTTAAGGTTGGAATGCTTACCTTGATTTTGTGTTCCTTTAATGATATTTCTCACAATTTCCTTTAACTATTGAGAAAACCTTGATCAATTCTATTTCTAATATCTTTTTTCATTTGATTGGGTTTCAAAAGTAATATGGTCTTAAACAGTAATCATGTTCATGTGCAGGAGCTAATATTTCCTATCACCTTAACTGCCAAAAACTTTGAAAAGCTAAGGCACTGGGAGGAGCCACACCTGACTGTTGGGTTTCTTGGACTTGCCTATACTTTAATTTTTAGGTAAACTCGCACCTCATTTTTCTTTGTGCTGCTGTTGTCTAAAGATGATTATTTTGTCTGATAACATGATTTGTTTCGTAATTTTTTTTTTCTGTAAACTTATTTGGTAATTAGTTTTCTCATATTCAAGGTTTATTTTTCTTATCAACAATTCCCATAGAACATACTTGTTGAAAATGTTAATTTGGATGATTGATGCTGAAGAACATAGTTGTTTCTGACCACCTCCTTGTTATGTCTTTCCAGAAACTTGCTGTCATATATCTTTCCAGTGATGCTGATGATCACGGCTGTTGGAATGCTGACAATCAGAAGCCTTAAGGAGCAAGGCCGCCTTGGGCGATTTTTTGGTGGAGTCACAATACGCGATCAGCCACCGTCAAATACAATACAAAAGATCATTGCTGTAAAAGATGCCATGCGTGACGTTGAGAATATGACACAGAAAGTGAATGTCTCGCTTCTCAAAATACGTTCAATTTTACTTTCTGGAAATCCACAGGTATTATAATATAATATCATGCATGGTTAATGAGAGATTTAGTTATAACTTACATTCGGACATGTTCTTTGTATTATTATATTCTTCTGTAGAAGTATAATCTGATCCAATCCTTTGTCAGATAACAACTGAGGTTGCTGTGCTGATGTTAACTTGGGCTACCATTCTCTTCATTGTTCCATTTAAGTACATTCTTTCCTTTCTTCTGTTCGACATGTTCACACGAGAGCTCGAGTTCCGGAGAGAAATGGTTAAGAGACTCACGAAACTTTTAAAAGAGCGATGGCATGCAGTTCCTGCTGCTCCAGTAGCAGTTTTACCTTTTGAAAACGAAGAATCTAAATCAGAAGTTTCCTTGAAGGAACTCGAGAACAAATCAAAGCCACAAGGAAACCAAATCAAGGGTAAGTCCGGATAGTGATACCATTTTCAGGGTTTCTTACAGAAACTGTAAAGATGTAAATTTTATTTTAATTTTTGCTGTAAATAAAAATAGGAAGTTCGTGTACTAGCTTTTAACCAGCTCTTTGGATTTTTCATATTTATGTTTTGCAATGCTTGAGTTGGATAGTTTTCAGCTTCAACTCCTCTCTCTAACTTCAACCATCTTCAATGTTGGTTCTCATTATAAAACACTATGTCTTCTTATTTTTTATAAAAATTTCTCATTTTTTATAAAAGTCTAGCTTAATGAGGTATCTATTGGGCACTAATGCTTAATAAGTTTAGCATCCCCGTTGAGGATGGTCTAAGAGTCTAACCGGCGATATTTTAGACAAAATGATCCAGTTTTCTTGCATACACGTGAGTTTTGCTATGCTATTGCTTTGTGATGTCGATATACATGGAGTGAGAATTGACTAGCATGGACCTTTTGCAAAAAATGTATACAGTACAAATAACAAGTCAAATTATTATTTCAAAAAATAAATCACATAATGTTAGAAGTCACATATGTATATTGATACTTAAACTATAAGACTTTTTTCTACCTAATGAGTTTTTTTTGGTTGGAATATCTTCAGCGGCTTAAATCCTAATACATTGTAGGTACAATAAAGAAATCACAATGTCACAATCAATATCATGTTAATGATAGAATAAAACTTGTAAAACCTTCGATTGTGATTTGTAAATACATAGTTGGAAGTTCAATCGTGATTTGTAAATGCCTTCAATTGAATTTGAATAATTATAAACCCTTCAAATTTCTCCTCCAATACAAATTTTGAGTTTTCCCAAATTATGAGGATTTTGTATTATAAAGAAAAATGAACCCCCAAAGCCATCTCCTCTCCAAGTCCTCTATTTCAAATTTTCGACCACTTGCTCCTTTCTTTTTTTCAAAACTCTCCCTTTTCTTCCCCTCTAAAGATGAAAACAAAGCCTTAGTACATCTTTTGCTTGGCATAGTAGTTCATTAAATCACGGTGGCAACATAATTCTACCGAACTCACTCCGATCCAAATATGCACTTAGAACATCTCCAATAAAGGTATCCAAGTGATTTCCATATAAGAATGAACTCATTTACGATTTTTTCTTTCATTGGAGGAATTTCATGTGTCAAAGTAGGTAACAAAAATTGTAAGTAACTTAAATAAAGTATGATATCATCATCAATGTTTAGTTGCATAATATAATATTCTATCATAATTTTTTATTTGTGTGTGGTATCCCATCATCGTTAATATAAGGTACCTTGTTTATTTTATCACAAGAGCAAAATGTGTATGAGTTGTATGACGTAGAGTTGTATGGACCGTGTATCATTAGTTTATGAAACTCAAAGCAGATTCTTTTAAAAAAGACCATTGAAGATGCTCTTAGTGTCCACCTTCTTCATGTTAATTTATTATTTGTCTCTTCATTTATAATTTAAGGGTCCCTCACTCACACTGCAAAAGTTACCAAGAAAACATAGACCTTCATTCCAAAGTACTAGAAAGATTTGGTATTGGATTGAAGTAGAGGCTTGCATGCCATAGTAAAATGTTCATGAGCTCCCCACTATGTTTCTAAAAAGCATGCTCAAACAAAAGTTAAATCGGTTCTTTTCAAAATTGTCATCAATATTTTTTCCAGACACAATATGTATCCTAACAGCATTGACACAATGACACCGATCCATAATTAATATGGTATTATAACATACAACTTCCTCAAGGAAAGTAAAAAGTATTTTTGTTTAACTTGCTTGCCATCATCATTCAAGCATCTTTTGTTTGCCTTATAAAGAGGAAGACTCAGTTTGTGAAGAAAAGCAAAACATGATATAACATAAACATTGGGGTGAACCAAAGCAAAGATCACCAATAGTAACATACAAATGAAAAGGAATCCCTTTCTTTTTGTGGCTTCAATCCAAAGCCATCCCTTTCACCCTTTTTCTCCTTCCTCAAAACCCACATATAAAATAAAATACTTTCTCCATATTCTTCCTTCCATCTTCCTCAACAATTCACTTCAACCATATCATCATTTCATTTCTTCCAATAATATGTCTCTGACAGGCCGTCCTCGTGTCATTGTCAACGGTGTTCGAAGAATGAGAACCTTCCACTATTTCTGGTGTCTCAATTGCCAACGTACTGTTAGAATACCATCAACAAATACCATTCAAAATTATGGCTCTTTCTGTCCATATTGCTTCCATCAATTGCGTTATGAACTTGATATATCAAGGCCAAGACTTCTCATGAACGACCCTAATAACAGAAACATGGACCCTCCTCCTTCTACTAATCAGTTAATGGGTAGCTTAGCTTTCATCCTTGATCCATCTCTTAGAAGACAAGACCAAAACAACACAACACCACAATGGGGAACAGAACATGAAGATGTTCAAGATCAAAATCAAAATCCACAAGCATGGATTACACTAAGATTTGTAAGACCAACTCATCCAACAAGGCCTATTGCACCACCACCACCACCACCACAAAACATGGCTCTTCAGCTCAATGAAATTGACACCCCTTCATTAGATGAGTTCTTTGATGGGGTGATTCACAACAATATTAGACCAGGGCCGCCTCCAGCATCACCTTCGGCCATTGAAGCCTTGCCAATGGTTAAGGTAACAGAAGCACATTTAGCAAGTGATTCAAATTGTCCAATATGCAAAGATACGTTTGAGGTTGATGTGGAAGCGAGAGAGTTACCATGCAAACATTTCTACCATTCTGACTGCATTCTCCCTTGGCTTCAAATGCATAACACTTGCCCTGTATGCCGTCACGAGCTACAATGCATTGATAATAATAATGCTAATTACTACTTTTACCAAAATGAGAATGAGCAGCAGGGGTTTATGGGGTTTGAGGAATTTACAGGCAGCTTTAATTGGATTTGGAACCAACTTGCTTCGATCAGGCCTATTCGTGCAGTCCTAGATTGGACGCGGTCCTATTTTGAGCTCCATGCTCGTGCTCGTAGTAGAAGTAAGATCAATCTCTAAGGCTGTTACCTCAAATTTTGCTATAGTTGCATTTTTTTTTTAACCTTATGATGGCATTAATTTGTTTAATTTAATTATAAGCCAATAACTCCAATCATTAGGAAGGAGGGAGACTATAATTTGATTTTTAAAGAGTAACAAAGTCGTTAGATAACTGTCTGCAGGTAGCGCTTGGTGGAGAGCATTGCTCATTTCGTAGATTCGTCTATGAGATCTCTATCACACTGAAGCCTGGTTTATCATGTTGAAACTATTCCATAGCTTATGGTAATTCATTTGCTTCACACCATTGAGGGTTATACTGTTGAGTGTTCGCCTATCAAATTGTGTGATGCTCACTAACTCAACCTTTCAGCAGTCTGGCTTTTGGCCATTGTAAGGTGCAAATTATAGTTCCATTAAATTTAGTTGATACAAGAGGTGTACATATAGGTAATGTGCATGTCACATGAAATTAATTACACTGTATATATGATATGATAATGCGCATAAATATATTCAAAGATTGTTTTCTATATTGCTATCAATATACCCCCTAAATTTTTGTGGTGTTATTATTTTCTACTCAATCTGGTTTCTTCTGTCAGTTTTTTATTGTACCTGGTTGTAAACTTTAGTTTGTTTTTGTATATTTTGTAAGAAAACTTGAAATTTCCTTAACTCCTTACCTTAAATACAAAAGATGTAAAAAAGAGAGAAGAGAACAATGATATATGTAGCACAACTATCTGTGCAACAATATATAGTAGTGTCAGGAATCGTTGGTGAAAAAGTTTGTGTATACTAGATAGTTGAAGGTCTTCAAGAACTGGTCCATCTGAAGAAGACTAAGTTTGATAGTTGATCAAAGTAAATGTCTTCCAAGTGTAGGGTTTTGAGTGAGGGACAGTTTGAAATAGAATCAAAAGTCTTACACGACACCCGACGGAGCTTCAGAACAACAAGGGTTTTGCAAGTAAGGTTAGGGATTGGCGGCTTTAGCAAAGAAGTATTTAATGTGGAGGATGAAAGTGTTGATTGAATGATTTCCGGCCGCTTCTCTTGAACGCAAGACGGAGCAGACAAATTCGTGGAAGCGTAAAATGGATTCTTGGAAAGAATGGATGTGGCTACGGCTTCCGATCCTATTCTATTACGGCACATTCTTCTTAACGATTACGATGACAGGAAGTGTTTGAAAGCAAAGGATTTTAGTCGCAAGCCTGTTTATATAGTCAAGTGTGTCTGCTGTTGGGTTAAATAGAATTGAACCAAATGTAATATCCAAAACACACGTCCATTGATTATTATTATTTTTTTTGTTAATATATATGTTTACCATGTATTACAAAAAGTTGTTTTGAGTCCAACTCTATAATTTGAAGATTTATTGGGTTTGGACCCAGGGACGGAGCTAAGTACTATAGAAATGGGGCAGCCGCAACCCATGTAATATACATTACCCCTATAGTACCCATGTGTATATAACTGCTCGCCACCCCACTTAGATAAACAGTTCGCCACCCCACTGATGCTTTCACTATCCATTTGGTTCACTTATTATACTAGTTTTTATTTTTTTAATTAAAGGTCCATTCATATTCTCTTTTTTTGACCGGCCACTTATATCCTTTTATAATAATAAATAAATATAGCATGCTAATTTAATCAATTTATTAAGTTCTATTCCTATTCTCAGGTATAAGCCAGCAATGTTTGGGAAATTAGGGGCGATAGAGATACCCTAAATTATTCATTCAAGAACAATTACACTCTAAAGTTCCAATTTCTCAAAATTTCCAGCACCGCCACATTCACTACTGAAGAAATCATGTAAGAGTTTTATCTACTAAAAGGTCGAAGAAAAACATGATCTTTTTTTAGAGGAAATAAAAACTTGATCTTGATGGCTACATTTTGGTATGTATTTTTTTTTTGGCAAGATATATGTTTTTTATTTGTCACTAAACTAAATTTATACAATTATTTAATAGTAGATGTTTGTTATAGTTTATCTTATTTATCGTGTCTTATATTTCCTTCCCC
>Ga0315915_1008542_pt1 | contig 11932 bp, 7 predicted proteins | sample MpolbnodulesMG_FD_207738 | JGI IMG/M metagenome (GOLD analysis project Ga0315915, IMG submission 207738) | Medicago polymorpha root nodule microbial communities from Los Angeles, California, United States - branched nodules | ecosystem: Host-associated > Plants > Roots > Nodule | place: USA... | reverse complement strand
TGACAAGAATCCTTCTAGGAATAAGATTTGAATAAAACTTCCTTCAGAAATAAGTGAACCATAAAACTAAGGCGTCATATAGCAACAAAAGTTACAAAAGTGTTAAGTTATTTTTTCAAGCACAACAGTCCTCAAAACACAGCAAAGATACAACATATATTGAACTATTGAGGCAGTATCAATGTTGTTTTAAGTCCAACATACTCAACACATTAGTGCTGCTTAATATATTCAACTGCCATGTTCACTTGATTTTCTTCTACAAATTTCATGTTAACAAATGCCACTTTTTCTCTTGTAATGAAGGAGAAATTTCATCTTAATTCTGAGTTATCATAAAGACAGAACTAACTGACATAAAGTACATGCTTATAAAAAATAAGTAGTCCTGCAGATTCAATGGAAATGAAAACTATAACATCTTCAACATATCGTTGTTGAGATATGAGAGGATGCATTTATAGAGGTAGTTCACCACTATCAGCAATCACAACCTTGCTCTTGGGAGTGCCACTTTGATTTCCTTCAGCTTCAATCTTGTAAACAACATCCATTCCCGAAAGCACCTTTCCAAAAACAACATGCCTTCCATCCAACCTATCGAACAGATATATACATTAATTAGTAAGCAAAAATGCAAAATTAATAACACAAATGACAGGTAAAATATTAAATAAACTCATTAATATATCTTATAGTCATGCTACACAATGATTCGCATCTGCATACTGGTTAAAGAAAATACAGGTCTTCACAAATTGATGTATGTCATGTCATGATTATGGAAGAATTGAGGTTATCATGGCATGTAGATATCATTTTACTGCAGAGTCTAAACAAGTTCTTCTCTAATAAAAAATGAGGAAGTTCATCCCATCAAATAGTACCAACAACAGAATGATCGTGGATTGCTAAATTATTTGCACAACTATTACCTTTCCTGTAAATATGAGACTGAACAACATTTAGATAACGCGTTAAACAAATTTGTGAGTCAGGGTTTGCCGATGCACCTGATCTTTCGAAAAAAGAAACTTTATTTGGAACTATTAAAAAGATCACCTTTGGAACGGGTGTTATAATTTGCATTTGCACATTTTGCCATTTTGTTCCCGATTACATATATGGTTTAAAAGAGACCTCTTTCTCACTTATATCACATGTTGTTGTAGGTTGCATAAATTATCAAATTACCACAATATCATCTAGCACCAAAAAAATCTAGCACCACTTATTATTATAGAAGAGGCCTCTTTCTCACTTACGCCACATTTTTTTTCTCAGATTATGTCATACATTTTGATCAAATACGGAAACATGTAAAATGTTGGAATTCAGTTTCAAACTCATGATTTTTTTTATTAATATACATAATGGAAAATTCTATGACATAATCCTTTGTCTTCTATTTTATTCTCTACACAGAATGCTCATGTGTTTTATAAAAGAAATCATGATAGTTAACATTGGAAATTTCTATGACACAAGAGCTTGCGTCAAAACTGCATGCAGTGGACATATAAGTCCTAATTAGTTATCTACTCCTATCAACATCTATCAGAATATGCTTTAGTAAAATGGAAAAAAGGAGACTCTGTGCAGTAGAACATAACATTTGAACATGTGTTTTCTTTGGCAATAAATTATTGATGTAGAGAACAAAGATATAATTACCAGCTAGTTGTCACAGTTGTAATGAAAAATTGTGAACCATTGGTATCAGGACCAGCATTTGCCATTGATAAAAATCCTGTTGATACAGAAAATGACAAAAAAATCAGCCCCATCACAAATTCATTTGAACTTATGATTAGTAAACAACAAAGACAGATAGAACATTTACCTGGACCAGTGTGCTTTAGCTTGAAGTTCTCATCTGCAAACTTCTCTCCGTAAATTGATTCTCCGCCCATTCCATTGCCATGTGTAAAATCACCTCCTTGGATCATAAAGCTAGGGATGATCCTATGGAATGAGCTACCTTTGTAATGAAGAGGCTTTCCAGATTTACCAACCCCCTTTTCCCCTAATAATTTGATACAAATAAAAGCAAAAATGAAAAAATATTTACATAATATATTTCAATTTGTAAGATGAACGCAAAAACCTCATAAGTTCAGACAGTGATATCAGTATATTAAATGTTATTAAGAAATGGAGGAAATGTTATTTTAGGCAAACATACGTGAAAAGAAGCAAAATAACAGCATATAATCCACCTGATAAACTTAATTATGTGTTCATAAATAGACCTATCTAGTTACAAGCTCGCTGATAATCATCGGTTCTTAAATGGAGTAAATTTATTTATCCACTCATTTATGTGTTACACTTGATATGATGCACATAGAAAATGATTTAAACAAATTCTTTGATCGTATTATAAAAAAAATATACACAGTAGCAGCAGAAACAAGCTCACCTGTGCAAAGAGCTCGGAAGTTTTCTGCAAAAAGGAACATTAAAACAAGGCTTTAGATAAAGCTAATGATGTAATGTAAACACCAATAATATACAGAGATTTTGAAAACCTTACCTGCGGTTTTTGGAACTGTCTTCCCAAAAAGACCTATTACAACACGACCTGGACAGTCAAGAATCACAGCATCAGAACCCATTACATACCAAACTAGTTAGAATTCTCAGTTGGTTCTCTCTAGAATTTCCTTCTTTTCACATCACCAACTCGCGTTTTCTCATTTACATAATAACTTTTAACAAATTCTTATAATTTACAATTTTCATATAAAGTCCTTAATTAGAAGAATTGGCCTCTATATACACACACTTTTCATTTTAGCTGATATCACCTTAAATCACTTCAATTAACGAAATAACAAATTTTGTCTCAAGATGTATCAAAATTGCAAATACACCGTTAAATGTCTCTTTTGTTTGTAATTGACCAAATTGATTAATGAAAAAACACATTTCTAAAATGACTAACTAAGGAGAAACTTGAGGATGTATTTGCAATCTCGACGCAGTCATAAACTACATTGACAGTGTCTGACACATTCAATGTCTGACGCATTCAGAGACCAAAATGACTACTGAGTTAAAAATCCAACACAAAAATAATGATCTTAATAATTTATCAAATGCATAACAGATTATTAAGCTTAATAACCTGCATCCTTTCCATCAATCTGAACATCAAAATAAACCTTGTTTGTCACTTCCTTCAAATCCTCTTTCGCCTTCTTTGCCTGCATTAATTCACACAAAATTAACAACAAACAAAAAAATCAAAACAAAATTTTCACCATACACAATTACAAATTCATAATATCTAATCATCATATATCATAATCAAATCTCGATCTTAATCTAAATGATGAACTAATTTCAAGATATTAGAATAATTAATTACAAAACTGAGATCAGATCAAGCAAGATAAAGAAAAAATGGAAACCTGAATAAGAGATAGGGTTCCGAAGAGGAACAGTGAAAAGAGAAGTAACGACGTCGTTTTTGCCATCGGTTTGTTTTGTTTTGCTTTGCTTTGTTCTGTGATCGATCTCAGTGTTCGGTGTTAGAGTGACTGACTCAGTATGTGTGTCACGCGAGTATGTAAAAGCTTCTGTTTGCGTGGTTTGGACTAATGGGAGTGTGACACGTTAGTATTACTTTTATCTAATTGGTTCATTAATTGGGCCTTGTTCGTAAACCCTCTTCTTGGAGAATTTCACTTTTCTTCCTTTCAAAATTGCTCAAACCCACCCAAAACTTCTAAAATTAACCCCAGCGCAAGTTAACTTTTGCTTGGTATCTGGCGTGAGTTAACTTGAGCTGATTTCAGGTCTGCTAACTGAACAGCAATTCTGACACTTGAATGTGCATTTTTCATAATATCAATCATCAACTAGCACTACACTTAAGTTCAGCACAAGTTAACTCACGTTGGGCACCGAGCGGAAGTGAACTTGTGTTGAAGTTAATTTTAGAAGTTTTGGACGGGAATGAGCAATTTTGAAATGGAGAAGAGTTAAATTCCTTCTTAGATCCACTGGGCCGTTTGAGTTATCAAATACTCTATTATGTCCTGATTAGGAAGAGAAAATTCAATTTTTATATTCATTCAATAAATGACGTATCTAATTTTTAATATAGTTAAATACATCATTTATTAAGTAAACCTAAAAATCAAACTTTTTTTAATAATAGATACTAAAATAGTAAGCTAATCGATCGGAAGAATCAATTTCAATTCTTAAGTGGAACAATTCTTCGTCAAATTATCCTTACCTCATGAGTAAACTTCGAATTATCATGACCTCTTTCCGTTGAGAACCGGAGGGTTATCTGATATTATTTTAACTTTTTGATTTAAAGGATGGTTGATTTAACTTTTGGAAGGGGTAAAGTTGATTTTAGAGAAGTTTGATGATTCTACTCAAAACTTATGAAAAATTAGGGCATGCATGGATGAACCCAGATGAAGTTTGTGTTTAATTATGTTGTTGAATTTATATTGAATTATGTTGTTGAAATTGGTTTGGTTGAGTTATGTTGTTGTTGAGGTATGACGTGATTTATTTTTTGGAGTATAATGTGATTTAATTACATGTTGTTTTGGGTTAAGTGTTCTGAATACTTTGGATTCTATAATTAGAATAAGTCAAAATATACAATTGATTATATAATTTGAACGATGGTAAAATTATGATTTTGAAAGGCGCACGAAAAATATAAAGAGCGGAAAAATATTTTTTTGCCCTTTGTGTTTGACAAGTCAACCTACAGGGTTAGTCCATTTTGACCAATTTAGTTGTGATTCTACAATAGACTTGAAGGGTATATATCTCAAATTAAATTATATGCGGGAAAAACTTAACAAGCAATCAATTTATTTATACCACATGTGATTTATGAGATTGGAGTTCGTTTGATATGCAGGATAGCGTAACAGAATATGATAAAAGTACTATATCCTACTTAAATTACGTTATTTGGTGTACCAATAGAATTAGATAAAATAAACATATCGGTAATCTTATCATATTCACTCTTTTTCATAATTCTTATCTTTAATTTTTGGTGGGAACATAATAAGATTTCTTCCTCTCTTTCGTGGTCGCTGCCTCTCTCCCCCTCGAGCCAACTTCTTCTTCTTTTGAACACATAATGTTATTGTTCTTATTCATCTGAAACCCAGGTTCCTATTCTGGTTCTATTTTCTTGTATAAAATTATAAATCATTTGATCTTAATCGAAACTCATGTTCGTATTCACCTGATAAAACAAAGCAATAACAATATCTCCCATGGTTTTTTCCTCCGTAACTTTCTGGTTGGGTTTGTTTAAAAGCGATTAAAAAAAATCTTCTATTGCATCTAATTCGTTATCGATGAATTACTTATGATACATCGTGGATGCATGTTTTTAGATTGACTCACAAAAGACAACTAATTATTAAATGAGGAATGATATTTGTACAACTAAATTTGGACGACTTTTGTGATAACCACTTCTTCCCTCTTCATATTGGACAAAAACAATAGAGAGAAAGAAGAGAGAGCATAAAAACAAGTGTGAGTACGAGAGAGGTGACTCTTAATTTCATAAGTTGTTAAAAAATACTTGCACAAATATCATTTCTCTTATTAAAAATTCATAGAAATACAAAAGTAATTTGATCAGTGTCTATGTTTTCAAACACTCTCACTCATGTATCTGCTTCCATATGAACGGTGCCCACTTATAGAAAAATAAATAAATTACGTCTATTAAATTCATGTACTTGTCTTGCTACACTTGTCAATGTGATGTGTGTAGTAGATGTGAGAGATGACGTGCAAATGCAATCACCGATCTGCAAATGTGAAGATTAAGCCATCTATTTTTTTTTTTGAAGGATGATTAAGCCATCTATTTAAAATCGATTGTTTTTGCTTTAATTATAGAAAAATGCTCATATATTACTAAGTGTTAGCTTATATGCAAAGATGAAGATTAATATTTAGAAAAAGGAAATAAAACGAAAAATCATCTCAATATGTCGATTCGATCCCAAAGACAACTAACCCCACCTCTCAACTAAAAAAAAGAAAAAAGACAACTAACTCTAGATTATGGATAACTTCAACAAAAAATTGAAAAATATACTCCTTACTTTAGAATGAAAATATACTTTAGATTTAGATATGGATTGGGTTTGGCTTTTCTAAAATGAAAAATATACTTTAGAATGGAAATAAAAAGATATTATTGTTAATTAATTAAAAATGTGATTCTTTTTTTACTCAATTAAAATATGATTATTATCGATGCCAATTTTCATAAGAGCCAAATGGTTATAACCAAAAATAATATAAAAATGTAAATAACATTAAAAAGCCAACTAAAAAAGAAATGAGAGGACCGTAAATAAAGATAATTTAAACATATTTTCTATATAAAGTGATAAATTTGTATATGAAAACAAGTCCATAGAATTTATGTCTAACGGTTCATGTACGGTCCCAACCCCCAGTCATACCATATATGATATAGTCTACCTAACTTAAAACTAGCCTTTTCTTTTTCTTTTTGACTGAACATTATCTATCATTTATGATCTTGAAAGAAATTATTTTTACAACCAAGTAGCATAATGTTTTCATGTTACTTACAAGAAGAGAGATTCAGATAATAGTGTACATAACTATTACCCTTTATTGGTTCTTTGGATCAATTTGAGACTGTGTTTATCATATTATAATCAATGGAAAAAGAATATTGCCACAAATCTCAAGCATCTGAGGAAGCTAAACATGAAGATTCAAATGAGAACCAACAAGATCAACTTAACATCATTCCTTATGGGCTCAACATTTCAAATGATGTTTGGTCTTGCATCGTTGGGATAGTGGTATATTGGCTCATTGGTTAGTAAATGCTAAACTTCATTTCTTTCTTCGTTAAAACTTTAGAGTCGGTTTATTTCATTTCTTTCAATTCTGTATCTGACTTAAAAACCGATTAATTTGAGGAGTTCAATTCGACCGTCCAATTTATTTTCATATCTTCTTATAATAAGACTTCATGAAAGTTTTTTAAATTAATATGAAAGTTTTTGAAAATTTTAAAAATGTTTTTAGTTACTATAAAATATAATTTAGTTTATCTTAATCTCTATAAAAAAAAAATTATGAATTCTTGGTCACTATCTTTTTATAAAAATTAGGACAAAAATCTCGCTACATTGTTTTCAGCGTTTTTGAAAATGTTGTCCTTATATTGTGGGAAATTGTCGTCAAATGGATACCATGTTGTCCTTATAATAGTTCTAAGATGTTTGAATGTTTTAGAATCTCTTCTTTGGAAAGGTAAGAAAAGTAACTTTCAAGCATTTTTCATCACCTTCCCACATTTTTTTTTCCTTCCAAATTCTACTTAATATCCTCTCATTCACTCTTAATTGACGTGGAGAATTGATGAGTTTACTCTGCTCATAACTTCAGATTCTTTTATAATGAAATAAAAATTTATTAAACATGTTAATGAATTTTTTATTAATTCTCCAATATTCTATACTAACAGCATCTGTAACTCTGGCTGTTGGTGTCCATGGATCTGTTAATTTACAATTGGGACCTTACTCCTCAAGTTTGATAGAAATCAACTCAGTCTTAATACAATCTATCAAGGTATTTAATCAATATTTGAACATTTTCTTATTGTATTTCTTACCAATTTAGATGTTTATGGTGTTGTTAATTATTTTTATGTACTAATCTTTTATGACTCATTAACAGGTGGAACAAAATAATGAGCCAAAACCTGGTCTAATGCTTTATGGATTTGATTATCCTCCTTCACTAGATGTTAAAATAAATTGGACTGAGATGTATGATGCAAATATACCAGCAAAATCTCAAGAGGCATGTTCCACTTTTGTAGTTTTTTTTTTTAATTTTATTGTTTGTTGTGTTTTGATATGAATTTTGGATTTAGAGGTTTCTATATTCCTATAAAATGCATTTCATTTGGTTTTGCAGGAATGGATATTCTACTTGAATAAAGGTTCCCAATTAAATGTTTTTTACAATGTTAAGTCCCTAGTTGCACCCTTATTCCTTGTCGTTGCTAAAGGTACACTTTTTATTTTATTTTTTACATCACAATTTATGTTCACTCTATAATCTCTGCATATTTGTTTCACAATATAGTTTCTAAAAAATTGAAATTCATTTCCACTTTGAATAAAGTATAGTTTAAAATCACACAGTCGCAAGGCCTTGTGATCCTTGACATTGTAAAAACAATAATGATACATGGACGCTTAACGACAATTTTCAACGTGGATTGAATTTTTTTGAAGGGTTCAACGTGGATTGAATTAACCATATACTTATGGTATTAACCATATTTTTTCACGTGATTAACTAAGTGTCGCGGATGTATGAAAAAAAATAGGTGCCCATGAAACATTCTTGTTGTAAAAAATCATGGTCAAATACAACTGATTACGATCGCAATGCAGTCGCAGCAGAGACATCAAGAACCTTGATGCATGGCCATAATCTCAGAAATTTCTGAGAAACCTTTCATGTATTCTTTCATCTATTGGATGTATACACATTGTGCATGCTAATCTTTACATAAATGCAGATAGAGAAAGCCTAATCAAGTGGAAAGAGGATCCATTATTCCCTAATGCAACATTGTATTGGAATAATATCTATGGTATAGTTACTAATAAAATAGTGTTATGTTATGTCACTCATGCTAAACTTTGTTTTTGATGTTATCATTCATATGTATTTATTTTACTTACAGGAAGTGGTAGTATCTCACAGAAAATATCACATTCATCTACTTACTATGTGGCTATTGGCAATATGAAACCTCAAAATGTAAAGGTGGTGTATGAAAACAATCAACACTCCAGTCACATAAATATTAATACTCTTGATTCAACATCCTATGGTATTAATGAAGCATGGATATTCCTTAGATTAGGTGTGTTCCGGTGTCGGACACACGTCGGTGTCCAACACGGACACGACACCTATAATTATACTGAATTATGTCATTTTCTCAAATTATTATCCGTGTCGGCGTGTCAGTGTCCAGTGTCAGTGTCCCTGTTTCATAGTTTACACTATAGCATACAATGCATAATCTATTTTCATTATGAAGTAATAGTATATTAAGATGTATATGCTTATTGTGAGAACTTTTTTTAACTAGTTGCACATCAATAAAAAATTTTTAGAGGAGTTGCACATCTATATTTGTGATATAAATTATGTTATAGTACTTTATACTAATATTAAAGTGATTAATATTATTTTTCAATGTTATTGTATAATCAGGTAGAGTTGAAATTCATTGTAAATGCACTTCTCTACAATACAACTGGGTCTTATCAAAAATGTTCTCTGGATAATGGTTTATGTAGATTAAACCCTGCTCTTTCTGCAAACATAGCACTATTAACAACTCCTGGTCCTATAGAGGTAAATTGAGCTATATATCTTTCCTATGTAGATTTCCCTCAACAACAAAAAAAAAAACTTTCCTATGTAGAGTTTTGTTTTGTTTATTTTTAGTGTGCATAAAGTATTTTTTTTTTTTATTTTCTTATTCTAAATGCTAGCATATGCTTTATTTTCAGGGTGCTTCAAAAAATGAATGGTTTGATGTGAATGTTTCTTATGAACCAAGATGGATCATATATTTTGCAGGATTAGGTAACACAAACTTTTTTCTTTTTGGAGATATTTTTATTTATAAATATACTTAACCAAATTAGTGAATAACATATTTGAAATGTGCATTATGCAATAAATATAGGTGTGTTCATTGTGCAAATCTTATTCTCCATAAAATTCTACAAAACGTTCCGAACCAACAATGAAGAAAATGCAAGATTCGAACAAGTGGAAGTGACTTCAGAACGAGCTCCACTATTGTCTAGAAAAGATAGTGATCTTTCAAGCTGGTGTTCATCTTATAATTCATTCTCCAGTGAAAATTCTGATGAAGAAAAGCCAATAATTGAAGGGGAAAGTAGTAATCTTCAATGTTTGTGTGTTATTTGCTTTGATGCCTCAAGGGATTGCTTTTTTCTTCCATGTGGCCATTTTGCAACATGCTTTGCGTGTGGAACAAGGTAAAACACATTTTTTTAATTTCTTTTATTTCAAGGTGCCCTAAAAGATATCAATTAATATAGACTTATATATACTCCAATATTTTTCTTACACCAAGTGGTTCCAACATGTGGCCTATAACACATTTCATATCATTTTTTATTGAAAAATATATGTGCATAAATGAGAGTATTGCTTTTACATTTGTACTTACACACATATGCATGTAAAATTTGAGAAAGGTGTGTACATTAATGTAGAGTTTAATGCCTATTATTTCTGTGTAGAATTGCTGAAGAAACTTGCAGTTGTCCCATTTGCAGAAGGAAATTGAAGAAAGTAAGAAAAATTTATATTGTATAATTGAGACGGAAATTTGAATCTTGAGGTTGATCTTGAAAAATTGAGTGCAAGATCAAAAATGTTTGTCTAGAGAGAATTAGAATTTTAAGAGAGAAAATTGTATTTCTTAAAATGATGGTTTGGTTCATTTCTTAGATGCTTGGGTGATATATAGGCATGAGCCATTACAAGAGAGAGCAATGGCAAAATATAAATAATGTAAATTAATATATTAAAATACCAATTTTGTAATAGTCTTGCTTATTGATTGCAAGCATCAAACAATAAGTATTTTTTTGTTATCTTATCCACAAAAACTTGTGTGATATAAACAATCAATATAGTCCGAAGTTAAAGGCTGCAAGAGTTATGATTTAGTATATGAGAGTTGGTAGAAATTCACTTAACAAATTTCTTGCTTGCTTAGAAAAATCAACTTTCTTCACCTTGAAGTAATTGTTAGCTGTGTAAACCACTTTTTAAACTGCCTTAAATTCACTTAGAGAATTGTATCCTGAAAATCTTAACAATATTTCTCACTTGAAATTCACTTGGGTTGTCATGGTCTTGGCTTTAGGCTCCTTCACTTCAAGATCCATATTCTTCTAATGCTTGAAAACAACTTTTGCATAGATTTCTCCACTTGGTTCCATGATCCTTCATTCCTACCTACATATGAAAACCAGCCAAAAAGTAGTAAAATAGCTCTAAAACCTTAGCAAAACAACTAAAGAAACAAGTGTGACAAGCCCTAGGTAGAAATCTAACCTATCAAGTGTGTGATAGTGTTGGTTTGTTGTGTGGGGTGTGAGTCGAAGGAGGTTTATTAAATTTGTTGGCTTTCATGAAGATACAGAGGTAATGGAGGAAAAAGAACGGTGACAAAGTTTTTTTTTTCTTGTAGTATGACTCAAAATTTGATGGATGAAGATTATTGTTGCTAAAAATATATTTATGGACAATATATATATTTTTATACTATATGAAGGACGATTTGATGCAAATTTTGAAAGGGAATATTTCATGCAAATATTCTTTACTGAAGGAGAAAAAAAAGAAACGTATCTTCAGTGTGATATCCGTTCCAAATTTACGAGTTATATTTCTCTATAAATATAAACCTTGTAACCTTGAGAGAGAGAGGGGGTTGAAAACAAGGGTTTAGAAGTCAACAAGAAAACTAGGGTTTGAATAGAGTTTTCTCTTGGCAACAAACACTAGGGTTGAGATTGATTCACCTTGGGAAACACTGTTAGGATTGAGTCTCTTGGTCACGGGAAGAGATTGAGACTTTGGGTAGAATTAGGTTTGAAGACTTATTCTTGTAACCCATTGATATCTCTTTTGTAAACTTACTCATCATTATAGTAGAAAGGAGAGCTGCTCTCTCCCCAAGGCTATGTCAGTATTGGACCGAACTGGGTAAACAAATTTCGTGTGTTCTCTCTTTCTTCTTTCGTTGTTTTCTACTTTTCCGTGTGTTTATAATTGCTCCCAAGTTTATATT
>Ga0315915_1008535_pt1 | contig 11939 bp, 6 predicted proteins | sample MpolbnodulesMG_FD_207738 | JGI IMG/M metagenome (GOLD analysis project Ga0315915, IMG submission 207738) | Medicago polymorpha root nodule microbial communities from Los Angeles, California, United States - branched nodules | ecosystem: Host-associated > Plants > Roots > Nodule | place: USA... | reverse complement strand
TATACTACCACAACGGAATATGAAAACGGTTGTCTATGACACTCTACCAGAACAATTTTTTTACCTTCCAAAAATTTGGCGTTGTTGTAGAGCCAAAATGTTGTAGTGAATTTCTGAAAAATAGAAAGAACACTAGCAACAACAACATCAACAAAACCCAACAGCAAGAACAAACAATAACAACAAAACCCATCAGCAACAACAACAACAACAAAATCGACACCAGCAACAACAAAACTCAATAGCAACAACAATAAAACCCAGCAATAAACATGTATGATTTGTCTTTCCAAAACAAAATCTCAATTTTCCTTTCCAAATTGGGTTGCGCCTCAATTTCTTTCTAAACTCGTAAACTCCATTTTCACTTTCCCACCCTCAAAGATTCTCATAAAATCTGAAAAGAATGACTTGGTAAGAGAATGGATAAAACTGTTGTTGTCGATGGATTTGAAGATGAATGAGGAAGATAAAACTGTTGTTTTGTTGAGTCTTTTTTATGAAGGTGGATGAGGAAGATGATGAAGAAAGGAAAAAATATATTAGGTGATGATAGTACATTGTTAGATACAACAGACCTCTAAGATCTAATGATTTATTTTTTGACAAATATATTAAACGGTTGAGATTAAAAATATTACTAAGGTCTTTGGTGGATCATCTATAATGTTGGTCCACCTCAGACATTTGGGGTTACCCCTTTGAGGGAAGGGACTAAAATGTATAACGGAGATGAACTTAAAGGACTAAAATGGACCAAAAATTAATTATAAGACCAAAGCGATACCAAAACAATAGTTAGGGAACGAAAAGAACAATTTAGTCTTATTTTTTTCAGTTATGTTCAATAAATTGTATGTAGAAATCGCTCTAGCAAAACTTTAATTTTTCTAAGCAATTGATGAACTAAATATAAATTTTAAAGTTTTTAATTAGCACTTAAAATTTCATATTTTGTTCATACTTAGAAAATTCTTAATTTTTTGTAAGAGATATTGGCATAATATTATAAAGGCAATTCATCTCTCTAAATAGGAGGTCATTTGAGATTTTGTCCTGAAATTGTTAATCATTTCAATTCACTTTTAATTTGGTTATTGAGTTAATTTTTTTTGTTGAAAAGGCACATATTTGTTTGTGTCACTTATAAGTAGGAAAAAGACACGATGAACCAGCTAATTTACTGTGGTAATGAAACAAGTACTCTTTATTCATCAAATCAGCCATCAACCTTGATTTGGACTGGCCAAAAGCCTTGCCGCCACAAAAAAGGGGCCACTTAGTCATCCCAACAAGCAAGCAAAGTGTACCCTTAGGCATCAGATCCTCTCCGACCAATAATAGCCTATAACGGCTCCAAATGGTTTGTAACCCTAACGGACATTCAATCTCATGATTAATGGATGCATTTCATAACTGTTGCTCCTCCATTATCACACTATTTACTACATAAATGGTCTTTTCAACCTTATATTAAGAGCTCTTGACAAGCTCGCAAGATATGTATCTCTATATGTTTCACTCTCACTCTTACTGATCATATACAGATTTTGGCATCATAGCATTTGCAGGTACAACACTATTGCGACAACCACATCCTCGGAACACCGCCATCAACAACTGAAACACTCATTCCCGTTGATCCACCACCACTATGAGTATCTTTATCCTCTTCGAGTAAAGTCTTATGTTTGATCTGAACAGTGGTGCCGTCTCTGGGAAACTAGTTTCCCCAAGTTTTCTTTGCAAAAGATCAAAACAAACTCCATTGTCAAACTCACATGGTGGATCTTGGAAGATCAACAACGTGAAGGTGAGCTTAGAAATGTAGCTTCCTTGCCAAATTGGCTTTTACATTATATAATGTCGGATTATTATAAAAACGTGTGAACCACTGCTTCACCAAAGGAAATTTCTACAATTCTCCTTGAGAAATGTCAATCGGTAAGACTTATTACAAAGTCTGCTTGTATAAAAGTTTAGTTGTGATCATTGAAACCCACATTGATCTTAGAAATACCTGTACAAAAGCGTTTTCAAATCCTGCTATTTTTACTGTGTCAATCGCGAAAGAACATGCAGGATGAAGAGCTCTACTACGAATATTTCAAACTTCAATTCATCAAACACATAATTTCTTGCATACTTAGACACACATTAGAGAATCTTAATTGTTATCAGATATGCTTTGTACATTATTTTGTTATCATCAAAACTTTAAACAGTTTTGTTCTATTAACCAATTTTGGTCCAACATTCTTCTCCCTAAATGGAACACAAACTGATTCAACAATGATTGTTGTTGGATTCTCAATTCAAGTAGCACAAGATCTATAGAAGTCTGATATGTCATATCACTAAGCTGAGAAACATGACTTCGTTGACTCAACAATGTGATATGATGCTCAAGGAAGATGACCATGCCACTTACTAGAAGGCAAAAAATAGCCTAAAATTTAAGAAGTGGCTAGATCTTATGGGATCTTATATAGAATTCATGTACACTAAATATATATGGATATTAGTTATATCATCCAAATGGATAAGACTCAGAGAATGAAAGTGAGGTTTCTTATAGAAAACTGACATGGATTGCCAATTGTATTTTGAATACATTTAAGATGTGATTGACTATAGAAGGCTTCGCGCAAACTCAAATGCAAATCATGATGAAACCATTACATCATCATAATGCATAAATATAGCAATTCCAATTCCGATTGTTGTATAATACTCCCTCCGGACACTATTATAAGCAAATCTCTACTTTTTAGATACATTGAATAAATTAAGACTACATACATTAATTATTCAATGTATCTAAAAAAATAAAGTTTTGCTTATAATAATGATCGGAGGAAGTATGTCTTATGTCATACGGATAACGATGTAGCACTTCTTGATTAGAATGATCTTATACATTTATTTGACATAAATGTATGGTTTCATTAATCCATAGGATCGTAGAAAGGTATATATATTACAAAATTCATTTATGGATTGGAGCAAGCTTCTTGAAGTTGAATTAGTTGTTTTGTTAATAAAGTTTTAAAAAAACTTAGATTAATAAAAGGGAAATGTAAAATCTTATACACTCAAGGAGGTTAATGGGAGCATATGTATATTAAAATCAATTTTTGTAAGACATTATTAGATAATAGTCTCTTGGTGAAAGTAAGTGCCAAAATTGATTCTAGTGTTTTATACTAGATCTTTATTAAGAATATTCTTAGATGTTTTAAAGTACTAAGGATTATTTTTTAAACATGAATGAAATGATCATAGTAAAGAAGTTACAAGGATGACGACTGTGTACAATATATCCAGACATAATCTAGAATAAATGTTATGCTTAGATTTTAACTATGTTAGTCGTAAAAGTACAAGCTTTAAATGATAGTTATTTCTATTACAAAGGTGTAATAAATTATTTGAAATGTTGTACCCAAAAAAAAAAAAAATTATTTGAAATGTTTGCTTATAATTGAGTGAAAGTCTGTGTTTCTTACTTTGCAGATGTCAAAAGTATATATAAAAAAATATTTGATTAATATATTTGAATCAAATTTTAGATCAACAATTTTGCTGACTAAACTTTTTCTTATAAAGGAAAAAGCAACCAGTAACATTCCTACTCTCGTCTCAAGAAATAGGGAGAATCCGGATACAATTCTTAGGCAGCACAATTTTTTATCAGGCTATTCTTTATCCCATGGCCGAACTTCAAATTAACAGGACCTCTTTCCCTTGAGAATCGACAGATTAAACGAGATTTATTTTATTTTTCTCTAATCTCGTCTCTAGAAATTGCTCTACCAGGTATATGACCAGGAGAACCTTAGCAGCAGCATCATATAATGAATTTTGAGTCGGCCACTAGAAAGGGAAATCTTATTAGGGGGCCGAAAAGTCGTTCTTGTAAGAATTAAATAAAATGTTTCACATCACCTGAAACAAAACTAAAATTGTTTATCCTTCAAAAAAAACTAAAATTGTTTAATTTTTTTTTGAGGGAAACTAAAATTGTTTAATTGTCAAGACCAATTCTTTATCCATTTCATGTTAGAATTTCTTCTAATATTTTGCGGGCTGCAATCAATTGTTGGTTTTGGTTTTAATAAAAATGAACTGATGTTGTGATCCATTTGATGATACTTATGCCCTAATAAAAGTGATCAATAGATAATGGGCTTTTTGGGCACTTAATCTGATTTGTGTAAAAACATAGTGTAGGCCCATTCACTAGGTCCATGATGGGTGGTTCCTAGGGTTGCACGGTTATAAATAGAGAGGCTAGATCCCCTTTGCCATCACTCTAACGATTCTGCTCATTAGTGGTTTGCCCCATAGAAAACCGTAATCAAATCTCGGCGAATCCGGTAATAAGTCCGGAGCATGTGAAAGGCAAAGGAAGACTCTTGTCTCAAATCTTGGCGAGTCCGGTAATCAAGGTTTTCAAGTAAGTGTGTTCTAATTTCATATAATAACTCGATCTTTATGATTAAATTGCTTACATGTCCTTATATGACAATGTTGTAATTTAGGAGTAACTGTGAAGTCAGTGGGAGATGTCAACTTAATTTTGTTTGATACATTGCGGTAGAATAGTACATTAAAAGCACATAAAAGAAAATCATCATATAATTGTGTGCTATCTTTTGGAAGAGTGTTATTACCGCCAAACTCATAATCTCATTAACAAGTAATGATTTAAATCAATTACCTACGCAGCGGAAATATATGAGACTTGAATTTCACTACTATTGAGGATAAAAAAAAAAAAAATCTAGTAAGAAAACAATATTTGAGAAAAGACTATAATATCCTCAATGTAAATCCCCATAACAAACAAAAGATTATTCATCAACAAATAATATTTGTTTTTTCATTTCTAGATAATTGACATGTAAGATTTCATTCAACAATAAAAATAATATTTAAATTATAAAAATTCCTAGTTATTATGTTAGTGTTTTTTTCCCCTTCATTTGTGTTTAATTATACGAGTTTCAACCCCTTTAACTCTTAGCTCAAATTAATTGAACTACTCAACCCTCAATTTAACTCATAATTATTATTTCAGTGTAACATATATTTTATACAATCAACGAAACGAGCCAAAAACATACAACTAAGAAAACTGCTTCTTTTTCAAAACTCAATATTTGATCTAAAAATCGACTAATTTAAAGACTAATCTCATAATCCATTAACCGAGAGTTTGATCAAAGTTGGAACAAAGTTTTATATGGATTGATCTATCACAAAAGTTGTTGGCATCAGAGAGATTTGAAAATAAGATTTTTTTTTTTGAGACAATTTGAAAATGAGATGTAAAAGGGAGCATAATCCCAACCTAGACTAAAAAGGGAAGATTACTGCTCTTCCCCCAGCACAAAACGCTCGCACCCTGCACTCATGCCCAAAATGCCCTTGCGCTAGTTAAGTAGCGCAAGTGTTAATTGTTGCGCCACTTAACTAACGTTGCGTGAGTTCACTTGTGCCGCGCTAGTTAACTCACGCTACGTGTTGTCTTAAAGAAGACAGAACACTTCATTTCCTCATTTCTCATCTAAAATCTCAAAAAATCTCAAAAATCTCTCTCAAATCACCCAAACCCAAAATTCCTTCAAGTTCAAATCAAACAACACTCCAATAACAAGTTAGTCTTCATAATCAAACACCATTAAACTTTTATGTTTATATGTTAAATTTTTTCTCTTAAATTAGGAATTTTTTAGATTTAGGGTTTGTTTAAATTTTGGTTTTTTTGGCAAGAAATCATACAATATGTACATGAAAATGACTTGTGTTGCTTAAATGTTTAGATGTTTGCATGTTTATGTTGTAGTTTTTTTTTTTAGATTTAGGGTTTGTTTAAATTTTGATTTTGCTTGCAAGAAATGATACAATGTTACATGTAAATGACTTATGTTGCTTAATTGTGGTTAGATGTTTGCATGTTAATGTTGTAATTTAGAGTTTTAGGGTTTATGTATAATTTGCACTCCAAGTGTTTGATGAAATGTTTGAATGAGTTTTTCATTGATTGTTTTTAATTTCTTACTGTGTAGATTTCAAGCAATGGCGGGGTGGATCGACGTTCATGCACAATTTAAAGGCGAAGAACCTCAGAGGTTGAAGGTTCGGTGCCTTGGTGTAACGTTAAGAGGTCTCAAGGATCAACTTAATGAATTCAACCAAGGAGTCAACCCCAGAGACATAAGGAGGGTGAAATATGTTCGGTATAAATGTCCAACGCTCGACGAGGGAAGAATATCGTTCACTTCGGTGGAATTAACGAACGACGAAAACGTGAAGAGCCTGTTTTGGGAGCATAGCATGTTCCAGTGGATCAATATGTGGGTAACGTTGCTGAGATCAACTAAAGATATAATCAACAGTTTGATTCCGACAAAAGATCGTGATTAGGTAGGGAAATGCACCTTCCAACTACAACAATTATCTTCCTCTGGATGAGGTAATTCAAACTTGTTAAACGTCAGTTCCCAAGCATTCACCCGAAAGTGTTATTGTTTCATTCAAAAGATTAAATTCTTGTTAGTTTGGTTTAGATGAAGGTATTGAAGTGTCAAAGACTGGACCTGATTCTTTTGACACTTGAATACCATCATTTAAACCAAACTAACAAGAATTTAATCTTTTGAATGAAAAAATAGAACTTCCGGATGAATGTTTGAGAGTTGGTGTTTAGCTAGTTTGAATTTACCCCATTAAGTGGTAAGATAATTGTTGTAGTTGGAAGGAACATTCCCAAATGTAATGTAATGTAATGACTCGTCTATATAATGTAATGTAACTTTTATTTGAATTTATTCAATACGCAACTTTATTCGAATTCACGCTGAGTTTAATTATGCATTTTTTCGATTTTTTGCAATACGTAACTTTATTTGAATTTATTCAATACGCAATTTTATTCGAACTCACGCTGAATTTTCTAAATCATTTATTTACTTTATTCGAATTTATTAATTCAACACACAATCAGAAAATAAATGCAAAAATTAAAATATATAAAGAAACAAAAATAATAGATATAAAAGATCATTTTATTAATATAATTCTTATTACATTTACAATAGGGTAACACTAAATCTGCGAAAAAATAAAAACCACCAGAAAACCTACCTTCATAGAGTAAAATTAAAAAAAAAAACTACCAGAAAACCTACCTTCCTGGAGTAAAACTAAAAAAAAACCACCAGAAAACCTACCTTCCTGGAGTAAAACTAAAAAAAAACATCAGAAAACCCAGCTTTCGGTGGTAAAACTAAATCTACACATTTAGTTTTACCCAATCTGATTCTTTTTCCCAAGAAAGCTGCTCACTACTCATCATTGTATCACCAGAATTGGCCTATTTCTCTTGTTACACCAAAATAAAGAAGGAAAAAAAGAAGGAAAAGAAGGAGATTCATAGGGGGAGAGAGTAAGGAGGAGAGTAAGAATGTGAGATGGTGTGAGAAAATGGGGAAGTTTGGAGGTGTATTTATAGGGGGAGATTGTAACATAAGTTATATCTACCATAAATATAGTCAAAAAACGTGAAAAAACTTAACAAAAACGTGCAAAACCAATTACAATGCATTGAACAAAGTCCAAAAAAACGTGTGTTCTTGAGCTCTAACCACCGGCCAATGTGCGTGAGTTAAATCGCGCACAGGCCAGTGGTGCGTGACTTAACTCACATATAGCTTATAAGGTGCGCATGTTAAGTCACGTTGCGTAACTTAACTCACGCAGAAACATTAATGTCTTTTCAGCTGGTGCGAGCGTTTTGTGCAGGACAAAGAGCAGGAAAAGAAAATTCTATCCTTACACCCATGATCCTTATGATATCATAATCACTTAGCAGTGCCTCCTTTCCTTGGGAAAAGAAGGGTTAACGGAAAAAAATAAAAACAAAAACAACCAATGATATTTCTACTCTCCGTAGAAATTGTTCTACCTCCTATAACCTCCTGTACCTATTAAAGCAAAAATCAATATTTTAAGTTCATTCATTAAATGATGTATGTGGTTAATAATAAAAAATCATATACATAATCATGAACGGTTCTAAGGTCCGGCAAGCCTGGGTAGTTGCTCGGGCTCCGGCTCAATTTTTTTGCAATTTATTATGTAAATTCCTTTGAATTTCTTATATAACCCCTATAAATTGGGCAATTTATTTAGATTTTTTGATTATTTGCTTGCAATTTCTTATATAAACCCCTGTAAATGTGTTGCAATTTTTTTTGTCCAAGCTTTATATTAATCCTGGATCCACCACCATACATAATTAATTGAATGAATCTAAAATATTAATTTTTTCTTATAATAGTGACTGGATGGTGTATATGACTGGGAGGACCGCAGCAGCATCATCACAATAAATTTTGAGTCGGCCACAAGAAAGAAAGGGAAATCTAAATTAACTAAAATAATAGAACGTGGTCTAGGGGCCGAAAAGTCATTCGTCGTAAGAATTAAATAAAAAGTTTCACATGACTTAGAAACAAAACAAAAATTGTTTAATTATCAAGACCAATTTTTTATCCATTTCATTCAACAGTAAAAATAATATTTAAATTATAATTAGTTTTTTGAAATGGTCAATGTTAAAAATTACTAGTCATTATGTTATTGTGTTTTTTCCCTTAATTTATGTTTAAAAATAAGAGTATCAACTCTTTAACTCTTAACTCAAATTAATTGAACTACTCAACCCTCAATTTAAATCATAATTACTATATCAGTGAAAATTAATAACTTACATTTTATACAATCAAAGAAACGAGCCAAAAACATACAATTAAGAGAACTGTTTATTTTCAAAACTCGATATTTAATCTAAAAATCGACTAATTCAAGGACTAATCTCACAGTCCACTAAACGAGAGTTTAATCAAAGTCGGAACAAAGCTTTATATGGATTGATGTATCACAAAAATTGTGTTTTTTTTTTAAAAGACTATATCTAGAGATGAGTACTATATGGAACAAAGCTTTATATGGCTCACGTTCGTTTAGAAAATATAATTCGAGTAATTATATCTGAAACAATTAGATATAAATTGATACTGACTCCCTAGAATTTAGTGACTTCAACTCCATTAACAACCACTTATGAATCGTTTTTTGAATTACACTCATTATCTCAAGTTTTAGATTGAACCAATTCATTGACCCAAATAGTTATGGGAGAAAATTGAGTTATTTGGGTCCTAGAGGATTGAGAGGGCCAACTGCTAGTTTTTGGATATTGGATATCCATCCTAGTCACTATGGATGCATTTGTCCAATTGACACCTTTGAAGGAATCAATGTAGGACTTAGTGGATCCTTGGCAATTCACGCAAGGATTGGTCGTTGGGGGTCTATGGAAAGTCTATTCTTTTAAATTTTTCAGAGATCGAAACGAATATGAATGTTTTATTTATCATTAAGTAGAGATGAATACTATATTGTTGGCATCAGAGAGATTCGAAAATGAGATCTAAAAGGGAGCATAATCCAACTAAAAAGACTTTGACTTGGGAAAAGACATTTCTGTCCTTACACAGATGATCCTTTTGATATCATAATATCCCTTGGCTCTTGAGTGAAAAGTCCATCTTCAACATCAGTGATGTGCAGAGAATAACCCTTCTCCTGCTCTAATGGAATCAGCCGTATGCTTCCTCCAAACTACGGTTGTTATATTGATATTAGCGTATCATCATCAAACATGTGAGGCTACCAATAGTAACAATAACCAAACAAATTGTCCACCTTCTTCATGTGGCAAAATCAGAAACATAAAACATCCGTTTCGACTTAAGAATGATCCAGCAACCTGTGGTGATCCGAGGTATGAGTTATCCTGCGAAAACAACATCACAACGTTAAGTCTGTTTTCGGGTAAATTCTATGTTAGATCAATCAACTACAACAACTACTCGATCAGCCTAGTTGATCCGGGAATTGAAGAGGGTAATTGCCTCTCGATTCCTCGCTATTTCTTATCAGCAACCAATTTCTCAGGTTATTACAATAATAGCTACGGCGGGGATCCATACGAAGTACTTCGATCTACGTCCAGATACGTAATATACTTGAACTGTAGCAAGCCAGTGAAGGACGATCCTGATTATGTGGATACAGCTCCGTGCAGAGTCAACTGGGACTCCAACTCCACCGGTCATGTTTATGCAATTGCCAGTTACTTGAGTGCTCAGAGATTAAACATTGATTGCCGCGTGAAGCTTGTTGCTATGTCAGCAGCTCCTTATTCCTACCAGAGTGATCCACAACCTTATTCCTACCAGGAAATTCATGAAATGCTAAGCAATGGATTCGAGCTTTCGTGGACAATACGTGCTTGTGAAGATTTTTGTGACTTTAGACCACAACACTCCTGCAACATATCGAATCCAACAACCGGAGCTCTTGAATGTCAACCTAATTTTTGCTATAGTCCATTGGGATACTATAACATATGTGGTAAGTAGCCTTCTCATCTTTTAAATTTGACAAGTACTATGTCTGTTCTGTAGTTTTAAAATTGAGAAAGTGAAATTACCAATCTTCATATTTGAGGTTATAAGCTAACACTTCTTGGACATTTGATAAATATTATGTTACATATTTTCTCCCTTGCTAAATACATGTCGTATTTGTTTAGAGGAATAAGTCGCAGTTGACTATTTCAAACATGCAAATTCACAATTTTGATTGTTAATGTCTTTAATTATCTATCTTAAAAGTTATAAAAAAATGTAAACTTTAAAAATATTCATTAAAACAAATTCAACATCTTAAATACTAATATTGGTCTTTAAATATTAACTAAAAATATAAGGAGTGTATACCAATAGCGCACACGGTTAAATTGCAACATATATATATAGGGTTTTACTAGAAACCACCCATAAAGTGTCTTTTAGCAACTCACACCTCAAGGTGTGATTTCCACTTTTTAGTTATAACTTTGCTAAAAGATACCTTCAATAAAATTAGTTGGTGTCTTTTAACAATACTCATAGAATAACTTGCTAAAAGACACCTTCATAATATATATATATATATATATATATATATACACACAGATAGAGTATATACGAGCACACTAATGTGGACGTCTTTTTATTTTTTTAACAATTAATGAAAAAATATTGGAAATAAATACCAACTCAAAACCTTATCTTCAAGGTAATATCAAATAATAGTTTTATTCGCTTTAATTATTCAAAATTAAGCATAAGTTTGAGAGAGATCAAATTACTAAGACTATTTACAATGGTTGTGTTGAAAGACAATTTCAACACTTAGTAGTTGTGTAATGGGGGTTGAAATTTGTTGAAAAATGATGTGGAAGAGAGAGGTGATGAAAACTCTCAACTAGTTGAAAGCTTAAATGGGCCAGAAAATGCAGGCCACACGGTGCGCAATTGTTGGAGGAAAGAGCACGTGCTGCCCACGTACCAGACATGCGCGAGTGAGCGTGAGCCAGACGCGGAGAAAGAAGAGGTTGGTGGATAAGAAGGAACACGTGGCGCTTGCTGGTTGGCTGGCTGGATTTATCTCATCTTAATTATTTGAACTCAATTATTTCATTGCAATGAATATTTTAAATTTTTTTTTACCAAAATTCATTTTTTTTTGTCTGTAAATAGAGACTTAGTTCATTTGATTTGGACACAAAAAAAAAAATTCACTATCTTAATATTATTATCTTTCTATTAGTTTTTCTTTTGAAGTTTTAATCTTCTTGTCTATAAATTGTTTAAATGTTATTTTCTTTCCCAACAATTATCAAAAATCTAACAAAAATTATTTAAATAAATTTTGTTTTTACAAAAATCTAAAAGATAAATTGTTAAGTGTTTATTATTTTAATTTAATTATCATCGATAATTGTAATTTTATATAATCATAAAAACAAAAATATAAAA
>Ga0315915_1008532_pt1 | contig 11943 bp, 5 predicted proteins | sample MpolbnodulesMG_FD_207738 | JGI IMG/M metagenome (GOLD analysis project Ga0315915, IMG submission 207738) | Medicago polymorpha root nodule microbial communities from Los Angeles, California, United States - branched nodules | ecosystem: Host-associated > Plants > Roots > Nodule | place: USA... | reverse complement strand
GAAAAGCATTTACACAATCCAGCCACACACCTTGGTATCTGAAGGGGTAAGCACATTTCTCGTGGACAATGATCATCAATAACACATGGATAATACTCTTTAACAAAGAAAGAAAATGAAATTTGTTTGCGTTCAAAGTTTGTTGCAACCGTAAATTGGAAAAGACAAATAATACTACAAAAAAAATTGACAATCGTAGACATGTGTCCCTCTTTTTTTTTTAATAAATGTAACTTTATAATTTTTTTAAAGAGTAACTTTATAATCTCTAATGCTCTTTCTCCGCTTAAATAATTATTTTTTCTTAAGGAGTTGTAAAAAATTCTTCTTAATATTATAATTATTACAAAATGATCCGTGAGTACATCAATGTGTCATGTTTGTCCATTTAGCATAACAAAAAGATAGGTCAAAAAAAATTATTCTTAATATTTTAATTATTACAAAATATGTTTTAAGTATATATGATCTGTCTGAGAACATATCTTACGGGTGAGGTGGTTGTGGTGCTCCTGCAGGAGAGGTATCTTGCTTATATTGACGATTTGAATGCAACCGTTCCCCCTGTTTACCGTAATTTTTGGTAAACAACCGTTGATTTAAAAATATTTACTCGCAAGATCAACCAATAAATCTTATGACATATTGTGTTTGTTATTTTTCAGAATTTGATGAATGTTCTTAATGTTCTTATTAAAACAATGAAGATAACTGTCAAATTTGACAAGATCAAATTCGTCAAAGTTATTTCCAGTAAAATAGGACGAAAAATACTTAAAGAAACAAGACAATTGCAAAGGAATTTAAGAAAACAAACTTAAATTGCATTGATTGAGTTTAAGTTTTCTGTGTCGTTGAATTGTGACTCGCTTTTCCTATGAGAAACTGTTATTTATACTAGAAAACTACCTACACATAGACATTTGAAACTACTTCAAGGAGCGTATAAATACCATACACTAGTTAGATGGTACCTTTTGAGGTAATTGACAGGTAGAGTGTCCTAGGACAAGGAAAAGGTTGTGCAGCTCTTTCAGGGGTTGTTGTATTCCCGTGTACGACATCCTGTTTTGAAAGTTTCATGTCACCCTTCCATTTCCTGAGTTTGAGATAGGGGTTCTTAATCACTTGAAAGTTGTGCCTTCATAAATTTATCCTCACAACTTAGCTTTTATCAAAGCTTTTCAATTATGGTGCGAGTACAATTTTGGTCCCTACAGTTCGTTTGTGTTTCTCCTAGCATCAAGTGATGCATACAACCACGATTAGTAAGGATAAACCTCAGGGAACTCATCTTTTTCGAACAAAAAACGAATTACTTTTAAAATTATGTGGAGATGTTGAGGTCCTTCAAGGACAAGTTCATCGTTCTTCACCCTCGTTTGAGATCTGTCTACCAGCGTTTGTGTCATGTTCCTAAAAGTTTGAAGGAGGAAAGTCCTTCTCTAGCGGGGAAGTCGAAGGACAATGATTTTGAGGCCATTATTTTTGACAAAGAAAGCCATGTCACAGAAAATGAGCACAATGCTTTATTCCCGCATTTCTAGACGGCGAAGCAGTTTTGGTTCCTAATTGTTTACCAGCGCTAGTTTTAAAAGATTAACTTCTGGATCAAACTAGAAATTTTAGGACATGTTGTGCAATATTTTTTTTTTTTTAAAACGTGTTTGAATATTCATTATATTCTTAAGATTGAATATGAACAAGATGAAGATTAATGTTTGATTCGAAAGGATCAAACAACATTTTAATGATTTGAAAACAAATTTGACTTTGAAAATGAAAACAAAGAAGTTTAAAAGAAATTAAATTGCATTATATTAATAAGATGGTTCATCAAATCAAACATACATTGTCATGTTACTCTATTCTCTTTATAAGTTGGATAGTTCGAGCATGAAGAATTCTGTTTATGATTTGTGACCCTTCTTTCCTATGAAAAACTACTATATATACATAAGAAAATAACTAACAGACCAACAATCTTAAACTATATGTCTTCGACAGGCTTGGACAGCTTTCCACGTGTCTTTGACCTTTGATTTGGCCTCTTGAGAGAGGTTTTGAATTCCTTCCATACAAATTTAAAAGACTTGGAACTACTCACATATTGAATCTCGTCGAATGCAATTGTTCCTAATTAGCTGCTATATGAAGAATTGCTTCTTCAACTACAACTTTGCCTATCGAAAATAAACAATTGAAAATACAGACTAACACCAGTCTAGCTTTCAAAACTAAGATCAAAATCCATTGAACATTGCATTAGAGCCGGATTATGAATTGCTATGTTTAACTTCTTCAGGTCTCAGGTTTGATCCTCCCTTAATTCATTAAGATCAAAACTATAATTTAAACTAATTTTAAGAGTAAGATTCAAGTTTATTTAAGAGAGATAAATAATAGATTTTTGTTCAAAGTGTTTTAAAATTTGTGAATCGATGAAATCCAATATTTTTAGTGAAATAATATCCATAGGATTTTAATTCAGAGGTACTCTTGATGTAAACTTAATCCCCAGTCTTCTTTAAACTTAAAACTTTAAAACAATCAACCTTATTAGTTGAAAATTTCTACAAATATATTCACCAAACTTTGAATTATTATATTCTTAGAACTTAGAAGAGTCCAAGTCAATTTTAAATAATAAACGTTGGTTCGTATGGCCGTTAGGTTCTTCAAAGAAAAAGCAAAATAATCGATCATTCTTATTGTTTCTTTAACAAAAGTGAACAACACATTAACACAGCTCACAAACGTACACAAACATCTAACGGCAACCCATTCATATGATATGTCGGCAGAATTGTTTCTCAAGCTCCAGATGTCCATGTTATCTGTGGGCCCCACGCGTTTCTCCAAATAATTCTCCTCTTATAAATTCTCCCCTTATAAATTCTCCCATACCTTCATAATTCTCATATCAACCATTCAAACATACACAACTTGCATAACCTAAGAAACAGATTCACAAATTTCCACTGTTTTCATTTTCAATTTTTAACTTCCTCTATTCCATAATTTTGCAATGGCATCATCAGCTACTACAATGAAATTCTTGTCCTTCTTTTTCGTCGCCATGTTGGCTGCTTCTATCGCCTCGGCTCAAGACCTCAGCCCATCATTGTCTCCGGCACCAGGTCCTGATGCCGGAGCTGCTGGATCTGTTACAAATTCAGTGGCTATGATCGGAGTTTCAATTGTATTGTCAATGCTCGCCATCTTCAAGCACTAAAAACATGATGATTCCACTTATTTTTCTTGTGGATTTATTTTCTTGTGGATTTCATGGAAGTAGACAAGTAGTATTGACTTGTTCTGTTTATCTACGTATTTTTTAAAGCGTGAAATATTTTACAGTATTTGTTTTTACATTTCATTATTTATTGTAGATGTTAAAGAAAAATAAAAAGGACATTACGATCCATGAGTTAATATTTTTGTGTGTAATATATAAACGATGAAAATTTTGCATTTTTCTAGTTAATATATATACTTTCCTGATCATTTATGTTTGGACACGAATATGAAAACTTAGGTTTTGATTAGGGACATGTTTAACTTAAGGAATATTCTAACTAGTTCCTCTGTAATAGTGGTTAAGTAAGCAAATATGGTAAAATAAAACTAGAATTCACACACAATCTCACGTTGATCATTGTTGGATTGAGACCGAAGATGGTAAATTTTAGATGAAGAAGTTAAATATAATATGACTTAAAGCATCGTATCATTACATATCATATAAAATGAAAGAGAAAAATTATTTATATTTTAAATTGTACAAAAACGTCCCTCCAAATAGCATTCAATCGTAAACAATTAGCAACATAGATAAAATAATCTTCTCTAATTTTCTCCTCTTTCTTCCGTAGTTTGAAGAAATTGCAAAAATTTACAGGTCCGCTAATATTTTTTATCATTTGTAAACAAAACAGAAGAAACCTCTTTTTTGTCAAAAAAAAAAAGAAAAAAGAAAGAAACTTCTTTATCTCCTTCCAACTTCTCTCGCAACCCCACCCGCTTTACAATACTCCATTTGGATTGAAATATAACCAAAAGATGTAGTTAAAAAATGATGTATATATGTGAACTAATTTTTTAACCACATACATCAATTTTTCAACTATTCTTTTTACTTATATTTCATTTCCGATCAAGTATTTCTCTTTAACTAATTGTTTTGGACTGGCCAAATCATTTATGTCCAATTACTTAGGCCCAATACAAATAAAGCTCAGATTATGCATTTGACAACATTACTCGCAACACACTCGCTCCCCACGAAGGGGGTGCTCGGAGCAAAGGAGACATGTTCTAACAAACAGTAATGGTTACCATCATAGCACCCGTGAATCTCTCCTCGATGGTTACGCTTCCTACAAATTCGTAACCGTCGAGCACATGTGTGCCAGACAACGGCCCTGCAAACATTCACCTCTATATAAAGGGGATTTTAGCAGTCCCCAAATTTAGAATCTACTCTCTCTCTAAACCTTCATTCTGATTTCATACTGACTAGAACGTTAGAGTGTCTCCATGGGCACACCCTCCGCCGTTCCAGTTATCAACTGGCATATTCTTCCATCATTCAACCACCGTACGAAACTGCACTGATAATCACCTTCTGATCAGGTACGGTCACTACTCACACCCTAAAGTATCTATGAGAGCCACAATATATATTTTTAGTTTTGTAGCAAACCAAAAAAAAATAATCTAAAAAGACGAAAGGTGCATGTTGTGCAATCTAAAACCAAGATGATTCACCGAAAACAACTCACGGTAAGTTGTTGGCCAATTGCCATTACTTACACTTTTGTCAAACAATTATTTTTCTCCATGTGAAGCACCTTCACATTCATTTACATTACTTTCGGCTAGAGTCATCCCAATTAAAGTGTATGTCCGACTTTCATGCTAAAATTAGACCTCTAATAAAAAATTTGGTTTAGAATTTTTTTTAAAAGTGCAATATTTTATTTAAATTGTAAATAACCATAAACATAAAAAACAAGGCCGTTGTAAAATTTTTAGTGTCCTGGGTGAAACAATAAAATTGTGTCTTATATTTTTTATTGCAAAAAATTCATTTATAATTAAAGTTCTCTAAAAATATGTTTTCAATATAATTAATCAAAGCAAATTAAAAAATCATCTATATAGTACTAACTACTAAGTAAAAATAATCATTTTAATGCTCCGAAAAAAATGATGTTCTGGACTGCCGCCCCTATCGCCCACCCTCAGGGCATCAAGGCCACCCCTCATAAAAAAAATTGTCATTATTGTAACCAACACAAAAAAAGTTCATACTCTAATCATTAACATAAAAATACAACTTTTAACTAATATCTTTATCAACCTTCTGGCTACTTAAAAAGAGTCATCTTTCTCAAACTTTTTGATTTGGGTCATTTCATTTACATATTTTTTTAAACTAACAAATGATTGGATGAGGGTCTTTAGGTCTACATATATAATAAACTTTTTGATGTTCAAATATTTTAGAAGTCAGACTCTATAGAGTTGTTTGCACCCATAACGACGGTCTTGTTTTCGGCTACAATATCAATTACAGGTAAATTACACTATCAATTAGAGGGTGAGCGCGAGACAAATTCAGACACTACAACACGGAATGATGAGGCAAGAAGGAGGGTAGAGACGAGACAACGCAACAATTGTAAATTTTTAACACAAAACGAGAGTAGTGCAAATATAGAGACTGAGGAGTGGGAGGGTCGTTCCTATGAAATAGGAGGCTCGGCTCTCAAAGTAAAATAGGTCCCCAGTAAAATAAAAACACAACTTTTTTTTGTGTAGTTAAGTTTCGTTAAAAAATCATAATCAGAAGATCTTTTAAACATGAAACAAAATATAAAAACAATTAAGCGAAAGTGAGGTGAAATTTATCTAATGGTGTCGTTTGGATTTGCCACTCCTCCGTTGTGTGAAAGGGGAAAACGAATGGTTTATAGGAAAAAGAAATTATTGTTGTGGTTCAATCAATGAAATAACTTTTCAAATTGACTGATTAAATGATTATACAAATTGGGAGTGGTTTGATAGAATCAAATTTATGTCCAGAAAGGAGAACAAAAGTATAAAAAAAACCAACGTTTCCTGAAGAAAGGAAAATAAGTAAAACATGTTTTTTTTATATTTGAATGAGGGATGGGTATTAGACTTAATTTTTTTCATGAGGCACATAGCTTTTGGAAGCCCCCAAGGCCGGGACTGAAGAGTGCATGTGTCTGATCAATCCATTGACATATTATGATGAACACAAAGTTTCTCATGTGAACTAGCATACTTCACTAATAAACATTTCAACAAAACACATGAATAATTTTTTTTTAAGGAAACAAATCACATGAATATTTTTTTGAGGGACAAATCACATGAATATGTTAAACTCAATTTCATTATATCTTTGGCCACGTCACATTAAATCTTAACTTTCGTAGGCTAAAAAATATCAAAATCAAAACAGCCTTCATATTGAAGACAACACACAGCTAGGGACGGATTCTACGAGAAAGTTTCAACTGTCTGTCGAACAAAAAATTATTCAGAGAGTAAGAAGTGTCCATGTCAATTTTTAAAACATAAACATGTGTCCTTATGGCAGTTGAATTCTTCAAAGAAAAAGCAATTAACAAAACATATCACAACCAATCATTCTAATTGGCTATTTATCAAGATAAACAGCACATTTCATGTAATACAATGTCTGCATAATTTTCTCTCAAGCTCCAGCTGTCCACGTTATCTGTGGGCCCCACGCGTTTCACCAATCTTATAAATACTCCCACCACTAATTCAACATACATAACTTGCACAACTACTCCTTTGCTTCACAATTTGTCATAGTTTTCATTTTCAACATCCTCTATTTCACAGTTTACCAATGGCATCATCAACCACTACAATGAAGTTCTTCTCCTTCTTTCTTGTTGTTGTCTTCGTGGCCGCTATGGCCTCGGCTCAAGACCTCAGTCCCTCATCGGCTCCGGCACCAAGTCCTGATGCCGGGGCCTCTGGATCTGTTACGAGTTCAGTTGGTATGATCGGAGCTTCGATTGTGTTGTCAATGCTTGCCATCTTGAAGAACTGAAAACATCTTGAAGAACTGAAAACATCTTGAACCCACTAATTTTCTTGTGAATTTCGTGGAAACAAGGAAAAAGAACACAACTCAAAGATAGTCGTTATAGATTATTGAGTTGATCTATCTATACTTTTTTCATGTATACTTGAGAGCGAGAGAATATTTTTAGAGTACTTATTTTCATATTTCATTATTCATTGTAGGTGTTAGGTAAAAATAAAAAGGATTTTATCATCCTTGTAGAAAAATTATTTTTAGCATCTTAGTGTTATAGCTTATTCGTTTTTGTGTGTAATATATAAACAATGATTTTCGCAACTTATTAGTTTTCCCAAATCTTATTCCTTGCTTTTCTAGTTACTGGTATTTTTATATTTTTTTTATATAATAACAAAGAACTGACCAACAAGGTCATGAAATGTCCTAGGTCTCATTGAACACTAACATAAATATTTACAGATCATCTAATAGAGAGTTTCTTACAATGACAATAAAAGTTGAAAACACATATTTGCGGAATATGAATCAATTACAACCTAATCCAACTTCATTGACAAGTTACTTGTATTTTTAGAATAAATAAGTATTCTTTTAATTTTTCACCCGGCTAGAAAAGTTAAGAATGGAGAAGGGAAAATCTGTCTCTAAAATGAGCAATCCGTCTCTAAACATATCTGGGACGGAATCACACGCCGAACTAGGACTGTGGTTATTTTCACCGTTGTTAAGCCTTCAGAGATGGAATTTAAATTTTCATCTCCAATGAGAAACGAAATAAATCCGTCTCCAAATAGTAATATATGTCGCTCATGGTTAAAAGAAAGATGGGCTAAATCCGACGTTGTTGGAGACGGAAACCACTGTATCTAACAAACATAATTCCATCTCTAAACTTTGTTGTGAAATTTATAAATAATTCGTCTTAAATTATTAATATTATGTCTCTACATAGAAGGATAGAAGTTTCGTCTCTAAAAATATTATTGTTTATCTAACTCTTCATAATGTCACAATTATATTTTGATAAACATCAAATTTACAAAAGTGACATAAAAGTACACTCATATAACACCACCACATGATATTAAAATATAAAGTTGTCCAATATATGTAAAAAGATCATAATATGCATGTTTGATATACCAAAAAATAGATAAATAAAAGTAACCAAACTAAAGTTCAACATCAATCCATCTCAGTGTCACCAATATAGAGCTATCCAAACTATAAAAAGATCATGAAATGTTTGATCTAACAAAAAAAAACAACATTAATAAAAGGGATCAAGCTAAAGTTCACCCATCTCATTGCTACCAATATCACCTTATCCTTCTGGTTGAATCGAAGAGTTCATATTAGGCATAATATTTCCAAACCTTCGCTTCAAATGCTCCATCTTTTGTATTATCATTTCTTGTTCAAAATTTTTCCTCTCAAGTTCAGCAGTTAATGTTTCCATCTTAGCCTTCGTAGGAGCAACTTTTTCTGACAAAACTACATCGATAGAAATCAAAGGCGATGATTTCGAAGATTCTTTGACAACAATAGCTTGAGATCCAAGCCTCCATAGTAGCAACATTTTGCTAAATGTTTGTTTTTTTTTTTTTTTTACCAAAAAAATGTTTCTTTTTTCCTTTACAAATTGTCTTTTGTTTTCTTTCTGACTAACAAATTGTTTCTTAATAATTATATACAATAAATCATTAGTCCCTAAAATTTACTATATAATGAGAGTTTAATTTATATACTTTGTTTGTTATTGGACAACACATATATCACTTAACATTTATTCTCTATCTCATAATAATTGTCACACTGCAAAATTTATTGATTTTTCCACTAATATACCTTATTTATTGAATTTCACTCCATTTAATTAATCCACTAACTTTAATTAATAAGAGTGAGTGTTTTCTTTTTGTGGTGGCCGAGGTTTGAACCTCAAACCTTGCATATATTATGCATTGTTCCTACCAATTGAGTTAAACTCACAATGACCATTAATAAGAGTGTTTTGGTAAATGATACACTATCTAATCATTATTATAAACAAAAATCGATTTTTTATAAAATGTTATTATGATTTATAATAGTGATAAGAGGATGTACTAACTCTACTATTAAAATCAACATAACCGATCGTTTTCTTAAAAATCGTACACAACCACAAAGAGACAATTATAAGGTACATGGAAGGCGGATAAGGATTCTTTTTCGTGCCTTTTTCACTCGTCCAATGATAATCCAACCATTAAAATGTTTTTTTAATAAATTTTTATAAAGTCCAGTGAAATAAAATGAATGGTTGAGATGAGTGACTTCAAGAGAACAATTCTACCATCAATAAAAATATGTCTATGGTTCCACTTGGACAAACGATTATGTTGGGTATTTGTATTGGCTGCATTATTGCTGAAACAAATATCATTGTATGTGTAAGTTGGAACCAATGTTCCAACATGTGTTTAGGCATCTCTGTAAGATGTTGGATACGATGTTCCAACATCTTGGCATGGTTCAGTGTGCCTGGGTTCATGTCTATTTGTATGTGCGCCCTTTATTGTTTAAGAAAACAATATTTCCTTATCTTATTGACCAAGCAACGAGCATATCTCTACAGAATCAGTTGTGGAATATTTCTAAAGTAGTATTTATATTTTAGGAAATATTTGTTATTGGTTGGAACGATCCTAAAGATGTTCCGACATTTTAGGAATTTCCATATTTGTTTATGATGTTTTGCAGATTAGCTGAACCGATCTGCTTTGTTCTGAAGCACAACTAAGTATTTGGCCCAAGCTGCTTCAGTATATAAACAAGACTTCAAGACCTAATTGATCATTCAAGCCGTCATACTAAAAAGTTTAGATTTTTAGGGTTTTGAGTCTACATGTGATCTACTCTTGTATCGTTTGTGATGCAGGTTTAGAACCTTTTGTGAGCCTTTCTTGTATCGTTTGTGATACTTTTTTAGGACTGTTTGTGTGAGTTTGATACTCTTGTGTACTACACCGATGTTGTGAAACAAGGTGTTAGTTGTTTGTATTTGAAGGTAACTTCATCTTTGTGTTTGTTGTTTGAAGTTTGATAGGTCACAGGGGTTGTGACTGACCATAGGATAGTGAGATGAGATCTCAGATCTAGGAGTTCCTAGGTTGAAGTCTAGACGGGTATGTCCTAGGTCTTTAGTGTAAACGAGGAGTTTGCTGAGAGCTATTGAATAAGTACTGCACTAGTTGATTTCCTTCTTGACTTGGTAGCCCCCAGATGTAGGTGAGTTGTGCCGAACTGGGTCAACAAACTCATTGTGTTCTTTACTTCCTTGTCATTTATTTTTCTGTGTTTTATTTGTTTATTTGCATGATGTTGGAACATGAACCGGAACATCTGCCTATTGTGTATCCCGCGTTGAAATATCGCATAAAACATTTTAAAACCTATACGCTAGAATTTCAATTGGTATCAGAGCAGGCACCCTGCCTGTTTTAGGGTGAGATCTAGAGGAGATCTTTTCTGGCATAATGGACAAGGAAGGAGGATTTGTTAACAGACCACCTTTGTTGGATGGATCCAACTATGATTATTGGAAATCACGAATGAGTGCTTTCCTTAAATCCATTGACAACAAGACTTGGAGGGTTGTGTTAAAAGGTTGGGAACATCCTGTGGCACTTGATAAAGATGGAAACAAGACAACTATTCTGAAACCAGAGGAAGAATAGACTACAACTGAAGATGAGTTATCCCTTGCTAATTCTAAAACTTTGAATGCTCTTTTTAAAGGTGTTGACAAGAACATGTTCAGGATGATCAAGCAGTGCATTATATGTTGGAACAAAGGGTGTTTCTCAAAATCACCTCTTGAGTTTTGATGATAACAAGGTATTAAAAATTATCAATTGGAAATGCTAAACATTTGTTCAAGTGTACAGGATCCAAATCAAAGCACTATTCATAAAGATTCTGATTGAACAAATCAAAGAGCAAAGGAATTTTATTGAAGCTTAGAGCGTCTGGAAGAAATGCATCTGAAGATATGCATCTGAAGAAAGGCGTCTGAAGAAACGATTCTGAAGAAAGCGCTCCTGAAGACACGTCATCAGAAGCAAGGTTATCAGAAGCATCTCACCAGAAGCTACTTCACTAGAGTTGACAAAGTACAGTGTACGACCACTAACTCTGCGCATGCCTCTGCAACCACCAGCTCTGCAACTTGTCTCCACAACAAGACAAGAATAATAGTAACTTTGCTGCAGACATTTTTTCGTCTCAAATGGAATGGATATGAAATTAGTTCTTCATAGGACAATTATCAAATCAGGCAAAAGATCAATGGTGAAGAATCAAAGCTTCAAGCAAGACAAAGTTGATGTAACGGCTAAATTCTCAACGTCTCTCAAATCCTCTATAAATAGGGATAAAGACTTGAAGAATACATACACATACATGAGAACATAAGGCCAATACTCTCTGTGCTAAACGTCGTAAACACATCAACAACTTAGAGAATTCTTACAATAGTCATATCTTAGAATTCTCAAGTGTCTAGAAAAACAGAGTATGTTCTGTTCGTATTTTTTTGTGAATACCTCTGATTGTATATCAAGTATTCAAAACCTTATTCAATTCTTTGTAATTGATAAGATAAGTCTCTTTTAGTTGTGATTGAGCAAAGGAAGTCTCTTGGAGTTGTCCTTGAGCATAGAAGTCTCTTTCAGTTGTGATTGAGCAAAGGAAGTCTCTTGGAGTTGTCCTTGAGCATAGAAGTCTCTTTCTTGTGTGATTGAGCATAGAAGTCTCTTGGAGTTGTCCTTGAGCAAAGATAAGTC
>Ga0315915_1008530_pt1 | contig 11946 bp, 9 predicted proteins | sample MpolbnodulesMG_FD_207738 | JGI IMG/M metagenome (GOLD analysis project Ga0315915, IMG submission 207738) | Medicago polymorpha root nodule microbial communities from Los Angeles, California, United States - branched nodules | ecosystem: Host-associated > Plants > Roots > Nodule | place: USA... | reverse complement strand
TTAATTTAATTTTTTATTTTATTTTAATTTTTTTTATATTTTATTTTTTTGCGTTTTCTTGTTTTTTTTTTTTTTTTACCGAATTAATATTTTGTAATCGTTTCTTTATTTTTCTAGTATTTTTTGGTTCCTTATTTTAAAATAGGGGGGCAACATCCTGAAAAACGTAAAATAGAGAGGGTAAAATTCCCAGTTTAAAAATAAGGGGGTAAAATCCTGACTCAATCAAAATAGAGGGGTTAAAATTCCGAGTTTTAAAATAGGGGGGGCAAAATCCAAATTCAATCAAAATAGGGGGGTAAAATTGCATTTAAGCCTAAAAAAATTGATTTCGTAAAATATAGCTAAACTATATCCAAAGGTATGGTAGTAACTTATATTATGAGAACAATTCAGTTGCATGATAGATTGGATCGGTGGCTTTTCAAACTTCATTGGGATTTCTAGATGGTGACTGCTAAATTTGTTTAGCAATTAATTGTAAGTATATATTGTCTCAACAATAAGTATGAAATGATGGTATACATTGCCATAAGCAAGTGACTTGTTTGTGTAAAAAGAAAAATAATCATTTGGGTTTTCAACATTTAAAATAAAGATTAAATTTTTTTATCCAAGTACAAGTTGATTTGTGAATAATTTAATAAAGAGAACATAACTTAGTTATTAGTTCTGTTTGTATGTTGTAGCATGATGCATGAATGTTGTAGCATCCTGTGACCATTTGACCTTGGGGTTTTTTAATTAGACAAATATCATGATTGTTAAAGGACTATTACTCTTACAAAGTTCATACCTCTAATCAAATCATGTACTATTATTAGATCGAAACTGTACTATGGACTTGATCACTTGAATACTATTTCTAGTTGTTTAACATGGTTATCTCTTTCAAGCATAATGAATTAATTTCCATTTAACATAGCATTTTCCACATTTTTCCTCTTTCAAACTAAAAAGGCTAGTATTAAAACTTAAGTGATGAAGTTAAGACATAGAGAACAAAATTAATAGTAATCGTTAAAAAGAAAGAAAAGCCACAAATACTAAAATGTAAACTTAGTTATAACGTCATTATCCCTTAGCTATATGAAAGGTTAGCTCATGGTGAACTTCAAAAAACACAAGAAATGGAACAAATTAAGAACTGAGTCATTACTAAGATTATCAAGGGAGAAAATAAAGTTACAATATGTTAGCAAGCAAGATTTTAAGTGTGGTAGAACCAAGAGAGAAAGTAAAACTCCATGATGATCGAAAAGCTTCTACCGCTACTAGGGGGCGTAAATAGTTAATTCAGCCTCTTTTATCTTTTCTATCTTAAAGCATTTATAAGAAGGGCCCAAAGCCCATTAGTGTTATCAGCTTAACCTAGCTATAAAAGGTTACTGTTTGCCAATGATCGGAACAAGAAGAATAATGAATGCAGTTTATTTATGTTTGTTATTTTCCTTAAAATTTAGATCTAGCTATTATGAACAATCTTCTATCATTGGTGCTTTCATTCTTGAAACCCAATGCCTCCTAAACCTCTAAACCCGCCGATCAAAGATTTTGATGAAGCAATTTCGGCCACCCACCACCATATTGATGATGCTATCCGAGCCACTCATCAACACATTGATGAGCGATTCCAAAATTCCAATCAGCATCTTGATTCCCAGTTGCAGTTGATGCAAACCAAATTTGACATCCAATATCAAATCCAAGCCAGCCGCCACGAATCACTTAAAACCTACCTAGCAGATTTCTTCAAACAAATTAACTTAACCACCCAGCATCAATCAATTTCGACTACCACCCTTTCCTCAAATTCCTAGTTTCGAACTTCATCTGCTCAAACACAAGCTCAATCCACTTCCTCCAACATCACACCCTTTCACGTACCACCCATACCTACAATTCCTTTTTTCTCAGCGCATATCACAACGAACCCCTTAGTTGGTTTTTCATCCCCCTTCACCTCCACATCAATGCCCATCTTTACACATACTTTCTGGGTTCGGACCTTTACATCCTTCCATAACCCTTTTTACAACACACTACCTCCCAGTCGGCTGCCTTTCCGTCCTTTCCCCTTTTTCCGTACACCTCCTCACCTCAACAAACACAATTAAACCACCCAACAGCCATTTGTAGCCCTAAACTCGAACTTTCAGTGTTCGATTGATCCGACCCATTGGATTGACTCTTTCAAGATGAGCAAATTTTCAGCTTTTATCAAATTCCACTAGAACACTGGTTGTCTATGTCCTCATTCTATATGAAAGGTGATGCTCTAAGTTGGTCCAAGTGGATGTATCAAAACCAACAACTCTTTGACTTGATTTCTTTCACCAAAGCCCTCGAGCTTCATTTTGGTCCCTCCACCTACGCTAACCATTAAACAAAATTATTTAAGCCCCGACAACAGGGTTTGCTTTCGGAATACCAAGCCCAATTTGAAAATCTTGGCAACCGGGTTATAGGCCTTCTCTCAGATACAATTTTAAATTGTTTCCTTTTGGGGTTGATACCGAAAATTCGAAATGAACTTGCCGTTCAACGTCCCCAATCCATAACCCAAGTTATAGGCTTAGCCAAACTCTAAGAATCCAAAATCAAAGATTCCAAACATCGTTATCCAAAACCCTTCCAACACCCTACCATTCCTTCATACTCACAACCACAAACCCTTCCTACCTAAACACCCCACCACCTCCCTTTGCCACCCAAAAACAAAGCTCAGGCACACCTTCGAAGTTCCCAATCAAGAAGCTCAACCAAACCCAAATGCAATAACGTAGAGCACTTGGCCTATGTTATAATTGTGACGAGAAGTTTGTAGCCGACCATAAATGCCTACTGGGCGTTTTCATCGTATTTGGAAGAGTGTTGCACTGTCCAAAGTTTGTGTGTTCTTGTGGCAACTACTTTTGGATCGGATTACAACTAGAACAAATCTGTCCCGGAGGGGGATAATTGTGCACGGAGAGTCAGTGGATTATCTCTTATGTCTGGTCTGCTATTTTTCCTTACTAGTGGATCTTGGTTTAGCTTGGATGCCTGCCTTTTTGCATTATTGACAAGTTGAGAGGTTTAGGATTTTCAGCTTTGTCTTAGGAGGATTATTATCCCTTTCTTTTTAGCCTTTTGCCTCTGTATTTTTGTTCCCTGTTATAGTTTTATGGGTTGTTTCTTTTGTCCAACCTATGTCCAAGTGGAGTGTATAATGTATTCTCTTGGCTCAAATTCTGGCATGCCTTGTGTTCGAACGAGAGTTTTTGCTATTCAATAAATTTATTCTGTACAAACAAATTAACAATTAACATACTAACATTGTTGTTTAGAACCAAATTGTTTCGCTTCTTTCTTAATATGTCTAGAAAATTCTTCAAAATTGATCATTTAGAAATAATATAAGAGTGTCATTCAGACCTATATCTCAACTTGCACTGCCAATACTATTAGGTTGAACATCTTTACGAGAGTTTGAACATGAGATCTGGTAGTTGCATGAGTTTCAGGTGGTGCTTGTCACTTCGTCTGGAAACAAAAAAAATAATAAGATCAAGAAGAGTCTATATGACAATAATTAACAAGTAAAGGTAAAGGTGTTGGTTTTTTTTTTTTTATATATATAAACTGTCGTACCAATTCAGATTCTCTGAAAGGTCAAATTAGAACAAACAGATTTATATATCATACTAGTAAATTAGAATCACACACCTTCTAAAATTTATGTTTTTATATGAATTTCTATCTTTATGTCGCATATTTCAGAGTAGTGGTTTAATTATTTTTTTTTTAAAACCTAATTAACACCGAAGAAAATTGAACATGAGACCTTAAAACGAGCAAGGTCCTAAACAACCCCACCAAACTAGCACAAGAGGGTTGACTTTTTTTTAATCATAGTTTATTATAAATCAAATTTAACTTTGCTACTCTATTAGCTCCTTATTCTATTTGAAAACATTATTATGAAATAAACTTTTGAGTACAAATCTTTTAAGACTAAAAAAATGTCATACCCTACACACGTGGTTGCTTCGGATATAGGGGTGCTTGCTTGTAGAAAGGTGGTAGCTTTTGAAATGGTGGCGGTAGCCTCTTCTTTGAAGGCTTGTAAGTTGGAGGAGCTTCATAAATTGGAGGATTGTAAATTGGAGGACTGTTTGGAGTCTTGTATATTGGAGCATTGTAAACTGGATTTAGAGAAAATGGTGGTACAAAATTTCTATAAGGTGGTAGCTCAATATTTAAAGGCTTGTAAGTTGGAGTAAGTTTGTACGCAGTAAGCCCTTGAGGAAAAAGGATAAGAGCAATTCTCTTTCACAATCATAAGACAAAACCTTCCTCTAGACTGTACTCGACGATCAACGGCTACACTGCCATCATTATGACAACCTACAACTTTCTTTATAAAAGGATCGCTTGCATCCTCTAAGATACGATTTACTCTAAACCTAATTTGATCATCGGCTACACTAACTTGAGCGTCGGACGCTTGCATCCTCTAAGATATGATTTACTCTAAACCTAATTTGATCATCGGCTACACTAACTTGAGCGTCGGAGATCTTGATAAGTTGTTTTGAATAAGTTGTTTTGAAAAAAAGAGATCTTGATAAGCTGTTTTGCATAAATAAGCTGTTTTGAATAAGTTGTTTTATTAAAAGAGATCCTAATAAGCTGTTTTAAAATAAGTTGTTTTGAATAAGCTGTTTTTTTTTATAAAAAAAAAAGAGATCATAAGCTGTTTTTCATAAAATAAGCTTATTTGAATAAGCTCTTGTAAAATAAGTTGTTTTTTTTAAATAAGCTGCTGAATAAGCTGTTTTGTTGAAATAAGTTGTTTAAAAATAACCCACTTGGGTTGGCCTGGTGGTTTTGGCTTGGGACTTGGGAGTGTGCTCCTCCTCAAGGTCTGAGGTTCGATTCTCTCTGGTGTCAATAAGGGTGGGTTAATTTAACTTCTTCAAAAAAAAAAAAGTTGTTTAAAAATAAGTTGTTTTGTATAACAGTATGAACTCTATAGATAGAATTTATTTGGGCTGAATTCATTAAAATAAATAAAAAAAGTGTTTACTTTTCTCACCCTATGCCTTTCTTGCACGCTTTATTTGTTTTTTGATTAATGCCCTTGTAATTTTTGGATTATATAGTTCGAAAATCTCAAGAATATTTATCTAATAAAAGGGCGCGCAGAAAAATAAACATGGTGAAAAAAAATAAAAAAGGGGCCAACTTTAGGCCCTCTTTATATGTGGAGCTTGCAATTTTGAGGCTTATAAAAAATGGGGGTCATTATCTTTTAATATTTTAAGCCCCATTCATATATGAGTTGGGGCCTAAATTGTCAAGGCCCTCTAAATTGACAGCTCTAGATCAGATGAGTAAATAAACTCAATCTTAAATTGATCAGTAAATTATCGAGTTTGTTTTAGATTTAAGAACATTGTCATAGTTGGTTAAATCTCGTCTCATGCTTAGCCTACCTTTCACATAAAAAATTTGGGCAATGAATGCTCAATTAACAAGATAAAGAAATGGGAATCTACCCTATGAACAATTCGAAATTACATAGTAATTGTTTCAGCAACCTTCTGTATCAGAATCTACCTCTTTGCTATAAAAAAATGAAAAAAGAAATCTAACGCTTTAACATCTCAATGGATTTTTTATTTATTTTTTATTTTACGAATTATCAACGGATGTTTTTGATTGCTTTTTAAAGTTAACTTGTAAGTTATATTAGTGCATATATAATTTTTTTGTTCTACTTACATTTTTGATGGGTTAATATTTTTACGATTATACTCCCTCCACCCCAAATTATAAATTGCTTTAGAGAAAAAATTTGTCCCAAATTATAAGTCAGTTTATAATATTATGAAACATTAAATGTTAATTTTTTCTACAATACCCTCAACTATTTATTACTCTCACTTCTTTTAATTCTTTAATTTATCTTTTCTATGAAGGATAATTTTGTAAAATTACTTATAATTTCTCTTTCTCATACAACATTAATTACATTTCTTATTTTGTGTGGAATGGCCAAAACGTCATATAATTTAGGACATATAGAGTACTTCTTTTTACTAACAATTTCTTTAGGACATTGTTTAGACCATATTTTGTTTTGGAACTACAAGTAAAACACTTGTTATAGGCAATCAATTTTCAATGTAAAGTTACTTATTTTTACATCTTAACAAATGTCCTAAAGATACTTGTTAATTAGCAAAAATACCTTTTCAACCTTTCAAACGATGATATACTTTGATGGCTTAGCTTTTCTTTTGCAATAAGCAACCAAAGATGACAGTGATTTGTTTTAAGGTAAACTATATCAAAAGGTATGCATGTTAGTAACTTTTATTATGAGAACCGTGATGATAATTGGAGGAAGGTATGGAAATTGGAGGTCCGGAGAGGGTTAAGCACACTTCAGTTGCATGATATTTTGGATCGGTAGCTTTTCAGACTCTATTGGGATTTTTAGATGGTGGCTGCTAAACTTGTTTAGCAATTAAGTGTAAATATACATTGTCTTAAGCAAATGACTTGTTTGTTAAAAAGAAAAATAATCATTTGGGTTTTCAACATTTAAAATAGAGCTAAAAAAATTAGAAAAAAAATGCTAACAAATACCATTAAGGCATTGTTTAAGCATCCAAAATTAATAATTTGTATATTGAAAATTTTGTAATTATGACTTTTACATATGTTTGACTTGTATTTTCAAAATGATTTTTTTTTGTATGTTTCTTAAACAAATGTCCTTATGCCACTTGTTAGCAACAACCAGAAATTATGCAAGTACATGCTGATCGTGAATCAATTAATAAAGAGGGCGTAACTTAATTATAACTTCTGTTTGCATGTTATAGAATGATGCATGAAGTTGTAGCATCCTGTGACCATTTGACCTTGATGTCTTTCAAGACAAATATCATGATTGTCAGAGGAAACTTACGAAGTTCATACGTCTAATCAAATCCATGTACTATTAATAGAACGAAACTGCACTATATATGGACTTGAATACCTTTTCCAGTTGCTTTAATCGTTATCTCTTTCAAGCATAATAATGAATTAATCCCCATTAAACATAGCATTTTCCACGGTTTTCCTATTTCAAACTCAAATGGCTAGTATTAAAATTTGGGAAATGTTAGAGAGTGCCATTAGGGCATTGGTTTAAAGGATAAAATAAGAAATATTGTATTGAAAAATGATGAAAAATGATGAATTTGACTTTTTAAAAATTAAAATATTGTTGAATCCAATGCAAACCTACTACTTTTGGTTTTCTTAACAAATGTTTTTAGGACACTTGTCAGCATAACCCTTAAAATTTTAATCATCAAGTTAAAACATAGAGAACAAAATTAATATCATTTGTTAATAAGAAAGAAAATAAACAATACCATACTAAAATGCAAACTTTAATTATAACTTCATTATCCCTTAGCTATTTGAAAGTTTAGCTCATGGTGAACTTCAAAAAACACAAAACAAATGGAACAGATTAAGACCTCAGTCATTACTGAGATTAGCAAGGGAGAAAATAAAGTTACAATAGCACTACAAGAAAATATGTGATTTGCTAAGACAAAATGTCTAGTTAATTAGTAGCTAATGTCTAGCAAACGGATTTAGCTAGAGAAAAGCTACGGAATAACTATGGTGTCGTAGTAAATCTGTAGCTAAGTTTTAAAATATAAATTTAATATATTTAATGCTTATCCATAATCAATTGTCCTTCAACAAATATCTACATTCATTATGTATATCTTTAAAGACAGAAACAACTATTTAAACTATGCTTACCAAGATATACTCTTCCTACAAAATAAGTAATGTATGAACCTTAAATATAAGTATGAGTCGGGACTCGGGACATAGGGCAAAATTTAGTTGATAGATATCAATTTCAAGGAAAACCATCCATTAATGAAAATCACAGAGAATTGAAGTCAAAACTCACTCACTTTAGAGCCTTAAAAATTGATATTTGTAGGATTAGGTCAAGGTGCATGGAAGATTTTCAATTAACATAAATTTTGTGACTCTTCATTTACGGAAAAGTATTTATGAATTATTGATGTCTATAGAGTAAAATTAAACAAGAAATTACCAAAAACTCAAGCAATATATTGAATATGTTGATATTAGAAGAGATTAAATAAAACTGTAGCTTCAAAATGTGAAAGATGAATACTTAATCATATCAAAATTGTATTACAATATTCATTGCAACGAGAAAGATGAATCAAAATTAGACTCAAAATGTGTGGAAATACAACATAAACTAGCTCTAGAGAGCAATGATTCCATAAGAAGTGAGAGAACTCGTGAACTAGCATCTCAAGCTTTAGCCCTAATAACTTGAGAGTACTCATTCAAACTAACCTGTACAACATAAGATAGATTAGTACACAATTTTATTTTTGAAAAAAATAAGGGAAAGGGAAAATATCAACCAGCCAAAAGCATACGAAAAATCTTATCACACTGTCGATAAAATGAACTTTTTCGGCCTAAAGCTTGAGTTATCTTCTTGATTGAATCTCGCGTCAGCTTAGCAAAATCGGTTCCAGAATCTCGTTTTAAGGTTCTTGATTTTATCCTAGCAAAGTAAAAATATACTTCTGCTAACATTTTAGATCAATTTTAAACCAAGAGCATAGATAAAACCTGCACAACATATACAAACATTACCTTTGCATAAATATTACTAAAATGTCTATTAGAAGATCTGTAACAAGTACAAACAAGCAAATGAATGTGAAAGTCATCTGTATAGGTGATATCTTGAAGGTAATTCAAAAGCAATTGTTGAATCGTTTCATGGTTAAAAAATGCAAAATCAACATTTGACATTTTATGATTCATTTTTATATCATTCCTCAGTGCAAGCAAAATAAAATATCGTTATTTACGCTAACAGTTTCAAATATCAAAATCTCATTATAGGACAAATACTATGTCACAAAAGTTTAACCTGAAATCTTTATAGTATTTATTAATGTATTTTTTATGTGTGCTTTTCATTATGTCACATAGTATTTTGGTATAGGATAGGGATCATGTTTGAAGTTGGACTTAACTAACGTTAGGGCCGGTGAAAGTCAGGTTGGGGTCACATACAACTCAATCTAACCCGTCCTTTGTACACCCCTAATTCAGTGATACAACTATAACAAAAACGAACCTTTCCTAATTCAGACACAAATCTATCTAATGTAAAACACATTAATACACAAAAAACAGAGTAATTAGGCATTGGTAAGAATGAGTTTGAGGAAGTGTATTATATTATTAACAGAAAAATCCCAATTCAAACACATGAAATTGCAAAATCAAACACAACACAAGAAATAGTCTATAGTCTCACCAAAATCAGACACAAACCTAAAAATAATACACAGGCCAAAGAACAAAATTTAAACTTGAGTTGCTTAATCACAAGAGACATATTCAATCATATCATATAAACAGTTGCTAACGAATATGTGTATCATACAAAGTTGAGAAACTCATTACCTTAGATTGCGGCGAAAAAGCGAAATCAGTTGCGAAACTGATATTGAATATTGAGCGATTCTGATGTGAACGATTAAGATAAAGATCGAGAAGTGAGAGTGATTGTGCGAACAAACAATTAGGGATCCAGTGATGAACAAGAACAACAATTAGGGATTCAGTGATGAACGATTTTGATTTCGAGGAACAACAATTAAGATTCTGAACAGGAATTCAATTGATTAGGGATTCCGATTTTCCTATTTACTAAATGGATTTCATGGATGATGAAGAATACGAATGATTTTGAGGGACAACGATGAAGAATGAGAATGAGTTTGAAGAACAATCATGAAGAATTTCCTATTTGAATCGTGAAGGATTTTTGTTTTTTTATTTCGAAATAAGATATTTTTTTATTTAAGATTTTCTCAAAAAAACGGACTCAATAAAATTATGTTTGTTTCGGTTAAGCAAGGGTAATTTTAACTGATATTTGCTACCAATATAGTTGGTAGTTAAATATTGGTAGCAAATACTATATTTTCTTGTAGTGTAGAGAGCAGTACAAGCCAAAATGACAAATACGAACTTCATTGCATCAACTCACTTAGAACGGGCTAATAATTATTGCATAATGAAGAAATAAGTATAGCTAAGAGTTAGTTGTATAGATAACTTGTGGAACAAGTTATCTAGTTAGTTAGTTTTAACTAACTATCTTAGGACTTAGATAGTAATACAGCTGTACGATAGCAACTCTGCATATCTTGGACCTCTATAAGTTTTAATGCACCTTTGATACAAGTAATGAGAATTATATTCATTCATTTCTTATTTGATATTATGGTATTTGAGCTTTCTCCTTGGATAGAAAGTTAGTTACTATTCATCTTCATGCTTCCGCCATTGATGCTTCTTCTTGAAGCTTCATCCTCTGTTCTTGATTTTTGTTGAAGATTCATTATCATCATCCTTCCTTTTCTGTTCTTTTTCGATCATTTGTTTGAATTACGTTTTCTTCTCACGCAATTTTGTTTGATTTCAATTCAATTTTTCTGAATTTCTTCTCATTTTACATCATCTTCTTCCGTGGCTCCTCGTCAAGCTTCTACTTCTCAGTCCAATTCTAATTCAGTTTATTATGTTCATCCTAGCGAAGGTCTGTAACGCCCACACTAAACGTATCTAGAAAGTTTAGCATGTGCATTATCTTTAGTACTGGATACATTAAAATTTACAACTTAAAGACTTCGAATGAATATTATATACAACAATTCACGTTCGTACATAGAGTAATACAACACTATCTATCCAAAGCATAGTGAAACACTCTTGAATCCATAAGAACATCTTGCAGCGGGTACGAATGAGTCCTTGCTAATTATCCATTCGGCCACATGTTTGCTACGCCTTGCTAAACCAACCTGCTGATCTGAAACAAAATAGGATTGGGATGAGACATAATGTCTCAATGAGTTCTACCTAATTCTAGGCTTTAGGTAACCTCGGGGAATACCTATGGTCACCACGTGTCTACAATACAACCTGACGGTAGTGCATACTAGGACCGTCATAAGGTTTTACATAACATGGATTACAAGTCTTGTCATCTTCTACATGTCATGGCGGACAATGGAACCTAAGACCGCTACTTATGATATGATAATCGCATCGAAACCTAAACATATATCATTCATGACATGTTCCTAAACTAGACGATCGGGGAGATACTAGGATCGTCGACAGTTCATCTTCATAGTCTTGCCTTGATACATAAGCGTATACATACTTCATAGTCTAACATAAACATGTCATATCATAATTCATAACCATTCATTATGTTAGAGGTCAGCGTTGAACAAACAATATTATCTGAGTTCATTTTATGGAGTGCATCGGGTGGAGTAACCCCGAGTACAATCCCAAACATGACCGATGAATTCCTTGCTAAGGTACATCAGACTCCCTTAGTGTCGTGCGAGCCTTCCTTGCGGAGCGTAATCCGTCCCCATAACATGAACCTCTTGGGATCCCCCTTGGCGTGGATCGCAAGAGACACGACACCTACATCTTGCTTAAAGTGTAATCATACATGGAAGCTTATACTTAACTTATGTGAATGGTCACCACGAGTCCGTAATCTACTCGTTTAGCAATGAGCCACCACTTGCTTATCTTAACATACATAGCTTATCATACTAGTTCTCGACAATCTACGTCGAGGCTCTATGGTTTCTCCCGTACTCAGTGTTATTTCCTACCCGTATCAAGGATCGTATCATAACATCTCATGTGCCATCGTCATCGAAATTATTAATGTTGTTCATGCATTTCATTCTTAATATCTTAAGGTGTAATGTGCAATGACTACTTGACTTTGAGGGGTTTTTAAAGTTATAAGAGACTGCAAGGAAAAGCCTCGTCAAA
>Ga0315915_1008528_pt1 | contig 11948 bp, 6 predicted proteins | sample MpolbnodulesMG_FD_207738 | JGI IMG/M metagenome (GOLD analysis project Ga0315915, IMG submission 207738) | Medicago polymorpha root nodule microbial communities from Los Angeles, California, United States - branched nodules | ecosystem: Host-associated > Plants > Roots > Nodule | place: USA... | reverse complement strand
CAATTCAAGGTTCAAGGGGGTCTAAATAGAGGCATAGCAAAGACGATTTCTCATAGCAGAAGATCGAAGGATTGCATGCAAGTTTGAGATTTGAATACCTTGTGGCTGTCCAATTTCAAGAGATTTTGAAGATTGGGTCTTGTGTGATTGCTTAGAATAAATTATTTAGCAATCAAAGGAATCGTTGTAATAATACACTTGTAAATATTTTCATCATAGTGGAAGCCCATAGAAGAGATGTATTCTTCTACAAAGAGAAGACGTACCCTTAGTGATGACGAAATGGGGGAACCTCTATAAATCTCGGAGTCCTTCTCTCCTTTATCCATTTACTTACAGCAATTTAATATTTATATATGAATCTGTTGAACGAATTGATTACCATTTGATTGTCAGAGTTTATTTTGCATTAACCTAAGCTCAATCTTCTTCATTTAGGTTTTTGAACATTCAACTCATTCACAATTAAACTTGGAAATTAATTTCAAATAATTCATTCATATATCAAGTGTTCAAATACTTAGTGTGATTTGTTATTCATTGTTTTGGTTTGAGATAGTTTAGTTTTGTGATTTAGATTATGTATTGATTGTTGTATTGGTAAATAAAATTCATTGGTGAATTTCTTATTCATGGTTGAATTGTTATTTTTCACACATTGATTTAGTCTTATAATTTGAATCATTAACATAAATCAAATAGTCATAAATATTTTCAAAGGTTTTTAAACTTACGTTTTCGCAAACGCATAAACACCAAGAACTGCATAGTTCTTTAGAGGCACGTGAATTAATGATCTCTAAAAGAAGTAGTGAAACATCATCTCAACAAGCCTTGCAAGCACAAAATATGAAGAAAGGTGGTTATACTAAGAAGAAATTCAAGAAGGGCAAGGATAACTCTAAGGGATAAAATTGATCAAATCCCAAAGGAAAGAACATAACTTATGATACAGTTGAATCTTCAAAAAGAGGAGGCTCTGGTAATCATCAAGAAAAGAAGATTGATTTTGATAAAAGGAAGGGACAATGTTATAATTGTGAGAAGTTTGGTCATTATGCTTATGAATGTTGGACTAACAAAGGAAAGCAAACAAAGAAAGAAGAGAAGGAAGCTAAGCTTGCACAAGAAGATTCAGATTCGAATATTGTCTTATTAATGGTTAAATAATCAGTACTGAGAGCTACAATTCATAAAGATGATTTTTAGATACTGGTTGTTCTAATCATATGACAGTGAATAAGAAATGGGTGAAAGAAATTGATGTTGGAAAAAACACAAAAGTGAAATTGAAGATGTGATATATGTTCATGGGATGCAATGTAATCTGCTCAGTGTAGGTCAACTTGTGCAAAAAGGTTATTCAATAGCACTGAAGGGCAACTTCTTGCAATTATTTGATAAAAATCAAAGGTTAATGTTAAAAACTCCTCATACAAAGAATAGGTCATAAAGAATCGATTATAGGAGTGTCAAAGTTGAATGTGCCAGAGAAAGTATGTGATGTTTCCAACCAAGGAGTGCATTCAGTTCGCATACACCTCATAGATCAACTGATGTGTTGAATGTAATTCATCCAGATGTATGTGGTCCATTAAAAGTTCCTTCATTGTAATAGCTTTTAAACTTAGATCTAATTTAATTGTTGAATTAAATGAGTCGGTTTAGGAATGGATGTTGGTTTAATTGTGATAATAGATCAACGTTCGGAAGAAAGAAAAAACCTTCAACGAATACTAGTACACCTAATGGATTAGGGAACTGTAATCTTTGAAGAGAACTCTGACTTAAGGGATTGGTCAAAGGTAATTTTGTTAATCATCCTAAAACTAGTGGAACATTATTAGGGATAGGTGTAGTTTACAAAACAGGGATAACAATAGGATTCAAAAGACCTGATCTATTTCTTCAATTATCTTTACCAATCTTTTTACAAGCTTTTATTTAATTTACGCAATTCAAACCAAATCAATTGCCTAGGGAAACCCCTCATTTTAATACATCCTTAACGATAATGCAATTGTCGAGTAGAAATTGATACAGTCCTTGTGGAGACGAATCTTATAAATTTTATTACTTCGATGCATTTTAAGTACACTTGCTAAAAGTCTATCATGTTTTTGGCGACGTTGTCGGAAACTATTGAATCATTTCAACGAGACAATTTCATTATTATTTAGGATTTATATCATTTACATTTTTTTTTATATTGAAAATTTTTGGAAAAAAATTAAATACTATGATTTATGCTCTCATGTTTATTTCAATGTACTTTGTTGCTAAAAAGTTTATCCAAGTTTTATAGCAATGATAAACAGGATCCGCCTAGATGATAATACGGAAGAGGTTATGACCCTGTTGTACTAAAAATATTTGCTATCTTACAAGATAAAACATTGGGATGACTTTTTTAGAATGTGCTATGCTCTTCAAATATCATATGACTTTTCCCTCCATCGAATAAACTTTGATTCGCTCGGCGAGCATGAATTTTTCCAACAAAACTGCACTCTTCCAATTAGTATAAATAGACATGTAAACAAAAAAAATTCAAATGACTTTGACATTAATACATTGTTTATATGACTTTGGTATATATACCTAGCTATGCAGAACACGATTATGATTAAAAAATTGTCAATTTAATTAGATATAAAGATTACGATTAGATAGTAACATGAGCATATCACATTCTGGCTATCATATAGTGATTACACAGTTCTTATTGAAATCAAAGAATGTGTAAACGCAAATTGACGAAAGTTTAAAAACTCATCAAATTATACATTACGAAATTATAAAAAGAGGACTCCTAAAAATCCACTATTACATTTACATCCATTATGAGTAAACATCGATAATGATATCAAGATTGGGAAGATGTTGCTTTCATTCCTTCTTATTTTGGGTAAATTGACTTTTTTGTACATATTCTACATTTTGGAGATCTAAATATTTGTCTGATAATCTAAATCAGGTTAAATTGTCTAACAAAATTGTTTCAGATAAATACCATAATATCATTAACTTGTCTAACAAAATTCATACATCAAATGGCTCCAGATCTATCATTCTTCTATTGTTGTTCTTTTAATTCCAACTTGATAATCATTAACTTCACCAACTTATCATAAGTGTCTACTAAACAAAAAACACACACCGGAATATATCAAACATAAAATTAAAAATAACAACATAGTTTACACACTTCCTCTTATTTTTGGGCTTCACTTTCACCAGGAATGATCGGCACACAGGTAATTGTTGCATTTAAAAAATTACATTATGGCTATTAAAACGCAATAATTACCTAAGCTTCGAACATTACTGGTGATGATAAAGATAATGTGAGAGTGATAAAAATGAATATAGGTGAGGTGCACTATATATAAGATATGGAATCAGATATTATGGTTATCAATGAGAATAGGTGACCATGGTTTTACAACTCGAGAGTTTACCTCGACTCGTTTTGCTTAGGTAAACTCGACTCGAGAACTCGTACGAGTTTACCTAATATTAAAATTTAAATAAAATTTATTATTTACATGACATATGTAAACTAATATAATATTGTAAATAGTCCAATAGTGCAAAATATGACAAAATTAACTATATATAAGGGGAATTAGTCATTTTAGTCCCTGAATGGGAAATGAATCGTCATTTTAGTCCCTGAATGCAGATAAATTGCAAAATAGTCCCTGAATATAGACTCTGTAAGTTAAATTTAGTCCCTGGATGCATACTTCGTTAGTCAATTTAGTCCCTGAATGTAGACTCCGTTAGTCACTTTAGTCCTTGAAATTGACTAACAGAGTTTACATTCAGGGACTATTTTGCAATTTATCTGCATTCAGGGATTAAAGAGACTATTCAATTCTCATTCAAGGACTAAAGTGATTAATTTCCCTATATACAGCTAGCGTGTTAGTTTTCATATTCAAAAGTTAACATATATAACTCACGATGGTTGCATTGGCTTATAGTAACTACCTCACCATAAAAGGGAAAAGCTTCACATGATGGTTGCATGACTTTGTATGACACCAATCACAATACACAGTTCAATAGTTGACTACCTCACCATGACCTATGTTCATCATCCATCATTCACCATTCATTCATGTATGCATGTTATTGATTTCACTGCTTATCCTTGTTGGATTAATCGATACCATTCATTCTAGAACTAACACAAAGACCCAAATAGGTGTTGTACGAAACTATGAATGAACTTGAGTTAACTAGCTTGAGTTAACTTACGTAGGTGTAAAACCAACGTGACTTTAAATCACGTGAGTTAAGTCAAGTGGAGATTAACACTAGAGTTACTTAACTCATGTGAGTTAACTTACGCAGGAGTATTATTGTCTTTTCAGTTGGGAGCGAGCAAAAACTGTTGGGTAACGAGCAAAATTCGTCGAGTTTTGCGTCCTTAGGAGGTTGTCCCCTGTTTTTATTCTGTTTAAAAAAATGTTGGCCAATTTAGCTTGTTTTTCTCAACTATCTCTAATTATTTTTTCGTCAAAAATAAAGAAATATCTCTAATAATTTTATCTTCATTTCAGCTCTCGACAAAAGAGTGAAATGTCTTTCTTTTATTATTTTCAACAATGAAAACATGCTCCTAGATATAAATCTTCTATACTCATTTTTTTAATACTAATTTTTGAGAGATTTCATATTGTTTACTTCCCATTGATGTCTACGTTGCAGTGACATGCTTCATCCAATCCCTTCTTTCATTTTTAATCAAAAGAATCCTTTCTCTTGTTTTTTGGTCGAAAGGAATCCTTTCCCTTGAATTGGCTTAAGCTGAGTATTTATAGCTGGGCTTTGAAATTCTTGTATGAAACATGGTGACAATTGCTTTTCTCACATACACAACTGTTCTCCCACGCTAGTAAATGATTATTATACTCCCTGTAATAGTTAATTGTCATCGGCTTCTCAACGCAAGATTCAGTGGCAGTTAGCTATCACAAGGAGTATAATGGTTTTTTACTAGCGTGGGAGGGCAATTGTGTATGTGAGAAAAGCAATTGTCAAACATGGTTGGATCCTAATTTAATATTGGCCCAAAATTCATGTCTATTTTGTGCTGCATTATTGGGCTGCTTGTACATCATATTACCATGAAAATTGCTCTTCTCCCTTTTGTTTTTGCTCATTCACCTGCCAACGTGAGTAACTCACGTTAAAAAAGTCGAGCGTGAGTTAACTCACATTGGACATAATTAAGGGATTGAGCAATTTTAAAAGGGAGAAGAGCAATTTCCTATTACCATGTTGGTTTAAGATCCAACAATATTTGGTTATAAATTGGTGAAATGTTACACGACATGTTTATATATGTGCTGAAACTGCACATTCAGTGTTTTACTACTTTGGATTTTATAATCTAAACATGTTATATATGTCTTTTATATGTTAAGATTGTATAATCTAAAATATATTTTCTCTCGAGAAAAAAAAATCTGAAATGTATTTCTATATTGAAATTAATTGTGTTTAAAACCCGATGTATTAGGGGTTTGGTATAGTTCATATTCTATAATTAGAAATGTGAAATATAACTAAATTATATATTCGGACTATGGAATGCAAATTAGAAAAACACAAGATTTTTTTTGGCCGAAATGCTCAGAAAATTCTATAGGTGTGATTGGTTCATTTTCTTTCCACACCACCAAACAATGAACATGTATCCGGTTGAATTGGACTCTAACATATATAGTTAACTGCAAGGGGAAATATGATATGTTTAGGGTTGATGTTATATTGTCAGATTTGTGGAGCATAGAGCAAGGGAGAGGAGCAACGAGATGAGATGGGTTGAAAAAGATGAAGATTGGTAATTTTCTGGGTTTTTGTTAGAGAGAGAGGAAATGAATATTTTCTGGGTTTTTAAAATATAAGAATTAAAAGAATTTTGAGTTTTGAGGGTTGGATTTGAGGAACCGAAGGAAAACCCATCGAAGGAATTCGAAAATGCATGGTCATAATGGAATGAATTAAAAATGTTTAAGACGAGCATGATGATTAGAATTTGAAACCATGATGCTCAAAAATCATAATCATTGAATGAATTGAATATTATCTACCAATTTTCCCCTTATTTTTTTCTTTTTTTAATTCTATAATTACACACGTGGATTTTCTCTTCTTTTTTAATTAAAAAAAATTACACGGTTGGCGATTTTTAAAGTTATGTGGCGTGACACATAGGATTGATCAGGTCAAAATTAAAGTTTTGCAAAATGAGTTAAACATGGGTGGGGACTTTAGCCATTTTTTTAATAGGGGGCCAAAATCACTACTTTTTAAAAGTTGGGGATGAAAAGTGCGTTTAAGCCTTTGATTTAATGGAAGGAGTGTTTTAAAAATTCTTGTTTTTCGTCTTCTCATTACTTTGGGAGTTTAGAATCTCTAAAACCCCAAAAACATGCTCCTTGAATTCTAGAATACAAACCGGATAAAATTGGTAACATAAGACGCGTGAGAGGAATGGGGGAAAGAATTTCACTACTCTCTCCGTCCCACAATACATGATACAGTTTACCCTATTACGCATGTCAATGCATAATTTTGAGCTAAATATCTTGAATAATATATTAAAAAAAATATGAAAATTTGATATTTTGAAAATACTCATCGAGACGAATCTAACGACGTCTTATATGATATTATTTATCTTTGTATATTAGTAGAAAAGTATGGTCAAAGTAAGTTGGGTCAAAATTGCACATTTTCAAATGAGTCATCTATTACGAGACGGAAGGAGTATAAATTATCATGGTACATGGTTGCATGCATATTTAACCAATAATAAACAAGAGTATTGATAACTGGACACAAATTTCTTGACACAGATACAACATCGTATGTCACTGTTCCTTTATACTTCATTTTCATTTTTTTTTTCACCTCCCTACAACTCATCTGCTTCTTCCCTTATGTGTCGCCGCCACTACCACCCTTGTCTGTTCAACTTAGTGGCCACTCGTTTCACCTTCCATTTGCCTTCGTCATCGGCGAGACATATCCACTATGTCTCTCCCTCCTCGCATTTGTCTCTCCCTTTCGTCTCTCAATCTCGTCTCTAACACAACGTTTACTCTCGTCGTCGCCGTCGCCGAGAACGAATGCAAATCAAATTAACACAAACGTAATCAAAGAAATGTAGATGAATAGGAGACATGGAAGACGGCATGAGGGGGTGTTGAGGATGTCATCGGCGGTGGAGGGTCATATCTGAATAGAGGATGTCGTCGGTGGAGGTATAGATCTGAACCGAAGAGGAAGGGATGAGAACAATGTGGTTGTGAGGGTGGAGACAGCGGTGGTGAGATCGACGGTGAGGGAGAACACTGGTGGTGAGGGTGGAGGTCCAAATCTGATGAAGATGATGAGAAGGTGAGAGAGAACGTAGAAGATGAGAATGAGCTGGGGGTGTGAAGATTTGACAAAACTGCCCCTTACTTTATGGGTGAAATGTCCAAACTGTCCATGGTGTTGTATTTGTGTCCAATTTTTTGTGTTTAGTTATCATTTCTTAATAAACAATTGCAAATGATATTTGACCCAAGTAAGGGCAGAGACAATGGAATCAACATATTGTGGGTTTGGTTGGAAGTTGAGCCAACCGTTGAATATTGCAATCTACTTTTTATTCCTTTTGCTTCTTTTCGTCATTACACATCACACTTTGGGTGCTCCTCACTACCATCCAATTTGATACACTTTAAATCGGTTCCTCTTTGTTTACTTTGTTACACAAAACTTGTAACCTTGTGTTATTATTTTCATATGTTTAGCATTTTATTCTGAATGATGCCAAAAAAGAATACAAAATCAATAATTAGGTCTCACTCAAAACAAAAACAAAAAAATCAATACTAATTAGGTCAACTGTATAATGTGCCAAGCAAATTACACAAGACAGCATCACGAAAAACAAAACAAAAATATTGTCCCGAAATTTTTCACGTAGTGATGTGGACTTAATTTTTTCAAAAGAATAAGATTAATAAGGGAATTGCTACTCATTGCCTATAGATTAGGTAATTTATGGAACTTAAAACATTTAGTGCTTAACCTCCCTTATATCTCAGCTCGATCAAAAATATATTGACAATTGACAAAGTAGCCAACAACCATAAATCAATTGAGTTTATATAGAAAATCAATTCAATTCATATTATTTGCAACAAAAAAAAAATGAACGGCAATGACATGATGACAAAGGAACGGAGACAACGAGGAGATGACATGCAAACGCACAAAATGAAGCTGCTGAATGAGGAGATGAATTCTTCAATTTGGAGAAGGCTGGTTTCTTTGTAGAAGGTATAATTCCATTGGAGAGAGAAGCCAAAAATGTGTTTATAAGTCCTTCATGAAGAATATGTGTTGTTTATTTCGCGAGATTTAGCATTTTTCTTGAACTAAACTAGGAAAAGAAAATGTTAATAGACATGAATTACTTCTCGCACAAATTTCACAAATGAGTTGCTATCTTATTCAATTTCACTTTCATATTTTCTTTATTAAAAAAAATTATTAATTTAAATTGGTAGATAGAATCATGAATAATAGAAATTTCGTGTCAGTGAGACTTATAAGATGAATTTGTCATAAACTGATATAATGCATACAAAAAGTTACATAATTAAAGTAATCTAAATACGCATTTGAATATGTAGTTTTGATGTATAAGTGATCATTAGTTGAAAATGAATCTAAACTGATATGCAAATCTAAGCGCAACAAATATCGCAACAAAAAGAAAATCAAACTGCACTTAACCGAGATAGAAAACGAAATGACACCACAAATAAACGGCAAAATCATAAATAAAAGTAAAAAAAATCTACTTGGAAATCATCAAATTAAACTCATCATAGAATTTTTTTTCTTTAAAAAAAAAAAAACTCATGAAAGAATTTTTATTAAAAGAAACAAAGATTTGGAATGCCGCGTGCCCCGCTAACTAGGCTAGAAAGTAGCATCATCCCTAGAAAAATGAGGGAGTACCTCTCTGTGATAGGAATCCTATGCTCAATTTCAGGCTAATTACATAGTGACTGCACCCACATGCAGATTTTTACTGTTCAAACACTGTTTTTTATACCAGAATGATCCCAAAGAATCGGGCTCATGTCAGCATCCAAACCAAACAAATGAAATGAGTGTGTTCAATGTTCAATGTTCATCACTCTGTATGTACCATTTAGTTAGGAGGAAATACTTGACGAATTCAAAGCTACACTAGTGTCATGTTTATCTGGTACGTAAACTGTGTTTCCTAATCCTTGTTTGTTGTGAGCTTCACTTTCTTTGAAAGTAAATTTGAGCTTTTTTTACTGCAAAATTTATTCAATAACTAAATCTCTGGTCAAGACGAATAGAGACCGACGATTCAGAGACTACACAAAAGCCTTGTATACCAGCGGAACATCCAAAATAAACACCATAAAAACATGCAAACGCACAACATCTAACCAAACCCTACCTTCAATTCATTTGAGGATAACCCCACCAAATAAACTTCACCTCCTAAATCAGACACCACCGTAAACTACCACGAAAATTGATATTCATAACCATCTATCGCCGCTACTCAAAAAAAAAACACTCATTTAAATCAAACAACTTGTTGGCAACACCATATTTGAGCTTCACTTGTGAAAGAGAAAAATTGTGTTATTTAATTTTTATTTATTTACTTAAACAAAGTTAACTAAAAGCTTTTATTTTACGTGTTAAAATAGCAATAAAACTTGAAATTAATTTACTTAGCTTCTATCTATAAAAAATAAAAAAAAATAAAAAAAACCTACTTTGCTTCTTATAATTTAAGCATGATTGTATTTATATAAAAAAATATTAAATTATTTATTTAAGTTTATTAATTTAGTATTTTAAAAACAAAATTATTAATATATATATATATATATGTTTATAATATCACATCACAATTCACAACTCTTATATCTTTAACACAAACATAGCCTACCTTAGTTTTCTAGTGAGAGAAACTTCAACTTCCCTCTAAACTTTCTTTCTCCTTCGTTCATCGAGGAGGGGTGGTTTTAAGTCATTTTTTGACCTAAAATCACTCATCGACATCTTCTTTTTCCCTTTTCATTCAATCTAAATAAGTGGTTTTCACATGTATCAAGTTTTTTCTTTTGTGTTTTTTTTGTGATTTTGTCGTCTAAGTGCGGCGTTGTGTTGTTCGTCGTCTTGTGCGACGTTTGATTTCGCGTCCTGTCGCGGTGTTCGTTTATTTTCTATTGAAAGATCGGTATCAATCAATTACAAATTCAACCAGTGATTTGGGCGTCAACGTTGAAGATCCGAAAGCATGTGAATTTCGGTGACTTAGGTTTTATCATATTATTTGTAGGCATTTTGCCATTTTATGCTATTAACTTGGGTGTTGTGAGTTTGTTCGCAGATTCACCCTTTACGTTTTTAGCGAGGTTTGTATCTGATGTAATCTATCGATTTGAATGAATGAATATCGTTTTATTTTTGTCAAAAAAAACAAATAAAAATTATTTTTCATTAAAAATTATCATTAGAAAACTATACAAAAGCTTTTTTTTAATTAAAAAAGACGTGATACATATTATTTGATTATTCAAAGAGTTTTATAAATGTTATTGTTAAGGATGATGTGTAATCTCAATCATGGAGGATGACAGATTTCTATGACATTTTTTGTATATGTTTAGTGTTGTGTTGATAAAAATTGAGAAAAAGGGGTCCACGGTGGAATGATTTAATGTCTTTGGATTCTCAACTATCACTTCTTTGGTGTGTATTGGGAGATTTTAACAACTTCCTATCATGAGAAGAAGGGGAGCATACCTCATCCTTAGTGGTTGCTTGATGGTTTTCAATAGGTACTCAATACTTGTAGTCTTGCAAGATATTCCAAGGTAGGGTAATGCTTATGCTTGGTTAAAGAGTCATCGAAGGATCATAACTTTCAGATTAAAATCTATGTTGCTGTTGCATGTCACCTCCATCATGTGGGAACGTTGTCGGTTGTAGAACTTGGTCAGACCAAAATTAACAGCTTTGAAATTAAAATCTCACGAAGTTTTTCATATCCTAAATTCTTTTTTTCATGAAACAAACATATATATTCACTTCCCATGTACTCATAGACAAGTGTTGTCAAGTTTCGTTCAAAGCAAAAATGTCAAGTTTCGTTCAAAGCAAAAACCATATAGTCTAATAAGATGGAAGTTATAAGGGTGTTTCAATAGAGGTTCATGTCTTTAGGGGTAATATGATATATAAACGGTTGAAGTATGACACATATATAGAAGACACAGAAGAAGGCAAGGGACGGTTTAGGGGTAATATGTAAACTGAATTGTAGTATACTATATGTACGGCTTGTAACACTGAAACCCTAATTTTTATCACAGTAATAGAAACAGAACTATAGTTGTTCTATAGTCGCAGAGATAAACACAATTGGCTAAATTGTGTTAATAAATTTTGTGTGGTTATTGTCTTTTTCTTTCGTTCTCTTATTTAATCTTTTTATACTAGTTGCTGCTCTAACATAAACTAAATTATCTTTTTGTAATTATTATCTAAGACAATATTGTCTATTAATTGATCATATAACATGTAGACAATATTTGTTTTAAAGATTAAGTTAACTTAATCCTTAAGTCACTTCGGTTTTGTTACGAATTCCCACTATAAAATGAGAGTTCGCCTCATTTATTCTTCACACTGAAATACACAGTTGATCCTTTATGTGTTTTTCCTCTCTTCTCCCTCCTTCAACTTGTGTTGACGAGTCCTTCTTCCTTCATTCTACTAGTTTTGTCCCTTCGGTTTCGAGTGGTCTTCGTACCATATAGAGTGGTTTAATCGAACGATTAAACCATATTTGAGGGTTTTATTTCTCGAAC
>Ga0315915_1008527_pt1 | contig 11948 bp, 6 predicted proteins | sample MpolbnodulesMG_FD_207738 | JGI IMG/M metagenome (GOLD analysis project Ga0315915, IMG submission 207738) | Medicago polymorpha root nodule microbial communities from Los Angeles, California, United States - branched nodules | ecosystem: Host-associated > Plants > Roots > Nodule | place: USA... | reverse complement strand
CTTTTGATTTTTCAGCCTCTGTTGGTGCCGGTTCTTCATACCCGTTTTTGACATACTCTAGAACATCCAAAGATGTGAATAGAGTCTCCATTTTAACAACCCAAAAATCATAGTTCACTCCTTCAAATAGAGGAACTTTGACATTGCTGTAAGTTGCGGAAGGATTGTTTGTGGAAGCCATAACTTTTGTTGTTTTTGCTACAGCTGCAAGGATCTGCAACTCTGATACCACTCTGTTGGTGGTATTCTAGAGGTGGTATGTTATAAATTATACTGTTGCAGGATTTTGAGTGGAAACGTGACTTTTTATACTATACTTCCACTGGTGGATGAACATTGAAAAAAAAACTGATTTTGTTGAATTCACCACATACTGCATGCTTTCAACTTAGCATTACAAAGCCTTATATAGGCTAGAAGGAAACTGATAGAGAATACAAATAGGTTGATAACAAACCTACCATAATTCTATCATAATGCTTCCTAAAGATAGTGGTGGTTACAATTCTATCATAATGCTTCCTAAAGATAGTGGCGGTTACAACACATTAATTTTAACAACTTCTTCTCTGTTACATGATCCCAGGTAACAACCTCTACGACTACGACGACAGTGTTTCTTTGACAACTTCTGCTAAGAGGCAGCAATCGACTACAACTTCCACCACTGGAACAACCCTAATATCGCTACCGTCTGACCTGATCGTAGAAATTCTCTTTACGCTTCCCGTGAAGTCACTCTTGCTACTTAAGTGTGCTTGCAAGTCATTAAATCATCAAATCTGCGATCCTAAGTTTGCTAAGAATCATCTTCGCTTGTCAACAAGGTGCCACCACCTCATCGTAAGCTCTAAAACTGACTCAGGTGAATTACTTTTCCTTGATACTGCATTCCCCTCTCTTTTTTCAACTTCTAGGGTAACACAGAAACGACTCCGTTACCCTATTAGTCTCCAAAATGAACATTGTTTGAAGGTGTGCTCTTGCGACGGCATCCTCTGCATCACCCCCACTAGCTTTGGGAAGTTTTCATCTGTTTTGTGGAACCCTTCCATTGGAAAATCCAAGGTATTGTCTCCTTTGGAGTATGACTGGAAAAAATTTAAAACTCCCATATACAGCTTTGGCTATGATCATTTCATTCATAATTATATCCTTGTCGCTGTTTTATTCTTCAACGATGAAGACGAGAAAAATAATGAAGTTAGTGTTCATACTTTGGGTACTGACCATTGGAGAAGGATACATGACTTTCCATTTTCTGGTCCCATTCAAGGTTCAGGAATATTTGTGTGTGGCACTGTTAATTGGTTGGCATTTGATGCTTCAAATTTCTCTTTGCCTACCATTGTTTCTCTTGATTTGGAGGAGGAGTCATTTCAAATACTTCCGAAGCCTGATTTGGAACGGAATTGGTCGAACCTGGGGTTGTTGAGGGATTGCTTGTGCATCTTTAATATTAGCGGTATGTTTTTGGATGTTTGGATTATGAAACAACATGGATATAAAGAGTCTTGGACTAAATTGTACAGTGTTCCTTTTATGGAAGTTCCACATTTCTTTGTCTATCGTCCCTTTACCAAGGCTTTTTATATTTCTGGGGATGAGCAACTGTTGATGGATTTTAATGGTTGTAAAGAACTGAAATTCACGGTTTGCAATTCCAAAACTAGTACTTTGAATATTCGAGAGATTCGAAACATCAGTTGGTTTATGTTCCCAGAAGTCTACCTTGAGAGTTTGATATCACCTTAAACATGAAATTCAATTGCAACATGGATATGATTAGTTTCTGTTCGTGTTATTTATTGTATGCCTGTCTTATTTTTGGTGACTTGTTGCATGATTGTTATTTAATGGTTTTGATAGAGTCTACAGGTTGAAAATAGTTATTTTCCATTGTTTAGTTAGTTTGAGTAGTTGATTCTCGAGTGCCATGCACTGTATTTTGAATAGTTCACAATATGATGAATTGCATTAAATGGTTTGTCATTTGATTTTCTAAGATTTCGCTTATGATTTAGATGTTATAATATATGCTTAGTGCTGCACTAATTTCCTTATGTTTGCTTCAATTCTTGCAAAATGCATTATGATCTACACTGAAATGTTACATGATACTATTACCAATTTTTCTTCTATAAAGAATATTGATTATTCAATTTTACCACATTTGTAGGTTTGTTTATTAGTTGTTAATAGGTATTTTAGCAATGAGGTTGGCGGTATTTGTTAGTGATTAAAGGAAGTAGTAGTAGTATGGGTTACATTTTGCTGCACGATGGGAGGAACTATATCTTTTTATGATTTGGGTTATGATTTAGATGTTATAGTATGTGTTAGTGCTGCACTATCATCTTTATGTTTTCTTCAATTCTTGCAAAATGCATTATGAACTACACTGAAAAGTTATGTGATACTATTACCATTTTTTTTATAAAGAACATTTATTATTCAATTTTAGCACATTTGTAGGTTTGTTTATTAGTTGTTAAAGGAAGTAGTGACTAAATCTTGTTAGTGATTAAACATAGTTGTTAAAAAAAGTAGACCTTGGCTAATGTAAAAAATGTTATGTGACATGGATTATATTTTGCTGCACGGTGCAATTTATTCATGAACATGATCTAATTCTTGCAGTATTTCTATTTTATGATGTATCGGTTACAATTATCAAATGAGGCTTCTTTACCAATTAATGGTTTTGAGTTGTGAAATTATAGGGTTTTTCATGATATATATGTCCTTTCTTTCCTCTTTCTGATGTTCTAAAACCAATTAGTTATCCACAGATTGTAATAGAATTTAGTCATATCTTGAAAACTTCAGTTTTCTCATGATAGTTTGGGATCAACATGGCCATTCTAAGTACTTGTTATTAACTTATTTTACTCAATTACTTTAAACACTATTTGCTTGGTTTGATTTATATTCTGAGGTCACCTAACCATTTAACTGTCCTGCAACTTATGTTCAGTTGATAGCTGATGTTCTTTTTCTTTCTTTGTGTTCTCAAGGCATAATTATATATGCTAGAAACCTTTTAGAGATGTGTGAGAAAATAAAAGATGAAGAGAAATAAATAGAGAGAAGTAGAAATGTCAAGAAAATGAATTTTGTTATTGTAGTTAGCGACACAAAGGAGAAAACAATTACCTTACCAGGGTGATAATTGCTATAGAGATTGAATATTGCTAAAGTTTGGAGCTGCTCTAATTGATCCTATACACTATACAGTAAGAAAAGGTTTTGTTGTAAATCTTTTATCCATTTTAATTCAATTAAGGGATTAGATTGATCAATTATGAAATATGGTGTAGATTTGGTTGAAAACTGGTAGGAACTAGCAATAGTTAGAAATATGGTGTACATTTGGTTGATCCTAATCAAAAGTTATTACTATCCATAATATGATTAACACTCTTGCCCAATGCATATAGTTTTTCCACTATAGTCAGTGTTTCTCTGATGACACTAGCTCTCATCTTTTGGTAAGATGATTTTTTGGATTCCAACTCGTGAAACTACTACAATTGTGAATATGATGAGAGTAGGTTAGGTAATCCTATCCTGGCAGGTTTTGGAGCATTGGTACAAGGTTTTGAGATGGTGTTTGATGTTATTTCCATCTGACAATTCTGCAATTTTAAGCGACAAAGAGATGATTAGATGTGATTTTGTTTGTTAATTTGCTTCGTGTAATGAATGATTTGGCAGTAAGTTGATTCCTTCGCCATGTTAAGTCGGGAATTTCTGCAAAATAAAAAGATAATGTTTTATTTGTTGTTCTCTTCAAATTTGACTGATTTCCTTATTTTTGGGATTTTTAAATGATTTAGAAAATTGAATGAGTCCACTTTCTATCTAAACAGAATTTAGCAGTTTATTCTCTTCAAATATATTATTACTCAAAATGTGCAATGCAAATAGAAAACTGAAACAGACAATTATTTGCTGTTTTCTCTATCAGAAAATTCAATTCAAAGCTATATGGTAAACCATTTTAATGGACAGAAGATTGAAATGGAACTCGTTTCATATCATGCTAGTTTGCACAAGATAAAACTATTGTATAATGTAACTCACCCTAATATCCCAAAACAAGATTTTTTAATCATTTTGGTCCTTGGATGTTTGAGTCGTTGAATCTGTTGTAGTCTCTGAATTTATCAAAATTGAAAACAAATTCACACATATCTCTTTTATTAGTCATTTCGGTCTTTGAATATGTTTTTAGGTAATTAATTTAGTCCTCGATGTATTCTTTGTTGGTCAATTTAGTCAATAAATTTACCAGCAAAAGAGACAGTAGTGATGTATTTGTGATTACGATACATTTAGGGATTATAACGACAGCGCGTCACACATTTTGAGATTAAAATGACTATTTGCTCGATATAAGGGAATCTCCCCACTCAATTAGTAAAATCAAACCACCAAAAGGGTTCAAACAATACACAAACACTTCCAAACTGCTTATTTATTTGCAACTAGCATCATCACCAAAATAAGAAGAAAAAATTGAGACAGTGATTTGCTTATACATCTTAATCTCTCGGAAATTTAGTTCCATTGTGAGTTTAATATAAATTTTCATTACCTATGTCTTTATAAATCTCTTTTTTGGCTTAAGAAACTACATTTTGATTTATGGTGCAGAACTGACTTTACAGTACACCTGGACATTTTTAAAATTTTCGGCTGATTTTCTGTATTGACTAACATGCTAGTTATAGAAATATGTTTTAAAGGAGTCGTAACTGGAGCGTGCCTAGAAGCCACACTTTTATAGCTGAATTCGATGTAACTGATTATTTAGAATCTGGGGACGGAGGGAATTCGTTGGAGATTGATCTAACGGTCTGAAGCTGACTAGGCAGTGTTCCCGCGCAGTGAGGCCCAATCCGGAACAAGGTTGTTTTTCATGTGTGGCTAAAGATTTTAAGATGGATTGGTGTGGAATTCATTACTCCACCAAGTTCATTTGTTCAAGAAATGGATTGGCACACATCAATTTGGGTGATATGGAATTCAAGAAATGGTAAATTTTAAAAAAACTAGGGTGTGATGTAAATGAGATTGTGGAGGAGATAAGAAACCTATCGTGGAAGTGGAGTTTAAGTAGGTTGAAGTCGTCCCTTGTATGTAATGGAGTTTGTGTCGGTTAATTGTTGTTCCGAGAGGGTCGTTTTTTCGGTTAGAAGGGTGTGTTTGCTCTTATCTTTACTGTTCGGGCTGAATGTTTTTGTCTGTATGGGATCTGTTTGTGGTGTCCAATCGGTTTTTTTTTGTGTTGGTTCAGTAACATTGTAGTTTGTGGTTGCTGTCTTTGTGTTTGCTGCAATTGTTTGTAATCTGTTTTTCTCTCTTGTACTCCTTGTGATGACTGTAGCCTATTAAGACAATTTTAGCAGTTTAATTTTTATTTTATTTTTTATGAAATGTGCACATGAAGGTGTAATTTTTAATGTTGATATTAGCCTTCATATATATATAAATTACAAGCGTATTAATGTTTATAAGATGTGGCTCTTGAATTTATTGTGTGAAAGCAACAGCATGCTATGGATCAAAACATGAATTCATATAGTACTTAAGCAATGACAAGTATTATGCGAATGCGTCCAATTTCTTACTTACGTCGATTTAGGTTCTTTGTTGGATGTGTACCTTCAGAACCTATATTTCTATTTGCTGGATATATTTGATTCTGAACCTAAATTTCTATTTGCTAGATATATTTGAAGGCGATCTTCTCCCTTTCAATCCTCGACTCAATATTTCCCGCTCCATCGGAAGATTCTTAATCTGCTACAACTATATATATTTTGTTGAAAGGATATGCAAGGAGTGAGTGAGGGTGGTTAAGGTTGAAAACAAATGATGTGAGGTACTTGGTGAATAGAAGATGGACATAGGAAAAGGTGAAAATATCTTCATATGTGTATGTAGATGAATTTATAGATTTATGCTTTGAAAATATAAGATGCTTTGTTTACCTTTTTTTGTATGAGTAATTATTGAAATAAAGGACATGATCAGTTACAAAAGCTAATGTGACTTTCTTAACATGCATCAAATTTTAAACGCAAGGGATTGATGTTTGTGGATAATCGAAGGATTCTGAGTAATGTAATGTTGTATCCGACATAAAAAAAAATAGAACGATTTTCATGATGACAACTTAGCATATAATTTAGGAATTAGAATGTTGCACAAATTGAACGATGTAACATTAATACGAAGATTTGGTTCTTATGATATGTCTGTGGTTACTAGCCCTCGATTAATTCCGTTGTAGTCTCTTTTTCTATTGGGCGTTAACAACTCTTTGTAGTATAAAAAAGTATGTTTCTATCACGTTGAAACTGGTTGCACAGTGTAAGAAAATCAGATTTGGAACTGCTAACCTGCAGCAGTGGGGAAATGTAAGGAGTGGAATGTAGAACAGGCCCAACGGGGCTGCAAGTAAGGCAAGGCAACCACAATAGAAATCCTGGTTGAAACCTTGATCACGGCATCCAACTTTGCCATTTTGTCAATTGAGTTAGGACTTGTAGACACTTCAATACATACTTTAATAATCAAAAATAGAAAGTTAACTTATAAAACTTGCATAAACAAGTATTGCCTATAAACAAAAGAACAATTACTGTGTTCATATTACTCATTGTGCATGCTCTTTGATCTCAAAATCCTATTGATTCTTTAATTACATCATATTTTTTAATTCTCAAGTCTTGAGAAGTTTTTCTCTCAAGTGTATCCAAATTTAAAGAACATTTGTGGAATTCTTTGATATCTTGTTCCATGACCACACTTTTCCATCATCCGTAACGCGCCTATAGAAAATTTCTCTTCCTTTATGCCAAAAGGACTGGTATGAATCAAATGCTCTTACTTTTATAGTTCTCATTTTCATGCAAGGATCATATTTTATAACACCATACATAAGAAAATTCCTGGACATATAACACCATGCTATTCAAATCAAACAAAGAAGAATCAAACACATGACACCCAAAAATATCCAAATATGCAGATATCCTAAAAATAGAAAAATCAACTATAGGAATGATAAATTAGTTAAACAATGAGGGCAAAAAAACGTAAAACATACTATCTAGCTAGTGAAAAGATTTATCTTAGCAAAAATTTTATAGTTCATCCATGTTATGTGGATGCTTCTCTTGATTCCAATCAATTGACGACTTCCTGCACAATAACTTCCTGCAGCTTCTATAAGTTGACCCATCCTTTTCAACAAAATCCAACATCTTGTGTTCTCACCCAAACAATTTTATTTGAATCACCATTCCTTCTCTGAAATACACAAAGATACCAAAGTCGTCAAATCTCTAAATTAGATAATTATTTCCCAAAATCTACTATTGGTGATAGTTTCTCACAAATTCAAACAATGGTAGTTAGATGAACTCAAACAACCAGGTCATTTTCATATTATCAGACAAGTACATAATCAACAAACTTATCGATAAAACTTATATCAAATGTGTAGCTCCTATGACGTAAATGACTAAAAGCTAATTCAAGCTTGGCCAACATGCGATTCAAGATTGACGATAAAACATTTTTTACAACATAGAAGCTAAAGTTTATTTCACATAAAAATCTTCTATGAACTAAAAGTTAATTCATACTAATTCTTATATGTTAATATCAAAGTAGAATTTGTTTCTCCAACTAAGGGACTTTTAGTTATGAAACATAAATAGATCATAATAAGTTATAATTAAAGAGACCAAGCGAAACAGAAATAGGAAGCAAAAATCTAAGTAAAGAATCTCTCTTTCAAAAGTAGAATGCACATTTTACCTTTTGAGTCTAATTAATGATATGAACTTCTGCTGAAGGTGAGTTTTGAATCAAAAACTGAACAATTCCATCAGGTATGGATGAAGATCCTTCTTTAAATGCTAATTTGGCATCTATCAATGTCTTGGATAATCTAACTGTACCTTTCATTTTTTACTCTCAATGAGTTCAACTTACGCAAGGAATGGAGTTTAACATTCAATAAATTAGAAACTAAGGCGAGAACCTGGGCAATGAAGAATGACAGGGAATCATGATCAGTTTAATGAAGTCATATTTTCTTTTGTTAAACTTATAAATAAATAAAGCATCAAAACATGCCAGGTCAAGATATGAAAGAAGTACATGGATAAATGAACTTCAAGCACACCCGCTACTAAGATTTTGAAGCACATTCAACTAATATCCTTTAACATCTTTGCATATTGTATTACAGTATACCTGAAGAGTAGTATAAGAGATTGTCAATGAGTTGATATCAGCAAGATTTTGAAACCAGCTGAGTAGAATTGAAGGAGCCTCATCATAATTCCACCACATGTTTGCATCAATCTCTATGTCCTTAACATAACTAAGTTGGCTCCAACATAAAATCTGAAAAGGAGTACTGATAAAAGCAAAAGAATAAAGATTTGGAGTCGATAGCTCAATTTTGCGATAGTTCTTGGGGTTTAAATATTTTTCTATTTTTAATTTGACAAGTGTGGTACTTGATATGCATAGGTTTTGTTCACCTAGATTGTCACAATGCGAAATCATCAAACTTTTCAACCTAGGACATGCTGAAAAAGGCTCGGATCCACCAGTAAAGGTGACGGAATCAAGATACAAGCTGGTTAATGATGGCAAGTTCAGGGAATTTGGAAATAATATTTTTGGTTTATTAAGATGTCTACGGGAAACATAAAAGTGAAGAGATGTTAGCGTGTGACATGAAAAAAAGTAAGATGGAAAATGTTGAATATCACAATTGACACGGACTAGTAATCGCTTCACATCATGTGAAACAACATATTTTAAAACCCTTTCGAGCATGCGAGGCTCCATAAAACCATCAAGGTAAACATTGAGAGTGTGTAGTGGTGTGGTTGAGTCATCACGTACGGACAACATTTGGGACATGAATTTGGTAAAACCTTCGAGAGTTTTAAAGTCACGAGAACGTATTGAAAGACGGGGAAGATGCTTCCAGAGATTCTTCCATCGTGTGGATAAAATGCAAGTTTGAACAGCGTGTTTGGGTTTCAAAGAGGAGAGTATTTGAAGTAAGAGACAATCGGGCAAATCATTGAGTCTGTCTTTAGTTTCATCGTAGTTGTCTTTAGTTTCATGGTAGTTATAATTTCGTCTTCGTGTCTTCATAGTCTCAAAAGCAATTGTGCGGCTGCAAAGTGCTGCAAATTAAAGTGAGAAATAACTTGATATATGCACACACTTGAGTACGTAAAAAACAAAAACCCTAGTTTTGATTATGAGGCAAATTTTGTTTAGAAAACTAAAAAACCAAAGTGAAAATAACTTCATAGATATAGAACGCACCCGAGAAGAAGATAAACAAAAGGAACCCTAGTTTTGATTTTGCGATTGTCTTCTCTTCGCAAAAGTGATTGCCTACTGATTTTGCGATTCCGCACGTGAGAAGAAGACAAAAAAAAAAAAAAAAAAGGAACCCTACTTATAAGATGAGATGAAATATTAATAATGCTCCAAATCATTGCGATTGCCTATTGATTTTGCAATTCCTTTCCATTTTGACGCTCTCTTTGGTAAAACACTTACGCTAAATTTTGCAGGCCTCTTTTATAAAACTCTCTTGAAATAGTAGATGCAATTTGTTAAAATACTAAATATAGAAATTATTTATCGGAAATTGTGGCAATTTATTTCTTTTTTTTGAACAAACCAAAATGGAATATATTAACACTGAACGCGTAATTGTTGCAGCACAAGGTGTGCCAAAACAATCACGAAAAGAAACACAGTCTAGTTAGTATTACAAAATAGTCAGTCGATACCCATACATAAGAGCGGGTTCGACCACCAATTATGAGTACCAAAGCTAAAAACAACATTACTAGCTTTCAGCCACCAGAAGGAATATGATTTTACTTTATCTAACATACGGACAAGATAGAAACAGATGATTGACATCCTCCACATGCCCACACCCATCTATGCACGACGTCGCCTCCACAGATAACACCCCACAGGTTGCCAAATTTACTTTAGTAGGTAACCGATCCCTCAACAAGCGCCAAGCAAAGATAGAAACTTTCAGAGGTACTTGTTTGTGTCATATCAACTCCATATTTTGATGCAAAATGGGTTGTTCCTGCGATGTCAACAAGTTATTTCTTAAACTTGGTTAATTATGTTTTTCGAATAAATATTTACTATGTGTGAAAATCTTAACATGTATCATAATGACATACGGTGGGGGATAATGCATAATATATGTACGACGCGGAGTTCAAATGTCGGACACCTCACTTATTCATCTTTAAGGGGAATTTTTCTAGCCAGTAAGCTACTTGACAAAAAGTGAAGATGGAAATTTTTTTAGGGACTAAAAGTTGAAGAAATTTTTTAAAGGAATTAAAACGAAAAGTTAACATATTTACAAGGACAAAAAACATATTTAACCCAAAAAAAATGACAAATATTATTGTGACCCTTCACAAAAATACCCTTAATCAAGATATCATATTTTTAAGAGATCAACAAATTTATCTCTCTTATTAATTAAAGGATAATTTTGCAAAGGGAACGTGGATTGTATGAGTTAGGATGATATCCATTTAGTATTATTTTCATTTCTTTCATTTGGAGAGATAAAAACATAAGTTTCTGATGCTTTTTTTTATTTTCTTTATTTTTACTTGCATAAAAATAAGTATTGATGGTGAGACTCATTTAGTTGTAGGTCCTATTATCTATTTTTTTTGTTTCTATCTCTCTTTAAATGACATATTCCATTTATTTTAACAAATAAAGAGGATCTTTACTCGTCTTATATATATATATCGAAGGAGGTAGTATTTTTTACAAACATAACAAGGTTTATTTTCTTTCGTTTTTTTAGAAAAGGTTATCTTTTCTTTTCTTTATTTAGTTTTTTTTTAATATCCAAAATGGCACTCCTTCGGTTAGTATATCAGGATTAACAGCTAGGGTTAGTAGTTAATTAATACCTAAGATCAATTAATATGATTGAAAGAAGCTAGGGTTAATAGTCATGCAAACAATCATAAGAAAAGCAATGAACACGTATAATTCTGAATAAAGACTGAATAATATTGATCATAAAGAGAGCTTCAACTACTGATTCACATATTACAATATGTTCATCATGGCTGGATCAATCTAAAAGTTTAGCTACTCATAACTAAACAATCATAAACATAGACAAGAGTAAACATACATAAATCCAGACCAACTTTGAGTTGGTATGAGATTCAGGGCTTGTTCTTCAGTCTCCTGGTGCTTCCTATGCTAAAAATCGCAATAAAAAATCGGTCTTTAAAACCTCGGCCGCATCTGGCTTTTGTAGACAAAAAATCAGGGTTTTAGGAAAGCCCATCATCGTGCCACGTTACGAACACATCGTGGCACAATTCACTTCATTAATCTTACGTGGCAGTAGACAAAACCTAGCATCATGGTGTTGGAACAAAATACGTTTAACAAACATTACCCTTAGAGTGGGGTAGATTGTTGGAACGAAAAAATGTTTAACATAAGTTACCCTTAGAGTTTTGATGATAACAAGGTATTAAAAATTGTCAATTTGATATGCTAATATTTGTTCAAGTGTACAGGACCATAGACAAAATCTTATATCTTTAGTGAAGTCTCATACTAGTTGTAGTATTGAGCAGTTGTAATTTGAGATTACATTTTAGTGAACTCTCCTTGGAAGTGCAAGGGGGACAGTACTACTTCCGGTTTGTGGAAGGAACCTGTATAATTGCTTTGTTCCTTCTTTTCTCTCTCTCTGTTTTTATCCGCTGCATTTAGATTCTGATTATCACTTCAGAAGCTGAACTCTATCTGCTTCTGAACAGTGACTTCAGTAGGAGAAAACGAAGAAAAAGCAAACACAATTCAACCCC
>Ga0315915_1008526_pt1 | contig 11949 bp, 8 predicted proteins | sample MpolbnodulesMG_FD_207738 | JGI IMG/M metagenome (GOLD analysis project Ga0315915, IMG submission 207738) | Medicago polymorpha root nodule microbial communities from Los Angeles, California, United States - branched nodules | ecosystem: Host-associated > Plants > Roots > Nodule | place: USA... | reverse complement strand
TTTATTTATTTCTAAATCTACAATAATATTTTTATTTATATACTGAACTGAAAGACCAAACACACTACTACTATTACTCTTCATCTTCTTCGTTGATCTTTGAATCGAATCGAAGATTCAAAGATTCGAAAATGACGAGAAAAACCCCAAAATCAAGGGGAAGGAAGAAGGTACCACTCGGTGCAAGTAACACAAGACAGTTACAGCTTCAGCTCAGCAAATTCTCTCTCAAACAATACAAACCGTTACCAACAACAACTATAACTTCTTCCGCCCTTTCTCACTTCCAGAACCTTCTCGATTCAGAGGCAAATCAAAATCCTTCCATTAGGGTTACCAATGATGCTACCGAACCTGATTTAAGAGATGGCATTCTTAGTCAAGATTTCTTCTGGTAACAACACGCTTTATCCCTTTTCATTTTCAGAAATTGAATCGATTCCATTTTTTGGTTTCCAAGTTTGTGATGCATGTGTTTCTTTTTTCTCTTCCAGTACTCCAGATTACATAACTCCGGATAATCAGCGGATTTTGAACGGTGTCGATTTCAATAAGGTGGGGTGTATTAGTAAATTGATAATTTTTTTTAGTATTAACAAATTAAAAATTAAAAAGTAATTTTTTTGGTTGTTTTTGTAATGTAATGTGTTCCGCAGGATAATAGCCCTTGCCCTAAATCCCCGGAGAAATTGAATACTACGAAAAGCAAGAGATGTCGACTAGGTAAGACTTTATTTTTACTGCATGTTCTTACTCGCTAATTGCCAGTTAAATTATTAATTAATTGTTTTTATAAAAAATAAAATAAAATTGATAACATGAACAGCTAACATCAGAATGATTTTACTGTGTTTTTGTATGCACATGTATTTATACTCCAGTGACCTCCCAACTGTGCATAACGGGGATGGGGATATTAGAATACCTGTCATTTCTAGTTGCAATGTAGTTCTCCCAATTTATGATTTTGTAGACAATTGGGACAAAAAATCTCCAGCCCCTTTTTATGAAAGATGTCTGGACTAAACATATCTAACAGGAGGGTGAAACCTATAGCTTAATTGTTTGTACACTGTACCATGTTTTTTAAGTTAATTTTCAACATATCTGGTTAAATTGTAGGAACACTGCAGAGTGTAATTACAGTCTGTGTTATTGTTTATCACTCTTTCTTCAGATACTCTTATACATTGCATATGCTACATAGGTTCCCACTTCCCACCACCTGGAAAAAATTAGTGCTGCTTTTTTTCTTCTCTTCTTTTCCCAATGCTTTTTATTTACCTATTTTCTCTAATCAACATGCGTATTTGTCATAGATGGTGTCTCGGTAAACCCTCTTAGCCCTACCTTTTCCGGTGACCATCAACAAGTTGTGGAACTTGGTAAGGACTCTGTTGCAGAGGAAGTAGCTGTTGATATAACGGTAGCTGCTGGTAAGCCGAATGCCCAGAACTATGTGTCACATTCTGCAGCTACATTGCGTTGCAGGGCTATACCTCCTCCTTGCTTTAGTAACCCCTATTTAAAGGACCTTTCACAAAAGGAGACAGATCCCTATGCAAACCAAAGATCCAAATGTGCAGGTATCACTCTAGTCAATCCTTTACTAGTATCCCGTTCATTAATGGTGGAAAAGTCATTGTAACTGGCATGATCTTATATCTGTTGTTTTTTATTCATTTATATTGCCATTTTCTAACTGTATAATGGTATGACTGTAGGTTTCTTCCCTAAATTTACCGCTTATGATGGGCTCTCACGCTATCGCACTGACTTTCATGAGATTGAGGTACCATGTTTGAAAAGGAATTTTATTTGTTGAGAACTGTTTTGAATTGGTATTACCTTCATCGCATTCAACTTTATGGTTTTGTATAATTCTTACTTCTCTTATCAGCAAATTGGTCGAGGGAACTTTGGCTGTGTTTTTAAAGTATTAAAGCGAATAGATGGCTGCTTGTATGCTGTGAAACGCAGTACACAGTTACAGCTGGATACAGAAAGGTATCATCTTCATACTACGGAGACTTCTTCTTTTCTTGGGTTTAACCACTAACACCGATATTCTGTGATTGAAGGAGAAAAGCTTTGATGGAGGTTCAAGCTTTGGCAGCATTGGGTTTGTATTTTATGGTTTCCTCTAATTTAAGGTTCAAGCATTGATGGAGTAGGTTTTATTCTAAATCTGTTTATCTTTATTTCGTTTATCATTTGCCTCTATAGGTTACCATGAGAACATTGTGGGGTATTATACTTCATGGTTTGAAAACGAACAACTGTACATTCAGATGGAGATATGTGATCATAGCTTATCTGTAAACAAAGGCTCCGAGTTATTAGCAGAAGGACAAGTGTTAGAAGTTTTATATCAAGTGAGCTTCCTTGTCTGACTATTATGTAGATTTGATTTGGTACAGATTATCATCATTAGTAACTGTTGTTATCTATGATGAAAGTCGTCCATCGTTTTTGCCATGGTTTCCTTAATCTATAGTAAACCTGCATAAGTTTTTACATAATTCGTTGATCACAATCACACTTTGTTTTGATTTGGAAATCTGGACAGGTTGCTAATGCACTGCGATTTATTCACGAGAAGGGAATAGTTCATCTTGATCTTAAACCTGATAATATTTATGTAAAAAATGGTGTCTGTAAGCTTGGTGATTTTGGATGTGCAACTCTTACTGATTGTAGCCTTCCGATTGAGGAAGGAGATGCACGTTATATGCCCCAGGAATTTCTTAATGAGAATTATGACCACCTTGACAAGGTTGATATTTTCTCCTTGGGAGTTTCTATTTATCAACTCATCCGAAAATCACCTATGCCAGAATCAGGATGTCATTTTGTGAATCTTAAAGAAGGCAAGTTGCCACTCCTGCCTGGTCATTCATTGCAATTTCAAAACTTGCTCAAGGTACTATACATTGTTTAATATTGTTGGTGATTCTCTCTTCTCTATGTGTTTTACATTATCTCTCAACACGTTTGCATGACTAATAAATACAATGTGTGGTTGGTAGACTTGTCGGAGGTACTTAACAAACTAGACAAATCTGTATACAAATGAACTATGATTCCATTGTGGATATATATGTTGTTTTGATCATTGTTAAAATATGTAAGCTACTATGGTATTTTTACATCGTTTTATTATATAGTGAAAATTAATCATGCTGTGCTACATCTCAAAAACAGAGTATGTTGTACAAAATGCTCTTTATTTATTGTTGAGTTATACAACTATCACATTTAAAGTTTGTGATTTTCACAAAGAATTTTCTGAAGCACCATGGATTGCTATACCTGTTCACAACTCATGTTTTATATACTTTTTGATATTCAACTTCATGACACATTCTTGATTTCTTGTACCAAGTAAAAAGTAGCATCGTTTTGAATTTTACGATTGCAAAATTTTCATGATGTTGTGTGCTCTTTTTTTGTTGAGCATGTTTGATTTAGTAAATTTATCTGATGTTTTGATATTTATTCAGGCCATGATCGATCCTGATCCGGTTAAGAGGCCTTCTGCCAGAGAGTTGGTAGAGAACCCAATTTTCGACAGGGCCTTAAGAACAGCGAAAATTTAATCCACCACGTTTGTTTTTCACTTTTCCTGCTGGACCATCGTCTATCTATGTAGATCAGTGTCGATTGTGTCATGGCCAATTTTGTGAATGTCTTTTGGTTATATTATATGCACCTGATAATTCTTGCACATGGTGCAAGTTCTGTATTTGCAATGGTTCAGTTAGGTGTCTGTTGTACATTGTAATGGACTTAAAATATATCAATGGTAGTTAACAAATGAGAACTCTGATTTCCAGAAATGTTTGCCTGTTGTTTTTTCACCTCCAGTTGGATTGAGAAAGACACATTATATAAAATAAAATCATTTTATTTGATGTGTTTTTTTTTCCTCCTTCCCATTGTAGCTAATATATAGTTTTGGATCAATAAAAAGGGATGAAATGTAAGGTAATGCTTAATGTTACAGGAAAGTTCAAGCAAGAAATGCACGAATAGATCAGGTTCTTATAATTTAACCAAGTAACGAACACGATTTCAATTTTCCGGTTTATCTAAAGCTAAACATATATAGTCATTCTTGCTTTTCTTGCGCTTTTCTTTTGTACGGAATTAGCTTTATGGTTTGTAAGTTATATGGACAATGTGAAACGCACGAAATGGATACTCTATATTTAAAAGGAAACATGATGGCATGATGCTGGATGGTGCTAACTTTAAAAATTATTCATTCAAAAAGTCATATTATGAATTTCAATGCATTGAATACACGAATTTTCATAAAAGCTTATTAATAAGGGTCCTTAAAGAATACCCCCGGAACACTTGTTAACATTTTCCAATTTAAAATAGGGTATACAAATGCCTACTCTCTCCGTTTTTAATTATAAGTAAAATTGACTTTTTAGATTTATTCAATTAATGATATATGTGGTTCATAATATTGACCCCCGGGACACTTGTTAACATTTTTCAATTTAAAATAGGGTATACATCATTAATTTTGCATATATTAGAAATAGAGAAACAGAGGGAGTACTTTGCTAAGTCTTGGGCAGCACTTCTGTGCCTTTTGGGCGCCAAAGGCACGTGCCTTTGCCCCAATAAAAGCTTGCCACGTGTCATTGCTCATTTAAAAAATATAAAAAAATTAAAAAACTTGAGCATTTGGATCAGAGAAGAGAGAAAGAGAACGCATAGCTGCAAAGAAATTCAAAACAGAATATAAGCCACAACTCAATCTCTTTGCAACATTACTTCAACCACCACCCACCATCAACAAGTGCCACCGCGTTCGCCGCTCACCCACTCCGTCCTCCGCCGCACCGTCCTAAATTGTTCTGCCATAAGCTATGCACTTCGCCTCCTCCTGTCTTCTCATTCTATTTTGATGAATTTTTGTTATGCAAGAATCGATTTTGTGAATGATTGAGGGTGGTTATCTCTTGAGCAATGAGATTTATCTTGGATTGATGAATTGTTTGTTATTTGGGATTGATGAATTGTTTGAATTACATGGAGTTTTGTAAAGAATAGATACAAGTTTTCAGTTTATGTGAAAACCGCTGCAATATTAGGAAGACAACGGCGCGACGGTTGGAGGTGGACGTAAACTGGTGGTGGGGCGTTCAGAGTTGAAGTTGAAAGGGAGAAAGTGGATGAGAAACTGTGTTGTTAGTTACACACCCAGTTTTTGTAATTTTTTATTTTTTAAATAAGCAATGACACGTGGCAAGCTTTTATTAGGGCAAAGGCATGCCTTTGCGCCCAAAAGGCACCGAAGTGCTGTCCCTGAGTCTTATAGGTAATAGTGTATTTAATTTGTATATCATGGCTCAAAGCCATGATATACAAATACAGCTATGATACACCAACACAACGTTCTCCTCCCGTCAATTAAACGGTAGAAGATATGATGAACCAATACAGCATTTTTTTTTTCTTAAACGGTAGAAGATATGATACACCAATACAGCATTTTTTTTCTTGTGCGCCAACTTAACTCGCTCCAATACAAAGAAAATAACTCATACTAAGCAACAAATGACAGATGAATAACTTGGTGGAAGAGAACACTTTTAAAACTGCTAATGGACATAAACTTTTAAAACAAACCATATGAACATGGAATAACTTCTGTTCATGGTCTTTAACAATGGATCTTCATTATCATGATATCTTGAACAAGATAAATAAACAAAATAGCACTCAAGTATTCATCCCACGTAATTAGTACAGAAAAATGGATCATACACTGTAACTGGATAATTATTTAATAAAAATAACTCATCTTAGTGAAATGGCAAAACCTATATAAAACTTGATATGGCACATTCTGCTTAACCAGAAGAATCATTGCTTGACATTCTCTAAGTACCACTTATAGGTATCAACAAGCCCATCCTTAAGTGAGACTTTCGGTGTCCAACCAAGGGCTGCAAGTTTTGAGCTATCCATCAGCTTTCTTGGTGTCCCATCGGGCTTAGTACTATCCCAAACGAGATCGCCTTCGAAACCCACAACTTCCTTCATTGACTCAGCCAATTCCTTAATTGTAACCTCCTTTCCACTCCCTACATTCAAATGCTCAACTCCACTGTACTTTTCCATCATAAAGACAACTGCATCTGCCAAATCATCAACGTGCAAAAACTCCCTCAATGGACTCCCTGTACCCCACACCACTACCTCCTTTGCACCGTTGACCTTTGCCTCATGAAACCTCCTCATCAAAGCAGGCAAAACGTGTGAATTTTCAGGATGGAAATTATCATTTGGTCCGTATAAATTGGTCGGCATACCTGAAATTGCATCCCACTTGTGCTGAATTCTGTATGCTTGACACATTTTGATCCCGGCAATTTTGGCAATGGCATACCATTCATTTGTGGGCTCTAAGGGGCCAGTAAGCAAAGCATCTTCAGGGATCGGTTGAGGTGCAAATTTAGGGTAAATGCAAGAGGAACCCAAAAACAAAAGCTTCTTAGCACTATTGCGATAAGCGGAATCAATAACATTGGTCTGGATCTGGAGGTTGATGGCAATGAAATCAGCAGGATAGGTGTTGTTGGCATGGATGCCACCAACTTTGGCAGCAGCTACAATGACAAACTCAGGCTTCGTGGATGCAAAGAAGGCTTCAACATCAGATTGTCGAGTGAGATCAAGCTCCGCATGAGTTCTCAAGATTAGATTTGTGAACCCGAGTTGAGTGAGCTTGCGAACAATGGCCGAACCAACAAGACCTCGATGACCGGAAACAAAAACCTTGGCAGATTTATCATCAAAAAATGCTGCTGCTGCAATACACGAAAAAAATAAAATCAAAAATTCAGATATTAGAACTCCAATAAAAATAATTCTCTCTCCCTCCCTCTTTTCTTTTTTTAGGGCTAGAATTTTTGCCAGAATAAGTTAGCATTGTTATTTACTCTTGGACCACTATGATTCATCTAAACAACCACCTTTGAATCTAGAAAAATTCTGCATGTTAAAAGCGAAAGATAGCGTAGTTCCTATAGGTTGTAGTCAACAAGAACTTGTAATCGGGACCTACAAACTGGAAAGACAAATATACCTATCAGCTATTGATACCGTATTAAACCAAAAGCAAAAGACAGATATACTTATCGGCTATCGATGCCATATTAAACCAAAAGCAAATGAACTCAAGGGCTACCTCGGAGAGTGAGACATTGTATTCTGTCTATGTAGCAATTGGAAAAAAACGCTCAACTATGGCACAATTAGTTCAAATTCTTTCAGAAGGGAATGCTTTAGAATATTCCATCAACCAAACACAGACACGACACTGACAGTTTGACACACTGTCACCAGTAGTAATTTGAAAAAATAACATTTAATGTAATCACATTGGTTGAAGTTGTGTTGGATACAATGTCTTTGATCAACAGTGTCGGTGCTGTGGAGATTAATATTAATATTTACTAATCTAATAATTAATACATTCAATTCAAGTTAGTATTTCAAAACAGTTACAATATTCAAAGAATACAATCGAACAGTTGAAACGCATGAATGAAGAGAAGAACAATAACCCTTACTGTTTTGGCTTCCCATATTTGAGAATTGCTACAAAACTCTTCCAACTTCAAAATTACAAATGAAATCTGAAGGAAAAAAATTAAATTAGGTTCACCATTTCAAAATTTAACAAAAACCCACTTCCAAAATGACGAAATAACAAAAGGGGTGAAGGAAAAATCGAAACTTTACCTAAAACTTGAAGCGAGACAAATGAAGTAAAATGGGTCTGTGGGTAAAAGAGGATCCGATCCAACGGGTGAATGAAACTCCGGGGAATCGGACTCCGGTGGTGGAAGGTCAGATCTGAAAGGATTCCGGCAGATCGAATCAGCTACTGACCTGTTGGTGAGATGAGATGAGAGAGTGAGGTTGAGATGAAACAACACAAGAGAACGGATTTTATGGAAGGGGAGTTTCCTGCACCCTCGTCGATTGTTTTTTACTCATGTACTGTTGTGTTTTTTTCTTGAAGAAACTCATGTACTGTTGCTGTGTAGAGTTCCTATATTGCCAATGCCTGCTTGCTTGTGTAGGCAAATTTCTCTTTATGCTTGGCGCAAATTTCTCGTAACCATGCTTCCGGTAATAAGAAAATAATGTGAGTATGAATGATAAAGTTGTATAAATATCATTTCTCTCATAGAATTTGTGAAATTTAAGTCTTTTTGCATAAAAAAATTAAATAAATCTTAAAAAATTTCATCTTAGAACCTTTAGGTGTTTAGTTATTCATTGTAGCTAAAAACAAATTATAAAATAAATAAAATATACACTAAGAACAAAGGTTGATGAAAGACTCTTAAATTGATACTCGTAGCGATTGTCTTCTTTTTGAATATGAATATTTTGAATAAGAATTTGTGAATGAAAGGTATTATATTTATAGGCAAGTTTTCAACTGGGTTTGAGTTGGAAAACCGAGCTTTTTCCCTAAACTTGAATAGAAAAAAAACATCATTTAGCTGCTTTTCCTAGAACCGCATGCACACCACGCGTGAGTCCTATTAACAGAGATGTTATACTCTCTTTGACGCACTTGTGACACATTACTTCAGCTCCCAATGTGTTTTTGCCTTTTTCTTCGTCTTTTTTAGTGTTTTTTCTTCCGAATTTGTCTTAGGACTTGAGACAGAATTCTCTCAACTTGTAATGTCTTCATAGGCCTCTTGAATCTCCATTCCATGTCTTTCATTTTTCACGAGGTGTCTTAATTTGTTGAATTACATGATTTTACAATAAAATACTTCAAAAACACCTACGAATTGCTTGGTTTAAGGAATAACAAGAATTACACGACTTGATATGCAAACATTACAAAATATCCCTTAAACTATGAACAACTTCACTAAAACTCTTCTTTGTTGACTCAAATTGCTAATCAAATGATTGAAAAACATGTTGAAAATAACTTAAGATGATGTGTCATCACTCAATCCCTATAAAGTATGAAATCCGACCAAGGTGACTCATTCCAAATCATTAATAACATGCCTTTTGGCAGTACTTGGTATGCATGGACGGAGCTACGTGAACTTCAAGGGATTCATATGAACCCTCTCACTTTTTACAATTACACCTTTTTTTTTTTTATGTTATTTTAATACTTGACCCCCCTCAAATTTGTAGCTTGAACCCAATATCTCACCTATGTGCAAAGAAAGTTGTGTGTTGCACCTCTATATTGGACTTTTGGACAATTAAAGCTGCACACACTCCGTTCTATAGTCAAAGTCAACTAGTTGTACAGACTACAAAGTCAAAACACACTACTTTATCTAGTAATTGGAAGTGGAATTACAAATAAAGATGAAAATCTACCGACATATGAAGATCTAGAAAAAACTATGAGATTCGTGTTAGAAAGTGATGCCGTTGTTTAATAGAAGTAGTCAACATCACTTAACGATATAAGATTTGATTGTTATTGTTAAGTACAACCCACCTTCGACCATCAGCTCACTTAGGATTCCAACCAACATCCTCCATTCTCAAAACAATTTTTTTTTAAATTTGACCCTCTTCTCCCCCTTATTCTCTCATCCCCCTCCTCCAATTTGTGTCTAACTCTCTTTGATCCCCCCCCCCCCTCCCTCTCCCTTGATTTTATCTTAAAATTTTTCTCTCTCTTTATCTTCTCTTTAAAATTTAGAAAGAGATAGATAAAACATGATGAAGGAGGAAGGATGAGAGAACGAGAAGAATGAGAGGATCCATGTGACCAGTGTTAATTTTTTAATACAATGAATTGTCATTTCACCATGCAATAGTGAATCGCCATATGCGTTTTCAACAGTTGAATACTATAATTTGGCAGCCTAACTATGATCATCAATATAATGATCAAAAGTAGTCAGAAGAAAACTTGTGTTGGTGGTCCGTCTCTTCTCTTAATTTCAAAGTTGTCGTATGGAAATTTTGTTCACCGGGTATTTCATGCGGAAAATGTCCAATACATTGGCAATGACACTCAAATATTTTCATATATGTCTTGAATTTTTTTCCTATTTTTTGATATTCTAGAAGTACATATTTTCTTATTTCTACTGGAAATATTCATTCTACTCAATGAATAACTTATATGAAGACACATGCTTAGTTGATACTTTTTAATGTTAACTCTTCGATTTCTTTAATACTTATACTCATTATATGATAATGTTTTTTTTTCATTACAAGTTAAATATCTGCAGAAAATTATTTCGGCCAATAATACATTATTTTTCAAGATAAAATAAAATGCATTTTATTTCTTTTACATTATTTTTGATTGAATAGAAAAAATACTGAGGAAAAAATACCAGTATCCTTTCACATGGGGTCACAAAAAGTTATAAAGTATTGCAACATTGCAAATTGCATGTTGCTACTGGATGCAAATGCCAAATGAACTTTGAAAGGTCAAAACAATAATCACGTGACTGATGACCTAAACCTTTGACTGAATTGGAACCAAAAGCCATGTGAACCTGTGAAGGCTCTCGGTTTGGTTTCCTCTAATCACTATTAGTACAATTTACAAGTAATTCAAGACAATTATAAAAATAAAATAAAGTTTAATAGAAAAATTTGCTCAACCATCCGTATATTTTTATTTAAAATGAAGAGCAGACTGAGTGAATACTTTAATTAAAGTGTTCAAAAATAACATTTTATTTTGCTTAAAATAGGACCAAAGATCTGTGATCACTTTTTTTCTGTTCAAATATTAATCAGGAGTATATAATAAAAGGTTGATGCTAATTACTAACAAGTATCGTAAGTACACTGTTAATATGGTATTTTGTCTTAAAAATACAAGTAAAATTATTATTAAAGTACAGTTATATGATTTTTTTTATATAAAAGTTACATTTTTTGTTCCTTAAACAACGTTTTTAAGGCATTTGTTGACATTTTTCATAATAAAAACTAATTTCATCTTGTTGTAAGAGTTTCATTTGAAATGTATCAAACACTAAATATTAATATCTCTCTTAATTAGGTTGGGATTTGATTTTTGGTTTGTCATGTTATGAGAGTTTGGTTTAGACTCGTCCATTTGCTAAATCATTCAATTAAGTAAAAATTTAAATAAAGTTACTATATGTAATATTACAACAAAGTAGTTGAACTCATTTGGTTAATAAGTGTATAAGACGTGGTCAAATAAATTGCGAATATTTTACTTTTATCCATGACTCATGCGATCTTTGACTATTTACCAATCGATTGCACTCCAATTTATCAATAAAGATGTTCATTCCGTTTTGAACTCAAGGACTACAATTGAAAAATATTAAAGTTTACTTAACAATTTTTTTGTATTTTTTTGGTCGAAAAAGGTTTTTCTTTTGTAATTATTAAAATTTTAATTATTATTATTAGTTATGGTATAAATCATTACATATTACTCATAAGGTTATTCAATCACTGTCTTTAAATATAAGATAGGGTCGATTCAAGGGTAAGACTGCTAAAACCCTTGTTTTAGATCCACACAAAAAAGAATTCAATAGATTTTAGGCTAAAACTCACTTTTTGCCCCCTAAGTTTGCAAAAGTTGCAATTTTGACCCCCTATTAAAAAAAATGGCAAAAGTGACCCCCCGTGTTTACCCCCTTTTGCAAAACGTCAATTTTGACTCAGTCAACCATACTTGGCATGCCACCTGTGTATTTATTTAATTTTTTTATTCCACGCGTATAATTAGCTAATAAAAAAAACAAAAACAAAAAAAAATAGTATGGCACGTGAGAGCTTCAAAGAACAAATTGTCGTCATCATCATCAGCTTCTATCTTTCATTTCTTTTCCTTTGTTCTTGCTCTTTCATAAACCCAAACCACACCAAAACTCACTTCTCCTTCTTCTACCTCCTACTTACATC
>Ga0315915_1008525_pt1:0-10000 | contig 11950 bp, 8 predicted proteins | sample MpolbnodulesMG_FD_207738 | JGI IMG/M metagenome (GOLD analysis project Ga0315915, IMG submission 207738) | Medicago polymorpha root nodule microbial communities from Los Angeles, California, United States - branched nodules | ecosystem: Host-associated > Plants > Roots > Nodule | place... | reverse complement strand
GTCACTTGGGTACAGGCGTTTGCATTTGTAACGATATGGACTTTTTTTAGTTTAAAGTTATGGATTTAATTATGAGCTTTAGATAATTGATTGGGTAACGTTATTGATTTCTAGAAAAACTTTACGTGGAAGAATGGGATTTCTTTTTATATAATAAGTTCAACTTGTTCTAAAATAAATAATTAAAGACCTAAATTAGTCTCTCCAAGTTTGCTCGCATCTTAATTCACTCTTGTTCAAATTAGTCTTTGAAATTTGTATATGTAGAATAAATTAGGCTCTATATGAATTTTGTCTCATCATATCATAATAGAGAACAAAATGGGATTTTAGTAAAAAAAAAAGTTCAACTTAATGTGCTTTATTTTTTAACATTTTTGACCTTGCACTGTTTATCACGATGTACCATGAAGCACGAGATAAGTCCCAAGGCAAATAAGAGTCACTGTCTTGGTTTACATGTGTTCTATTTTAGGGTTTTAATTTTAACTTTGGTTTGAAGTATTAAGACTATGCAATTTTGGCCCTCTAAATCCTAATTTTGCAAATTGATTTTGAATATTTTTTTTTTGTTACAATCAAGTTTCACTAGTTGTACAATTTTTAACGTTAGTAGCTTATATAATCATCCTAAATCTGAGATGGTGTTAAGTGAAGTCTAAATGACATGTTGATGTAGATAAATAGAAAACCATACATATTGATGTAAGTGAATTTCGGATATTTGATTGAATTGGTCATTTCTAAGACCACCTTCTATCAACTCGAGTATACACAACTCTAAAGAAATGATCCTTAATTTAATGAGTTTAAGGACTGTGTAGACCTACCTTTCTCCTTAACCATTGAACTAGTGTAACAAAAATTAGTTTAATCGTTATGATTAAGGTTTTGGTTAAGTAATATCTTATTGGCTCGTGATTTCTCTAGGTGCATTGTTTGACTTGTATTCTACTTGTGTTGATCTTAAAACATGGATGAGAAAATGTTGCAACACAATGTTCATACCGATTGAACTAATCATAGTTTTAGCAGTTAAATGAAGTAAAAAATGGACTAAATTGGCACTAATGAATCATAAAAATAAAAATTGCTCAATTGTGATATTCAAGACTAAAAATACAAAAAAGTTTAGTTAAGAAATATGTGATGATAAAGACTTTATTTATTTATTTATTTAATTCCTATTATTATATTTTTATTGACCAGTAGCAGAAAATATTTGATAATGAAAAGCCTAAAAAAAGGGGCTAAGAAGTAGTTTGTCTTGTATTCAGGTTCAGCCTCATCATCATAAATCCACAATCCTACCTTTAACTTTGTCTGTTTCACATCTGTATCACTGTTGGTGGTCCAATTCTTCTTGCTTCTTCTCTTCCCCGCTTCTATCCTACCTTATACCAGCTTTATGGTTATCTAGCTGGACTTGGAATTCTTTCCTCAATTATTCTTGTATTTCATTAGGTAATCTTTTACCTGAATTATTGTACTTTACTTTCTGAATACAGTTAACTGAATCTTTTTATTATTGTTTTTTATTTGGCTTATGCTCTCTGTCTTTATTTGTTTAAGTAGGTATTTGTTTTATTTGCAGTTTAACTTTGTCAATTCAATTCTGTTATGAGTGTGGTTAGTAACTTGCAGAACCAAACCTTCTTTGTTGTTTATGTTTTTCACTTTTCTCTTAAGCTGTCTCAATTCTCAAATATAGTTATATCCTGTCCTGAATTATTTCATCCACAAAGAAGATGATGATGATGGTCAGTTGATTGCTTAAACAAGGTCATTATTAACCAATTGTGGTTGTAACATATGGTTGAACCTTCTTCTCACGCTCACCGAGTCGCTGTAAACTTCGGTTGAAGTTTGGAATATACAGTTGGTAGGTTATACGTAAATTCTATTATAAATATCCTCAATGAGGTTGATGGTTCTCCTAATGTAAATTTTATCATACCAAATTAAAATAAAATAAGGTCATTATTCTTTGCTTAAAGTTGGTTATTAAGGATGCATGTTTTCCATGAATGTTTTAGGTACTCAAGCTATCGACGTGCTTAATTGTGTTTTATTCTTTTTAAACTCATGTCAATCTACTAATTAAATATTGTTCGTGTAATACTGGTTTTCTTTATAGCAAGATTTGACCTTGTTGAAATTGAATATTAAGTTCATTATCATATTTTTGAATTTTACTAATAGGTCTGGTTTGTTCCTATCAGATGCATTTCATTTGAAGGAAGCACTTCAATTTTGGTCATGGCAAGCAACCTATCCCTTTCTCCTGGAATTCGTAGTAAAGAAGTACTCTTAGAGGTGACTTTGTGATACTGGCATTCCTTATAATGCTTAGGTTTTGAAAAGTATTTAGATTTGATATCATTAACTTTAAACTTTATTGAATGTTCAGATTGGCAATTCTGAAAAGCAATTGTGGGTATTGATCCATTCTATAGGCATTCTTCACTCAGATGCTCAATACTTGTACCGCAAGATCCGTGTTAGTTACGAAAGAGTTTTGTTGAACAATTATACATATGCAGAACTTCAGGATGTTGAATATTCTTTGTGGAAGCTCCATTATAAGCATATTGACGAATTTCGCAAAATAGTAAAGAGGAACTCGGGCGATGTGGAGAGCAACAAATCAGGAATATCACAAACCGGTGTTGAGCAGAGAAGAAATAATGATCCTTTTAAGCTATTTAAGTTATTTTTGTCCGAAGCTTCTGAGTTTTACCAAAATCTAATTGTAAAACTAAGAAAAAACTCTGGAGTTTCAGAAGAGGCATTGTTGAATAAAAAGGGTTGGATATTTACCTCTGCTGAACCAGAAATCAAGATGAAATGCAAATATTTATGTCATCGGTGCTTAGTTTGTATGGGCGATCTTGCCAGGTATAAAGAACAATGTGAAAATCCTGATACTCAAAATCATAATTGGTCAGTTGCTGCCACCCATTACTTGGAAGCAACAAGAATTTGGCCTAATAGTGGTAATCCTCAAAATCAGGTAAATGTTTCTTATCTGTTTCACAAGGTATACTTTTATCGTCTACGTATTTTTTTCTTCTTCATGTGACAGCATCCTTATCCATTTGCAGTTGGCTGTATTGGCGACATATATCGGTGACGAATTCCTTGCTCTATACCACTGTGTAAGAAGTTTAGCAGTTAAAGAACCTTTTCCGGATGCCTGGAACAATCTTATCTTGTTGTTTGAAAAGGTAATTTGATGATAATCTCAAGGTTCTTTAATAAACTATATTTTATTTTATTTTATTCCTATGTTGATTGTTACTGAGCTTATTTTATTGCAAACTTCTCATGTGCCGCTGATCCTGCAGAATAGGTCATCTTCTCTGCAATATGTTTCTGGCGAAGTCTGCTTTGATTTCTCTAAACCTTCTGGAAGAATCAGTGAAGAGAAGAAGGCACAACTGAGAGATGATTGCACAAACTACACTAAAGTTGAAAGCGAAAGTAATCATTTCACTGACACAAAGTTATGGTCTCTTATGGTCAGAATGATAAGTTTCCTCTTTATAACATCAAGGTATATCTTGAATTTATTTCATTTTGTTCTAGAATTTTCTCGGAACTTTGATTTGCCTTTTTACTGTTTGAATTTTCCTCTTGTAGTCAAATTAAGACATTCGTGTTTACATGTCCTTGATTTTCATCTCTTCAGCATGTATTTAATTGACAGTTAACAACAATTTATACAGCAGTTAATTTTTATACTTCATCATGATTGTAATTATGCTGTGAGCATAAATTTTTACACCTTGTCCCAAAAGGAATGCCGAGGTTCTAATTACACCAATTTGTTTGACACGGGAATTTTTCATATAATGAAGATTCATATGTGCTTTGTATATCTGAATTCTAATATACGCATTCTGATCTCTGAATCAGTTTTGAGGAATTCACTATTGCATTGGCATCTACAATTGGAGAGTTGGATAAAATGTTGAAGCTAGAAGATATAGAACTAAATGCCATGTTGGACTCCTATAGTCAAATGGATTTAGCCAGAAGAGGTCCTTTTCGAGCCATACAAGCAGTTTGCATTCTAATATTTTCCCTAAAGAATCTAATGGATAAGCTTGAAAAGGAAGATTCAGAAGACAAAAATGCTACGCAGTTGACGCAGATGGGATTAGCTGCTGCGTTTGGGATCATGGGGCGTTTCGTTGAAAGATGTCTTGAGGCTAAGTCTTTGAATCATTGCCCCTTATTACCTTCTGTGCTTGTTTTTGTGGAGTGGTGTTCAAGTATGCTTGATGCAATTGAAGTATGTTCCTCTGATCAAAAGTGTGGAAGAGCCATTTCTTACTTTTTTGATGTGTTTGTTGAGCTTCTAAATAAACTAAACGACAATAGAAAGGAGACAAAAAAACTTCTTGATAGCACTCCATTGTGGGAGGATTTTGAGTTGCGGGGTTTTGTACCTATAGCTAGTGCACATTTTTCATTGGACTTCTGTAGTAATTGGGAACACAGAGAAAATTTCGCAAGTGGAATGGAGTTGCGAGCTGAACGCATAAAACAGGCAGCAATGAAGATTGCCAGTAGATCAAATACATTACAAAAGTGGATTACATATGATGGAATAGGAAGAAGATTTTGTGTGGCTGGATCAAATGAATGTCAAGGCAAGAAAAAAGCAGAACATGTGGAGTTCAGTACAAGAAGGGAAGAGATTAATCAGCAAACTAACAAAGACACCGAAGAACAATGCAAAAGGATGACCGAGGACAATCCAAGTAGCGCTATCATCAATGCAAAACCTTCTGTGGTGGAAGAAGAAGAAGTTATTCTCTTCAGGCCTCTTACAAGGTATAATTCAGCGCCATTGTCCCCATCTAACTCAGCTGATGAGCAGATATCACAAAAAGACCGTATAGACCAAGGCTTACCATCTGATGATTGTTTGCGACGTGCTACGTCTCTTCTCATGGCACAAAACCCAGCTCAAACTCAAACTGATCCGTGGGAATACCATGGAAGCAGTTCGAAATTCGGGAGTGACAAAGCATTCAAACAGCAAGAACTTTCAACGAAGGAATCAAATGCACTGAGCGAGGGAGGCTCAGAAGCTCCAATCGCTGCTGGCCCACCCTCACTCAATGCTTGGGTCCTCGAAGAAGGAAGTTTGAGCAACAATAGAAGAAATGGGACAAAGGGTCCTATTGAGCATAGGTTGCCGCCTATTCAAGAAATAGCTTCTTCATCTTTGGCAGGGCTATCCATCAACAAAAATGAAAATTCAGTCATTGGTTCAGCGAGTGAATCTTCAAACTTCAATGCCTCTTCTGCCACATATTCTCTTCCAGTACCTTCTGCTCCCTTACTACCTGATAATGCTGCCTGGTTTACTGATGCACAAGCACAACCTAGTTTACTAGCTCCGAGATTTCCAGAAACTTCATCACCGATAAGTGGTTACTCAGATTGGAGTTCTACTTATGGTCCACCTGGATATGATCCTAGATATCCAGTTTTTGTCAACGGATACCCTCCATCCGGACGAATGTCTTCTTCGGAATGGCTGCGTTGGTACAGAGAGAACCACAAACCTGAGAAAGCCAACAATTACATGCAGCCTACTTATATGAATACTCCTGCTCCTCAAAATCATGATAATCCTTACAGGTTTGATCAATTTGACAGATGGGGCAATCCTTTGTCATATAATAACCAGTACACGTATATTGAGTCCCCAGGTCCCCCACCATTGCAGCCGGGCTTTCTCAGAGCAGGTGAACACAAAGCTAGTCTCTACAACAACTGTCAAAGACCGGTCCCTTTTGTGTGCGGTGCTGTGACAGAACTGAGAAACGAGCCGCAGTCTCTGCTAGAGTGTCTGAAAGAGAAGGAATGGCGTCTCCAGCGAGATCCTAACCTCAGAGGGCCTACATTCACAGGAAATTATAACTCTTAGTCTGAAACTTGTGCCGCAAACCATTCCATAATCGTACACCTTGTTGTACAGCCATTTTCGCAAAGTACCAAGCAGTATAAATGTGTAACATATGTATACAAATGTCTCAGCCATTTACTAAATGAATTGAAGAGCTCTAATTTTTAAAGAAAGTGGATGAATTATCCTTCATTCAGCCACTGTTCTAGGATATGCATGTAAATTATTTAGAGTTGAAATTAAGCGAGGAAATCCTCATTCTCGGAATTTGGTACGTGATTACTAGTGGGAAACAAAACAAGTATATACTTGCCATGGTTGGATTTATATACTTGAGTGTTTTATATATCAAAAAGTAATTTCTTAGGACAACCTGGTAAAAAAGATGGCACTGTTGTTTTGCTAGTGGAAAAGTTTAAGAAAATAAAATGGGCATGAGAACAAAAAAATCAATGGATATTAAACATTGTATTATTGTGTGATTGCTTAGTGCAGCTGGTGATTGTGGACAAAACATATTTATTTCATAACTTTTTAACTAGTTTATGTGTGTTACTTGAATGTCTTCATTGCTCTTGTACCAACATGTTTTAGATTTTGGATTCATATAAGACACTTACCTGAATATTAATTCTTCACGAATTCAAAATCTTAATCCTTCAAAAAAAAATCTTATAGTTAAAATTGTTCTATTTACCGAAGTCAACATGGTTAGTAATTATGGCTATGTACGTGGTTTTTTATTATTATTATAAGGGTTTTTTGAGGGTATTATATTTTGTTGATTGCTCTTGGAATCTGTTTGGCAAGGCCAAGATGCTAGCTTATTGCAAATTACTTACAACATATAAGTTCATATGATCAAAATAGAAGTGTTTGGTAATAGTTTTCTCTCACAAGTTTATAGCATTTTTTCACGAGTTTATATCATTTTCTTTATATTTCATTTTAAGTAGTATTTGAGTTTATAACATACTATATTTCTTTCATTTTTTATTCTCAATATCTTTAATTGAAAATCTAATATAAATTAAAAATATATCTTCATGTCATTTTATCGGATGTCTCTGAAGGGACATCCGATAAAAAATATATTTATCCACAATTTAAAATATATTTTATAAGTAATTTCAATTTTCAATCGTCGAATAGCTTACTGCAATCCGCAATAAATTCATCCGCTATTAAACTTCTCCGTCATCTGCTATTTTTTACCAAATAAAGCGTTAATGATATTTCAGGTCGTGTGATATAGGTGGAGTGTGAGAACATCCCAGCCAAAGAAAAATGAACATTAAACAATAAATCTTACAAAGTAATAACTCTCTCTGGACAAGCATTACATAGGATAGGACAACACTGTATACATTGAAATATAAGGATTAAGATAGACAGAAAATGTCAGAATAAATTCTAAGAACTTCTAAATGGATAGCACCAAATGTTCCTGATCATGACTCATGATGAGGAGCATAGGGGCTGAAGATTTTCCCTTTGTTAAGGTCTCTTGGCTTCCTTCTTCTCCTTATGCTTCTCTTTCTTTGGTGTAACGAAACAGAAACATGAACAGCATGGGAACTGCAATAAGTACTTCATTTCTTTCACAATATGTCTATATGCTCTTGTTGTGGACTATTATGGTGGATATAACTTATATATAGAGATCAATAACCTTAATGTGCTCTAATTATTTCATTTTTTTATTCTCATGTATATACATTTTTTTATTTTATTTTAATGCTAACATTTTTTCCTGAGAAAGGGAGATGCCTAACGTCTTAGCTTTTATACCTTGCATGCTAGATATGCCTTATTGTTATTCCCCTGCATCTGCAAGTGGTTTGGATTTTCTTTACTCTGATTTCCCCTGTCTTTCTTCAACAAAAAATATATAATAGTGTGCAAGACATTCAAAGGAGCAGATGTCTCATTTTAGAAATAATGATTTATAAAATAAAACATACGCAACCAACAATAAATTGGTTCAACTCTAAGAGATTTTGCCTCTTTAAACATGTGTTTAGTGGTTTGATTCCTGACTCATGTGTATGGTAAAAATCTAGTTGGGAAGAGAGAACTTATCTTGTATGCCCTCATAGACTCTCGTTTAATCACTCTTAAGGGAAGCGACGTGGAAACTTCGTATCAATATCAAGATAATAAAAAAATAAAACACACACACAATCAACTAAATCCAGCAAGTAAAACTCAATTCAAAGAAATATTTGTACAGATTTTTTTTCTTTTCGAAAGAAAATATTGTACAAAAAAAGAATTTACATATATATATTTTTAAAATTTTATTCATATTCAACTCTCAAATAGAATTTTATAGTTTAACAAATCATTCTGATCTTTGTTCACTTGACTACACTTTTACTTGAATGGTTTTTTTTTCTTTCATAAACTTCTATAATTTTTTTTGATGAAGTAAACTTGTATAATTTAGGTTAGAAGATAATAAATATTACAGTAGAATAATCACAAATTATAACGTGGTTTCAAGTAAAATATTCATTTTCGGAATAATTATAATTTCTCCATTTACTTTCGTTTAGAATCTTTATCCTCGTAATTTATGTTTAAAAGGTTATATCCATTTGGGTTGGCATGTAGTGTTGCATGAGACACACACTCAAAAAAATGTTAGACTTCTTCAAAAAAAAAAGTTTTATCTACATTTTTTTTTATTAAAACACACTCAAAATTTGAAAACTAAAAAAAAATTGAGAGGAAAAAATTCAACTCATTTCATTAGATAATAAGTCATTGATGCAAGGTGATGCATCACTAAATAATTGGGAGCTAGCTTCTAACGAGGTTGTCTGCTCTAATTTATGGGTCACCTCATTTGCTTGCTTCCGGCTAAACTCTACCTTAAAGTTGGTAAATTAAGTACTAAGTAGCTATCGACAATGATAAATAATGCTTTCAAAATCAGCTTTGCTACTATTATTACTATTGATAACATCTACGATGAGCTTCGAATCCAATGAGAAGTCCATACTGTCGTGAATCCTAACTCAGCCACCCACTGCAACGCTTCATAGAGTCCTAAAGCTTCGCCTACATCCACCGAACATTGCAAACCATTTTGTTTTTGCAAGCACATATCCTCCATCAGCATCTCAAATGCACATACCGATACCAACCTGATTATGGGACGTCGAGAAAGACACATCTACATTGCATTTTTGTTTCTCAAGGCGGGTCTCTCCATCGAACTCTATGAGAAGTATTCGGCCCTAGTGGCATAGATGATGGTTGTCTACGTGCAGTTCTTCACAATCTTTGCGCAAGTTTCCATTCTTCCAAAATGTGGATGGCGTGTTCACAATTTTATGTTGTCGTTTCATTCACTTGTTGCCACCATCTCAAGTTACAGTTCTTCCAAATATTTCGAAGAAAATATTGTTGGTGCTGTTAACGAAGAAAATAATTTATATTATATTTACTATATTGTTGTTATCATTGAAAAAAATAAATATGGCTTGTTGGGTTTGTTACAATTTAAAAGTCACAAAGTATATATACATATACTTTTAATCAAAATCAAAATTTCATAACAAGCAATGTTATCACAATAAAATGAGCAGAAACACGGGCACATAAGTGTCTGTCTTTCTGCTCGTATTTATAATAATATTACTCCCTCTGTCCCATAATAATTAATTTATTCGTCAAAAGACATAAAAAAATGTCATTTTAATTTTTAAGATGGTACCAATTATATCAATTACATGCACCACCCTCAATTCAATATATTTTACTTTGAACTTAAGATATTGATAAAATCATAGATACTCTCTCTTTTATTTATATAATTTTTTTATTATGTGTAAAATGGAATCCACCTGGATTGGTCTGGTGATGTTAACTTGTGACATTGGAGTGTGTTTCTCTCATGAAGTCTCATGTTCGATTTTCTCCAATGTCAATTTCAATGAGCTATAGGCCCCGTTTGGTTTTAACTTATTTTGAGCTTATGAAAAATAGCTTATGTAAATAAATAAGCTTTTATTTTAATTTATAAACTCTCACTAACGAAAATTGTATTTTCATAAACGGGTTTTT
>Ga0315915_1008524_pt1 | contig 11951 bp, 7 predicted proteins | sample MpolbnodulesMG_FD_207738 | JGI IMG/M metagenome (GOLD analysis project Ga0315915, IMG submission 207738) | Medicago polymorpha root nodule microbial communities from Los Angeles, California, United States - branched nodules | ecosystem: Host-associated > Plants > Roots > Nodule | place: USA... | reverse complement strand
AGAAAGTGTTTATAGAACTGATGATGAGGGATAATAACTGGGTCCAACCCAGTGTATTCTTCGTGGAGAAAGTGTTTATAGAAGGGGTGGTAATGATAATGACAACGACCAATATTTGTGATAATTTACCTATAATGAAAAACTAAAAAAAGGTGAAAAAGAGTGTATGATGTGAAATTATGTTAATCCAAACGTCTAATTTATAGATATATTTCGTGGGATAATTTGATAATACGGGTGTTTCTAAAAATATAGATAAATTATCACTTGCTTTGGAACTCTATGAAAAAAACTAGACTAATAATGAGTGTTCCCTTGTGTTGTTGTTTTTTTTTTTTTTGTTTTGCAGGATCTCACACTTGCGGCTGTTAACAATCTATCAAATGCGGTCAAGTGGGGATTGACAAAAATGACCAATCAGCCTGAGCTGATTCAAAAAGTCATAGAAGAATTAGATAACGTCATTGGAAAGTTGTAGAGACACTCATACACTAGCTATTGAGGATCTAGATCCCAAACCTCCTTGCACCCTCCGCTCTGTCCATGGCCTCTCTAAATTGGCTCCAATTTTGATTCAGGATTTTCCGGATCCCATTATCCTAATTTTTTTGAGTTGGTTCTCTGAGGTTATTGATCTGAATAATTTTAGTTATCTTTGTGTCAACAACGACACCAATGGTACAAAAAAATGAATTGAAAAAGCATCACAACCCTGCAATATGATCAACTTCTTATAATTATGCGTTTGAAAAAGCTTAATTACTTATTATATGAATCGCTGACAGACAAAAAGACCCGAACACCAAACACAACTGACGTATAAACACTGTTAATACAAAAAGTCAACATGATTGAATGTAATCATATATGTTGGTATCTGACACCAACATATTCAATTTGAAGTGTCGAGGGCTCGAGGCTACATGCATATAATGCATTTTTAATCACCGTAACATCAAAGGTTTTGGTATTTATTGAGATCAACGCTATGCGACCAAGATTGAGGCTGCAACAATTGTACTTGACTATAACACTTTGCAATACTAAGGACTTTGATACGGCCACGACTTAATATCACATGATTATGAAAATAATGATAATATCACATAAACAATCATGGAAATGAAGTCACAAAAGTGAAGCAGTTATACGAGGTTCCTTTGCAACAACATTGAAAAGGATGGATTTAACAATATTCTGAGCTTGTGGACATGAATAGTCATAAACTTGTGTATAAATGTAAGACTCTATTTTCTTGTGACAGGGGCAAAAAGGAGCAAATGCTAATAATGAAAGAAGCATGACAAAGCTCGAAGAATTGATACACAAAATGACCAATAGACATTATAAGTTAAAATTTGTTTATTTATTAGAGTTTATTTCTTATGCAAAGTCTCACATAACAAATAATTGTAAATATTGTTGCAATCTCCATGCTTTAATCATTATACACAAGCAGGGGAACGTAAAAGGCAACAACGACAATTTGCATTCATACAATCAACAAAGCAACGGAAAGGGCCATGATGTACCCTGTACTTGAAAGAGGCACATCCTGCCCTGCACTTCGCATCACAGTTATCACCAGTGGTGTTGCCAGGATCCTGGAGCAGGGGGTTCAATTTTTTTAACTTCGATAAATAAATTTCATTTCATTAATCAAGGTCCAAACACACATAGTAAGCAACTCTATACCCACCACATATCAAGGGTTGTAGAGAACTCACTCAATCACGTGTTCAAAGGAAGGACAAAAACAATACAATAAAAGGTTATTCGAGGATTAAGTCCAAAACGAAGACCTGATGGCCAAGAGAGGCGAAACATTATATAGGCCAAGACAACAAAAAAGTAGACAAAAGAGGATTAGCCGTTTATGACAGTAAGCTCCATTAATTAGGAGGGTCACTAGCAACTGTAATTTTCAAAACCAATTAAGAAACTTCTGAGAGGACAGCCACATGCTATAACTTTAAGCTTTAGAGTAAGACTTCAAGCATGATTAAAGTATCTCATCACCATGATTCACAACACACCAAAACAATGAAGGGGTTGATCCACGCCAGGAAAAATACACCATTCATCTATCATAAAACATTGCATACTAGCCACCAATGTATGCACACGTTTGGTCCCAAAACCTACAGAAAGATTAAATTCACTTTTTTAGATTCTTGATCTACTTTGCATACTATCATCAATTTTCTTCATTTCAAACTCTAGCTTCTCTATTCTACTTTCAAACACACCATTAATCTGATTCTCGATCATCGAAAGATTAAATTCACTTAATATTTTTGTCGTATCTCAGTATTTAATATATGTACCTACTTGACGTAGACTAATGATTCTTGTATATACCATAATAATAAATCATTATTGCTTAAATAAAATATGAATATTTAAAACCTACATAACAATTCAACCTTACTATTGAAGATTTCATAGTTTACTTCCCAATATTATAAGCAAAAGTAAAATTGGTATACAAAAACTTGTATTTTCTATCCCACTTCAATTCAGAACCATTTACAAATAGATTTACAAGTGAATCAGCAAAGTTATCACAACAACAACAGTGAATCAATGATTTCACAACAACAAATATATCATACAATTTTTGAACAACTATTTCATACAATTTTTGGTGACAACTTCTTTTTTCTCTATTTTCATTGGTTAAAAACAATGGAGAGAAAAAGGAAGAGAGAAAATAAGAGGATAATGTGAGCATGAGAGAGAAAGTTGTCAAAAAGTTGATGTACAAATATCATTTCTCATCATTAATAGTCCCAATTGCATATTAAATCAATCAATTTATTAAAGTTAAAGTTATAAAAAAAAAAATTCCCAAATCAGAAACCCTAAGTAATGAGATTTTTAGATCGGTACCTTCATAGTTGTTTAACTACTGTTGCAAGCTAAAATCAGTTGATCCTTCATTGACCAGCAGCGACTGGGGAAGCCCGGAGGGGAAAAACATAGGGGAAGCCCGGAGAGGGAGATGGGGTTCACAGAGAACAAGGGAGAGGGAGGCTGATTCAGCGAAAGGGGGTGGTCGTGGTGCTTGAGGAGCTGCCACCGGCCGACACCAATGAGATGGTGTTTTGTTTATAGTTTATGGTGGTTGGGAGAAATTATGTTAGAGAGAAGTGTAGAGAGAGGTTGATCCATAAAATTGAGTGAGTTGAAAGTGCAAAAAAAAATTGAGGGTATGCAATAAAAAAATTAAGGGGGTTCATAGTGCAAAATTTTTGGATTATTAGTGTATTTTTTAAAAGTTGAGAGGATGCAAGTGCATCCCCTGACTTGTACGTGGCTCCGCCACTGGTTATCACAATATTCTTTAGTACTAATCGCATCACATACTTGAGTCACAACGAGCATAATCATTAACATCCTCATCACTACGGTGAAACATTTCTTCAGCTCGCACACTGCCATAATTCTTGTTAGTGTTTATATTTTCTAGATCTCTATTAAATTTATGAATATTGATGTGTTTTAAATTTTACTTTGGAAAAATGTTTTCACATGATCTTATTTATAGCCATAAATTAGTCGGTGTGTTTATTATCAGAAATATTTTAATGATAATTAACATATATATATATAATTCAGGTTCTTTATCCCCGTGAGTTTAACTCAGTTGATAGGGATATTGCATATTATATGCAGGGGCCGAGGTTCGAACTCCGGACACTCCACTTTTCCACATTTAAAATGTGTGAGTTCTAGTCAGTAGGCTACTTGAAGAAGAAAAATAAATAATTCAGGCTCTTTATGAGGAAAAAAGGTGGTCAAGGATCCTCTTAGAGCAACTCCAACGGTTGCATTTTGCTTTGCATTGCGCCAGCCGTCATCACTAAATAATGGAATTTGGCTGGAGTACTCTAGCGTGTAATCACCATTGCTTGATGAAGTAAGAAACACTTCACGGTTCTCAAGGCTAAAATGCTGAAAAGTTAAAAGAATAGAACTAAAATATTAATATGGGTGGTAAATTTGTGAGACCCAATATAAGTATTTTAAAGTTTATCATTGGAGTGAAAAATGAATAAGTAGTTACAAGATTATGTGGCATAATAATATCCACAAAATAATCATGGATAGAGTTCACTATTGGAGGTGCTCTTGGTATTTTTTCTCATGATATCAAAGTTAATTTTTGACTCAATAAATGTGTATACTTTGATTTGATAATGGATTAAATATAATATTAACATTTAATAAACGGTTCAAAAGTATACTCTTACCGTTTTTTTAACGCCGTTTTTTTAAAAATTAAGTTTATAATAATAAAAAATATGAAATATATAATATTTTATTAAATTTTACTAAAAGAAAATAAGGTCCGCCTTTGTACCAGGTCCATATTAAACACCTCAGTAAACATGTTAAAAACAACGTAGTTTTGAATATCTTGTTGCAGTAAAAGAAAAAGAAAAAGATATAGAATTCTGAATTCAATCCTGAATAACAAAATTATATTTAGCAGAAACCAATTCCCTCAAGTTGTGGATTGTGGACTGTGGAAGAACAATAACTTCTCTATAAAAGATGGAATTAAGTACAATAATTTCATGAGACACACATACACAAGAATATTATCCAAAGCCAAAATGCCCAAAGTGGACACACTAGCAATGGATTCAAGATAATCAACTCACCAAGGGAAAAAAGTAAACATAAAAATATAATTCATATGCAATTTTCATGTATGATTTTTATAAAGCAATGATATATTGCTTGATCACCAAGTATTAATCACCCTGCAATTTGATCTAATGTTTCCCCTTGAACCTGTCAAAGGAGATATATTTCCCATCTTGATCATAGACTTGGCAAATTGCTCAAAGAAAAGATCATTTCTCTCAGCATACAATTTCACCAACTCAGCCGATTCTTGATTCTTTGTCAACAGAATTTCATCAGAACTCAATAGTCCCTTGTAAGCCAATAGGTTCTTGAAGTAATTGTTGTCGAATTTTGTTGGTGTGACATAGTCTAGGAAGAACAGATTTTGGTCACCGCCAGATTTTGGACATTGAGTGCGCAATTCAGCAGCATAGTATTGATCAAGAGTGAAATCTTGCTTGCCATTTCCTGTTTGGTTGTAGAGTCTTTGCCTAAAGCTGGTGCACCTTGACTTTCCTATAGTGTGGCTCCCTATACAATTGTGTGAAATTTGTTTTAGTATGTAGCTATGTATAATGTGATATATTTAAAGACTATAGCAACATTGTCGCACACATTTAGAGTTTAAAATGACTATTTATTTAGCTATGAAACACAGAGTTTGAGCAAAATGCAAGTGATGCTTAAACTCGAAGAAAATCAAATATAAATTATGATAACTTTGACTCACATGTGTATGCGAGTCTGTGGAGAATAATATAATATTATAAAATAACTATTAGCTACATCACATGTTCATTAGGTGGTATTTTAAATTCTAAAAATAGAATTAAAAAAATAAAGATATTTAAAAATACATATATAAATTTGAATTTGAGGCACGTGTATTAGGTGAAAAGTAGTTTGAGTTTAAATAGATATAGGGATATTAAGAGATAAACAGTGATTTAAATTATAAATATATTATTATATTGAAAATAAAATAATTTAAATTTATGTGACAAGTTCAGGGAGTGTACCAGAAAGAGCAACAAGATCAACAATGTCAAGTCCTTGAAGTTTGAATTTAGTTAGGATTGTCTGGAAAGTGTTGTTTGGGGCTGGAATGTTGTTGTTGGAACCACTTAAGCTTGCACCTAGTGAGTCTCTTCTGCCGAGAGGCACTTCCCAGTTTGGTCCACCAGCCTACACATAAAAGGGAATAGTAATGCAAGAATATAAGTCTTCGACTAAATTAAATGTTTATAGCATAAGCGTTTATCATATAAGTACTTATGTATAAGCTACATCTATAACAAAAGATAAAATAGAGCTTACGAAAATAAAGGAAACACGATTTATGGACATGTCATATTTTGTTTCTATAGTGAAAGATTTATTTTATTAGAAAATGCAAGAGCAAATTAAACACTTACAAGAACAGTTGAATCTCTAGCAGCTATGGCCAAAATGTCAGCACAAGACACCGTATGAGGACATTCTTTCTCTAGTGCATATTTAATTTCATCAATGACCTCAAATCCTCTAGCCGAATTACGGTTAGGATTTGACCCCTTCTCACTAACAATGCTTCCACTGTTATCTAACAATATTGAAGCATCACAACCCTGCAACATGATCAACTTCTTAGTATAAAAAATAGACATGATTGAATGTAATCATATATGTTGGCATCTGACACCGACACATGTTGGAAACGTCTTCAATTTGAAGTGTCGAGGCGACATACATATAATGCATTTTTAATCACCGCAACATCAATGTTTTTGGTACGGCCACGACTTAATATCACATGGTCATGACAATAATGATAATATCACATACCTTGACAAAACAGTCATGGAAATGAAGTCTCAAAAGTGAAGCAGCTATACGAGGTTCCTTTGCAACAGCATTGGCAAGGATGGATTTAACAATATTCTGAGCCTGTGGACATGAATAGTCATAAAATTGTGGATAAAGGTAAGACCCCATTTTCTTGTGACAGAGGCAAAAAGGAGCAAATGCTAGTAAAGAAAGAAGCATGAGAAAGCTCAAAGAATTTGCCATTGTTTTTTTTTAATATCACTCAGAGAAAGATATAAAAGAGTAGTTGAAGAAGAGAAGTTCTCAAAGTTGATTGTATGAGTGATGTGTTGGGAAATGGTATTTATAGAGAAGAGCTAGGGAGAAAGTTATTGCATGACAAAAAAAGAATGAAAAAAGTTGGAGTTGGTAACTATCTAATTTAAAAATCCATGTTAAAGTGGAAGAGAAGAATGGAGTTAGTAGCATTTTTATTAAAAAAATCACCTAGTCTGAATGGGTTTAGATATAATCAAAATTTGTTATATATGATATTATGAATGAAATCAAAATGGTATACATTCATGTTCTATGGTTGAAAGTAATAGTTTGGGAACACATTTTGAGCTTATTTAGTTTTATAGATAAATGTTAGTGGTTAGTTTGTCGAGAAATTGTATACACTTTCATAGACACGTCTAAGTTATTTATTTTTGAAGTTAAAATAATAAACATGTATGGTGTATATAATCCTAACAATACTAACATTTATCATTGAAAAGAAGTTAAATAACCAGACGTCCCAAGTTTGATTTCTAGAGTCGCTAATTTAGGAGGTAGTTCAGGATGGTAAAAAACTAATGTTTTGTTATCAACTCGATGATTATTCATGTAGTAGATTCAAATGACGTAAACCGTGAAGATACTTTATGGAACGTAATAGGTTAGAAAGAAAAAAAACATTGTAATAATAAATTACAATAACATGTAAGATTGTAAGGTGTTTGGAAACTTCGGAGTAAGGGGACACGTAGGCAAATAATTTGAAGCTTAAGTCCAAGCCAAGTAATTTTAACTGTAGCTTAAAGCAAACATGCATTGGTGACTCATTCAGCAGGTTGGGATATCCTGGTCTCTGTTACTTCTTATGCTCTTATTTTGCTTTTATATTTGATTTATAATTAAAGATTTAGATTAAAAGAGACACACTTCATACAAAGTTAATAAAAACCATAAATTTTAACGAGAGTCTACAATAAAATTTGTGTATAATCTACCAGCGGAGAAAATATCAAACCTAATGTACATTTTCTACATACATTTTCTTTTATTACACCCCAAGTATTGATCAATTAGTACATACAGCCTTAAGACTCAAGGCTAATTGCTTGTTGATAATTAGGTGAGTCTTGCATCTAAAGTGCTTCCAGACAATTATGACAGTATCAAATGGCAACTCAGTCAATCTCCAGGTTAATTATGCTCTGTCTTATTGCTCACAAAAGTTATTGTGGACTCACCTGCTCAGTTGACTTTGATGTTTTTTTTACTAAAATGGATTCTAAAATGTAACAATGGTACATAAACCAGATAAAGTTTATTCCTTGGAATTATGTTGTATTTTATTTTATCTGCCAATTGCAATTCTTCCATATTTTCCCTTTACTTGATATTCACTTGTTTATACAAAAAGACATAATCACTTTTTGACTTCAAACCCTTCTAACTTAAATGAGAATGTGTCTAATTTTCTATATAGAGTATGTGAACAGTTCAACAAAATAGTAAAGGAAATTGAACAATAGAAAATTTTGTGATGAAATGTGGTGAAGGATTAGGTATGTTCAGTGACCTACTTGTTTTAAGGATAATAGTAGACTCTTCAACAAAAGTTGTCTTCTTTTGGTTCAGCATTTTATATTTCTGGTAGGCTTTGACCATTGTACATAATAATGCCTTGATTGAATTATAATAAAAGCCGCAAAAGAATGCTTAAACTGTGTCCAAGTTAACTTAACTTTTGTATCACCCGCATCGACAATCACATAATCTTTACAGAATAAAACAATGAATCTTTCGATAAAATAAAAAAGGCTGAAGTGCATTTTCCCCATAACTTTCAAAAACTTGCAATTTTGGCCCCTTAAGTACAAAAACTATAATTTTGGTCCCCTATGATTTAGCCCCTTTGTATCTTTGGTCCTTTGGTCAATTTTGACCCAGTCAATGCTGATTGGACATGCCACGCATGTAATTACCTATTTTAAAAATAAAAAAAGCCACGTGTATAAATGTCAAATTAAAAAAATAAAAAAAATTTAACAATTATTTATGAAATTAAATAAATAAATAAAAAGTTCAATTATTTATGAAAAAAAGCCACACAATTATTTATGAAATAAAGAAAATGAACAAAAATCATAAATCTTCACAATTATTGACAGAGAAAAGTAAAATACACAACACAAGACAAGAAAAACAAACATTGGAGTTTCCTCAACCAATATCTCTTCTTCTTCATTCTCTTATGCTATATATTAATAATGTATAATAATTTGTAGTACCATACCACTTTGATTTGATTTGTAAATGTCAAATGCATCTGGGTTATTCTCTACTCCTTATGTTCCTAACTTCAGAGTAAGCCTTCCTTCTCTCTCTACCACTCATCGATTTCAAGCTTTCAAAGTTTTGTGCTCTGGAACTATGGAAGGTGCTGCTTCCACACACAACCCCCCCTCAAAATCTGTCAGTTTTTACTCTTACGGATCTATATTTGTTTCAAAGTTTTTATTTTTAATCACACAAATGGGTTTGTGAGGGTTACTTTGAAGTATACATGGAAAAAGAATTTAGATAAGGATCATGCTTGTGTTTTGGGGAAAATTTCATGGGATTTTAGAAGGACTGACAATTCTCCTTGGGGAACTAGACTGTTAGAGCTTGAAAAATTGCAAAATCCCATTGAATTATTGATTGAACAGTAACCATGGCATGTAATCCCATTTTGCTTGGTTTCTTGGTTCTTGAGGATTTCCAGATTTATGGGGTGTTTGGTTTCTGAGTTCATGAGTGATGCTCCTCTTTGGTGAAGGAAGAAGATGATGAGTCATTTTGGAGTTAATAATTTCCGAATTTGTAATGTTCTTTTTTTTTTTTTTGTGCTTAAAAATGATTTAGTGGGCTTGTGCTTGAAGTTGAGTTTGTGCGTGTTGGATGGATTGAATCACGTGTAGAGATGATGAAGGTTTATGACTTTTTTTTATTTATTTAATTTCATAAATAATTGTTAATTCTCTTCACAAAAAAAAAATTAAATAATTGTTAATTCTTTTTTATTTTTTTAATTTGACATTTATACACATTGACTTTTTTTTTATTTTTAAAATAGGTAATTACACGCATGCCATGTCTAATTAGCATTGACTTTGTCAAAATTGACCAAAGATGCAAGGAGGCTAAATTATAGGAGGCCAAAATTGTAGTTTTCGTACTTAGGGGTCAAAATTGCAAGTTTTTCAAAGTTAGAGTGGAAAAGTGCACTTTAACCAATAAAAAAAGGGACAGTCCAAATTCACAATATACTCTTGTTTACAACATGATTTGATGCATTCTACAACCTCCCAAAGTATCAGGATGAAGAAAAACAAACAGAAAGTGAGATTTATCAGCCGCAGCAAACTGAAGACAAGCAAACCAACATTGCAGAACAAGTGTATAATGTAGCAAAAACAAATTGGTGAAATTATGCTGTACTTTATCTTTTTCCTTTTCTGCCATTGTGGTTTTGAAAATTGAATAAATCACTGCTAAAAAAAAAAAAAGAAAAAGAAACCGACGTCGGGGAGCAGGTATAGGCTTCCATTCAACTTTCAAGTTTGTAAACTGATGTTCTATTCTATATTGGATAACATCTACTTGTCTCAATATACTTCACATTTTCTTATAAAGAATTGAGATGTTGTATTATACCCTCTATAAATCAGAAAATAAAATTCCTTTCCGAAGCCAAAATTCAAAATAATTGAAACTTAGTATTTAATAACCATCATAACATTGTGTCCCAAGAAAAAACATAATAACGAAAATCTTATCCAATCACAGAACATAACTTCAAAAGCAAACCAAAATTGATCAGAACTTCACCATACAGAAATCAGAATTACTTTCAACATAGATGATAAGATCACTATACTACGAAAGTCATTCAAATCTCACATTCCAGTAAAAGCCTTCTTTCCTGCACCACTAGATGATCCAGCTGGGATCACTTTCAACACGTTGAACCTCACTGTCTTGGAGAGTGGCCTAAAGAAGTTGCACAAATAAAGGCAATTTAGACAGACATAGATATCAATATCTATATAATAATACACTAAAATAACAGTAACTCCTACAGAAAGAAAAAGAAAGGATTCTCCTATAAAGTCTCACCTGCATTGTCCGATAATAACATGGTCTCCTTCCTTAACGCGGAAGCAAGGTGATACGTGAGCGGGAATGTTTGAATGCCTCTTCTCATACCTAAACAGAGGAGTGACAAAAAAAAGGGAATTATACATTATCTTTCTAAGTGTGCAAATAAAAAAGGGGACCATAGTATGAAAGGAAATCAATACCTCTGATACTTCTTAATAAAGTGAAGATAATTCCTCCTGACAATAATAGTCCTATTCATTTTAGCACTGTGGCAAGTTCCGGCTAAGATACGACCTCGGATGGAAACATTGCCAGTGAATGGACACTTCTTGTCAATGTAGGTTCCTGTATTTAAAAAAAATACCATTTCTGTATTAGAAACAGAAATAAAATAACCGTAACCATACACAGAGCTATTAACAATGCTTTACTTCTAGCTGATAAAAATTTCACTTTCAAAGTAACTGGAGAACATTATACTGTTTGCAATTTACAAGTATTTCCTTCCCAACAACACTTGCAAGACACAACATAGGAGCATTTACATTTGAACATTATATAGACCAATTCTTTCAATCAGATACCGTAACATAACCATAACCAAAAATTACATGTCTCAATAGTGATACGAATTAGAAAAGCTTATCTATGAACACAATAGACACTTCAATGAATCGTATGACAGCCAATAACTAGAAGTATTGTGAATCTCTAAACACATCATAACCACTATTATTTATTTACAAACACAACAGGCACTCCAATTTATCATATAAACAGCCACTAAGTAGAATAAATATTGTGAATTTAAACACATCATAGCCACACGATATTGCCAAGAGGAATCTCAGACAAACACACCAATACAAAGGTAGACGCTCAGCCAGTATCAAAACATACCTAAACATATAACTATAACTAACAATCCACTATGTAAAAGAAATAGTGTCCTATAGTATTCTTCTCCAATGTTTACCTCCTTCTCTAATTTTGCTTTGCATAGTGCCATTTAACTCAACGTCTAATTCTAAAGACACATTTTTGGATAAACAACCATTTTGCTCCCAGAATGTAAGGCCCTATCACTATAATCCATGGTTATATCCAAA
>Ga0315915_1008522_pt1 | contig 11952 bp, 4 predicted proteins | sample MpolbnodulesMG_FD_207738 | JGI IMG/M metagenome (GOLD analysis project Ga0315915, IMG submission 207738) | Medicago polymorpha root nodule microbial communities from Los Angeles, California, United States - branched nodules | ecosystem: Host-associated > Plants > Roots > Nodule | place: USA... | reverse complement strand
TCACTTGACTTACTTTGACCATACTTTTTAACTAATGTATAAATACAAATATTAGCATGTAAGATGTTGTTTGATTTGTCTCGACAAATATTTTCAAAATATTAAATTTTTATAATTTTTTACTTTAAATAATTAAAGATATTAACAGTTAAAATTGTACATTGACATATGTGAAGTAGTTGACTTTGATATAGAGTTTGAAATGGAAGGAGTATTTAAGATCAAAATTATGCATTGTAATATGTGACAAAGTCAACTGTGTCATTGATTTTCCTTAAAAAAAGCCTCTACTTTGACCAATAAATAAATATTTACTTCACCAATAAAAATACCAATCAATAAATATCTTATATTTCCGAGATTTCCTCTCTAAAAAAAAAATATTTCCCATGAGTTCCAATAATCAAATCTTTTTAATTTAAAATCAAATTAAAAAGCTTGAAAAAAATAATCAAATTAAAAAGATAGAACCTCCACGTAGGAGGGAGACCCTTATTGCATTCTAGAAGCAGTATAAATAAACCCCTCACGCCCATTATTTTACACATTCTGTTTCTCTATTTTCCGATTCAGAAAAAAATTAGGGTTTTCTTTTCTCGAAAAGGGGAAGAACAATTTCCAATTCTCAACGAAACTCTAATCAATCAATAACGATCACGATGTCTTCAACAAGAAAGATCACTCTCAAGAGTTCCGACGGCGAGACCTTCGAGGTCGATGAAGCCGTTGCCTTGGAATCTCAGACGATCAAGCATATGATCGAAGATGATTGCGCTGACAGTGGAATCCCTCTTCCCAATGTTACGAGCAAGATCTTGGCGAAGGTGATTGAGTATTGCAAGAAGCATGTTGAGGCTGCTGCTGCTGAAGAGAAGCCTTCTGAGGATGAGATTAAGAGTTGGGATGGTGAGTTTGTTAAGGTTGACCAGGCTACGCTTTTCGATCTCATCTTGGTGAGTTTTTCTTCTTAGATCTAATCGTTTTTCTCTTGACTTTCGTGCTTCTTTGTTGGTTTTTGATGATTTAGGGGTAGATTAGGGTTTCTGTTATTTGTTTTTTATGATTTGGGGGTAGATTAATCGTGTTTAGGGACGAAGTTAATTACAATTTTATTGATAACATGTCTCTGATTATGAAATTAGGTTAACTTTTTTGCGGTGAATTTTGTCCCTTGTTTAAAGAAGGGGTTCTAGTGTATTTGTTTGTGTCTTTTTTTGCTTAATCCATAGGGTTTAGCTTAATGAAGCGTTTACTGAAAATTAAGTGCTTGTTTGGTTTTAGGAGTTTCTGTTTGATATATCATATTGTTTCTGCCGTGTTTTAATATCATATTTTTTTCACTGTTGTGTAGAACACGGGAAATTAAAATGGCATCATTGTTTGTATGGAACTATAGTGAACTGAATGGTTCTTTTTAAGATAAGACTGAACATTAATTTTTTTATGAAGTAAAACTAGGCTCAAGGGATCTTGATTTTTTTTATCAATAAACTACCTGTAAATCATTGACATAGACACTGGCAATGGATGCGTTGACACCAACTAAATCTTAGATATAATGTCATAATTAAATACCCAGTGACATGGGTTGAAGTTGTGTTTGTGTCGGAAACTGGAACAACTATCGATTAGAAGTGTTGGTGCTACAACTATTAATAAATGTATCTTATGAGCCCGAATATGGCCATTTTGATTGTAACTCTCTTTTGCATTTAATCTTGTTTGCGTTACTGAAAATTGGCGTCATAAATTGTTTTTGGATTCCATTGTCAAACAAACCTAAGTGGTCTGGATTATCCTTGAGGTAGTCAAAGCTTGGATTGTGATTAATTTTATAATCAAATTTATTGTTTCAACTAAAAAAGTGACTCTTGTTGCCATTGCATTTTACATTTTCTCATGTTTTCTCTACTGTAGTTTGTTGTGTTTATTTAGATTAAATGCATAAAGCTGATCATATGTTTTTATTGGTTTGACTTTTTAGGCTGCTAATTACTTGAACATTAAGAGCCTGCTGGATCTTACCTGCCAGACTGTTGCGGACATGATCAAGGGAAAGACACCAGAGGAGATCCGCAAGACATTCAACATCAAGAATGACTTCTCACCTGAGGAAGAGGAGGAAGTTCGTAGGGAAAACCAATGGGCATTTGAATGATGCTCTTCAACAAAAATTTGCATTGTGGATTTATGCTGTTTGTTTTATTCATCAAAGTTCCGCAATGTAGATCAATGCTATATATGCTAAGTACTTGTTTATCTTTTGGATTATTTTGTGCTGAGTGTTGACTATGTTTCACTGGACAGCGTTTATCTTACTGCTTGATCTTAAGTGCGGTCTGAAATGTAAGTAATAGTAGTTGTTTATGATGATTGATGAGCTAATGCGTTGGTTTGGCATGAGGGTATTGTCTTCAGTAATTGCTATCGCTGTTAAAAAATGTAAGTTACTCGCTGTTAAAATTGGTACTAACAAAGGGTTATTCAGCAAAGTAAATCACAGGTCTTTTTTTTGCTGCATACAATATACCCATTTGACCCAACTTTATCATGTGAATCTTGATGGGTGTGGGTTGTTTTTTTTTTGCAGAGTCTCATCACCATCTATTTTGGTAATGTCGCTCTTGCTTTTTAACAGCAAATAACAATGACTTCTATATACCAACACAAGCTTCTTTTTAACAGTTGAATTTCGCATTATGCTACAAAGTAAGGGCATTGTTTAATGTAAAAAGAAATAGTGTTGTTATGCATAAGAAATAGTGTTGTTTGTGCCCTTTGCAATTACATAAAATTCTTTTGGTTTTATAGCCCATGTTCAAAGGGCATTTGTTAACATTAGCTATAGCTATAATTGCCTCTTCCTTCACCGTTTACTGGTTGAATGTTATCCCATTTTTTTGCCTCATTTACCATACTTAGGGAATGAAATATCACATGCTGATCACGAAACATGAAATTGAAGATGAATTTCTTGTGTTTGCCTTTTCTTGTTTGTGCCTTTATTGTTCAATAAAAATAAAAAGTTGTGTCTTTACGAACTATACTTTGTAACATAGTTTTAAAAACCGGACGAACTGGTAAGGGTAGTGGGTCATTGGTTGAACCTCAAACTCACTGATCGAACCGCATGAAAGAATTGGATGATTCGGTCATATACTCGATCTTCATAGAGTTTTTATCTTTGTATTAAGTAGGATGACTTGGGCTATACAAAAAAATATAACACTAATAAATGATAAAAAAAAAATCAAATAAATTAAGATGATTTCTCGAATATTTTCTTCAAATTTAAGTCTACCTACTATGACAGTATTATCCTATCAAACACATCAATTAATTAGAAACACTTTAAAAAAAAAATACACACACTTACTTTGACAATATATTATGAAGATAAAATTAAAGAGAGAAAGAGAGAATACAAGTTTATTTTTTCTAGGAAAAAGAAAATACACGATAAAATGTGAACTGAAGTGAAAATTGTTTTTCATTTGATAATTTTAAAGATATGTATAATCATTAACAACTAATAACATGACACAAACAATTGCCCTGGTGTGGTGGCTTCCAGCGTTAAAATGTATGTTGTGCTGCCAAACCTGTGTTCCATCCCTGCCAGATGCAGATTTTGTTTTTTTAATATATATAAAATCGTAGAAAACCGGTCGGCTCAGTAAACCGCTGGTTCGCCAGTTTTAAGCGAGTTTTTCTGGTTCACGTCGATTCTCACCGGTTTGATAACATGACCGATCCAATATGTCAACCGAACCGGTTATACCTCCGGTTCACGGTCGGACCGGTTGAACCGGCCGGTCCGGTCCGATTTTTAAAACTATGCTTTGTAATATTGGGAAGGGTTAATTAAGTTTTTAGTCCCAATATTAACAGTTTTCTTTTTAGTCTCTCTAAAATAAAATCACACTTTTTAGTCCCTATAATTTTCCATCAATTTTAGTCCCTATAAAATTTTTCATCAACACTTTTAGTCCTTGTCAAAAATTCATCAACAGTTTTGGTCCTTAAAATGCTTAACGAAAATGTCACATTGACTAAAAAGTGTGATTTTATTTTATAAGGAATAAAAACAAAACTGTGAATATTTACAAGGACTAGAGACTAAAAACTTCATTAACCCTGTTGGGAAATATGAGTTTTTTTGAGCAAGCAAGCCCATGAGCATAGCCTCTTCAATTCATCCTTACTTTGTTTTTACTCGAATTAACATTATCTAATGTAAACACTTTGATGTAGGTTCTCTAAATTTGAAGTTCCTAAATTTCCCAACATTTTGAGTGAAAAGAGTTTGCAAACATTTAGGCTATGAATGCATCACAATTAGTAGGTGCAGAGAAATTAAACTGTGGTAGATTGAAAGAATGTGAATCCAAATCGAGCTTTGAATTCAACCCGTGTGAGACCATTAGTCCCAACTTATACTATTTGAAAGATTCTTTGGCTGTCTATTTTCTTCATTCTGGTGTTTATGCATACGCTATTTCTATAATAACAGATAGAGTAATAAAGTCAAACTATTTTCGTATAACTTGCAAGCTATTTTCATAAGCTATCCTTTAGAGCTTATGGAAATAAGCTGAAAACAGTTTAAGGACCTGTTTCATAAACTCTTCCAAAATGCTTCACAAATACTTATACAAATAGATAAGTTTAAAGAAACACAAATTCGGGAGTATAGAATTAGCCAAAATCTATGTATACACTAGACAGATAATGAGTGCATTGCATATCAGTCATCACATGAATATAAATATAGAAAACCACTCCATTCCATCATTGTTAGCAATCTTCGAGACGACGAAAAACCTTGGTACAATGAACAAATTTCCAGCCTTCAAAGTTGTCTCCAAGACTCTCTTACCATCAACACCAACAACCTGCAAAACAGAATCACAAGAGAATCCAGGAGAGCACATGGATCTTCCATCAATCCTCACAAGATCAGCGCCTAAACCAACCTCACCAACCAAAGGAAGGTTCTTGGTGTTCAAGACAACAACCCTTCCACCATTTTTAATATCAACATCCAATGGTGCCTCCAGACAGTTCAAAGCCATGCCTTTCTTGTGTTCCTCTTTAGGCTGAGGAAGGCTGATTTTTCCATCAAGCTTCGCAATCCCTTTAGCGGGAGTGTCTTCAGCTCTTCCCACAAACTCAGTTGAAAATCCAGTAAAGATTCCATTAGGACCAGTCAAGAAAAAATCAGTAAACTCACCAGCTTTGTGTGCTTTTGAAGTATCGCCGAGGAACAGAACAACCAACTCAGTATCCTCTTTGTTGTACCACCATGTCACAACACCAAAGGGGAGTGCTAAAGCATCACCCTCCTTAATTGCAACAACCTTCTTTTCTGATTCAGGTAGCACAATTCCAGCAACTCCACTTCCTGTTTCAACAAATCATCACCATTAAGAATCTCAGTAATTCTACTATACTATCATCAATATTGGTAATCACAATAGCAGTATGAAATACAAAATAAAATACTCAAAACACAAAAAGTTCAAATTGAAACCATCATGTATGAAATAATGTTCTTTAAAACCGTATCACAAAAACAAAATCAAACAAGAATTTTTAGAATCATGAAAGTTTATTTACCTTAAAGAACGTAAGCAATCTTAGAATAATCAGAATACCTGGGAACAGCAAAACCGTTGTTCTGAATAACTAACTTGGCAGCACCAATGTTCCCTTCACGCAACATAGGAAGCTGGGAAGGTGACCAAGCATAGTACGATCCACCATCGCCACCGTACACTTTCTTAGCTGATTGAGGAGAAAGATCAATATCCATAGCAACAGCACAAAAATTGAACGATCACACGAAAAAGCAAAGCAAAGGGAAAATTTTAGAGAGAAACTTTGATGTGTTTTTGTAGTGCATGTGGTTTGGTGTATTTACAGGTAGAAGTGTAACAAACTGCATGTGTGTAGACTGTAGATTATGTTAATCCGCTACTTAAACTAAATAATAATATTTTTGAAAGATAATAACAGTAAGTAAATGGGTGAATTTAAATTTGGATTAGGATGTTTTCTTGTACGTTTATCTTTTTTTGTCAAAAAAAAAAAAAAAAGTTACTCTTATCTTTTTTCTGTTTTTTCAATCAACCATATAGTTGTTTTTTTTGACGTTATTTATTCAACTAACTATATCGTTTTTTTAATCAACTAACAAGTGCCCTCGGGGTACACTCTTATAATACTTGTTAAGAAATCAAAAGCAGTAGATTTGCATCAGATTCAACAATATTTTAACTTTTAAAAAGGTAAATTCATCATTTTTTAATACAATATTTCTATTTTTATTCTCTTAATCAATGTCTTAAGGGCACTCTTTAGCAATTTTTCCACTTTTTTTAAAAAGCAGGTTTTTCAGAATATATAATTCGAAACACGTAAATATTTTTTGGATTATATATTCCAAACAATGATACACCCTACTTTAGTTAAGGATGCAAAGCTTACAAGGTGGCCTTCCGGTTTTGGGTGGTTTCGGATTTTATAGTCCTTAACCAGTTCATATTATAAAATTCAAACCAAGGGTAAAATTGGAAAAAAAACATAGGGCGTGTGGGAATGACATAGGGTGGGAAAAGTGATGGTCATTGATTTTTGTTGACCCTAAATGAAGGAGCACAGGGGCCCAAGTCCAATTTCATATTTACTCTTTTTGTTTTCACTCTTTCGTTTTTCACATACGAGTTTTTTCGCAATCACCTTTTTACAAAGCAAAACAACGAGAACCCTAAATCCCTAAGTCAATTGGAACCCTAAATACCCAAATCGATTTCTGTCTCTGCACTACGACCTTCATTCACTCATTCGTGAAAGCTCCTCGTTCCTTTTTCCATGTGCGACCCATATATGTGATTCTGCATTAGTAGCTTTACGCAGTAGTATTTTTCTCTTCCCTGATTTGATTCCCTTATTGTTTGAAATTTGTAATCAGATTATGTGAAATCTAAGTATATGAAATCAAATTACTTATCTAATATTGCTTTCTTTTCTGCTTATAAATTCTGATCGTGAACTGTTATCTTGTACTCACATTTTTTTGGACCGTTTGAAATGATTGTGCATTATTTATTATCTAGTTTACTGCACATAATATGACTGTGCGTATATTATGTTTTATTTAATCAATTTTTTCCCAAGATGAAACTTATTTGAGATTTTTGTCAAGGTTTATCCTTCCGATACGCAAAAATTATATTTTTTTTAGAGTCTTAAGTGTGATTATTTGGGATAACAGAAAGTGCGTAAAACGATCTTTAAGTCTGTCGAAGCACTTATTTAAAGTGCACAGTGTAACAACCGTTTTTCGTTAGGATTATTTTATTTATTTATTATATGTGTTTGGATTATTTTATTTATTTATTATATGTGTTTAATTGTTTGTGTTGTGTGTTTGATTTGAGATTAAAGGATTTTTAGGCGAGAAGGGTATTTGGTCATTTTTTGGACTGAGGGTATTTTAGTAATTTGAGGAGTGAAGGTAAATTAGTAATTTTAGAATGTAGTATATTTTAGTGTTGTAGTGTGAATAGTTATTTTTACTAAGTTAGTTACGGCCCGGCCCGTTTAGCCCAATTAATCATAGGGCTTGGGCCTTAAATATTGAGCCCGAATTTGAATAGGGTTTTATAGCCCGGCCCTAAAAAGCCCGGTACCCGTTAGGACTAGTCCGAACGGGCCGCGGGTAGCCCTTTAGCCCGCATAACAAAAAAAAATCCTATAAATTATATATATTTTTCAAAATATTCTTTACTTAGTTGATTATAAAGTAAAAAATAAAAGTGAAAATTCAATGACTTAACACAAATATAAATGTACTATAAAATTATATTTATTCGTTTCGTTATTTATAATTTTAAAGATCGAATCTATAAATATCTATAACCATAACATATCTAATTTATTTAAAATTGTTTTCCTCACCGTTTTAGTTTGCAAAGTTTGTATAAAAATGTTTACAATTTATTTTTGTGCTAGAAATTATTTAAACATATTAAAAATATTATTTATAAAAAAATTTATAGTACCTTTTTTTTTTAAAAAAAAAATGTAATTTTTAATACGGGCCAGCCTATTTAGCCCGCTACCTGTGTAGGACCGGGCTCGGGTAGCATATTTCAAGCCCGTTTTGCAACCGGGTTTGCTGGTCCGACTCGATAAAGTCCGAAGCCCGTTAGGGCCGTGCCTAAACGGGTCGGGCCGTCCGTTTTGACAGCTCTAGTTAGTAATAACTTGCTGTAAATATTTTGAAGTGGTAAATTATTCTATGTTTTAATAAGTTAAGTGTGTAGTAACTTTTTATAATCAAGTGGTAAGAGTTTTTAGCCCCATTATGTATTGAAATAACATAGCTCATTATTGGAGTATATATAGATAACTTATGATGGAAAATTAGAGTTAGCTCATTTCACACCTTTACACAAAAGAGAGGCTATAGAGAATTGAGAGAGAAGAGAAGAATAGAAGAGAAAGAGGAAGACCTAAGTGAAAAAAAGAGAAGGGGAAAGCTAGGAATCAAAGGGGAAGTGAAAATTGCGGTGAATAACTTAAGCTTAAGGGAAAACAAGGTAAGGGGATAAGTTTGCTCTACTTAATAATCTATAATCAAATTTTAGCTTATGAGTCATAATTGGTTTGAGTGAATTGTTGAAAATTAATGATTGTATGTGTTGATTTTCGTGCTTGAGATTAAGTTGTGATTTTGGTTATATGAAATTTGTTGAAAACTTGTTGTTGATGCTTAAATATCATTGTTGATATATGTTAAGTAGTTTGCTTTGAGAATTTAACTTAAATTGGTGAAAATGACGATGTTGTTGATGATTAATATTGAATTCATGATTTCTATACTATGAATGTTGTTGGGTATATATTCGTGTTGAGAATCCATGAAATTGGTTGTGAGAAATGCAATGTTTAGTCAAGTTGTTGTGTTTTAGTGATTTTTGTGAAAATAGGTCAAAAGCGGAGATGTATGATTTTGATGTTTTGAATGGATTCATGGAGTTGTTTTTATTGAATTGGATTGTGTAGAAATTCTGTTTTGGATTGATATGCTTTGGTGAGGAATCATTTGGGTGAAAATTGGATTTTTGAGTAAAAAATTGTTTTAAGCACTTTTGTGAAATAAGTTGTTTTGAGCGAATGGGATCAAGTTGTTTTGAGATGAAATAAAAAAATAAAAAAAACATTGTTTTATTGTAGAACTTGAGTGGTTTAAGTGATTGAGACGCGTTGGTGAAGACGTGATTGAAAACAGTTCGAAAATCATAATTTAATGCGTGAAACTGCGAAAATCGCAAAATCGGAAAATCATGTGTTGTCAGTCGTGCACGACCATGCGTGTTGGTGGCATGGACTGTGCGTACCATTCGCACTTGGTCTGTAGGACCGTGTGTGATGGAGGCACAACCATGTCAGTTAAGCAGGGTCCCGAAATGTCGATTTTTCGCGATCTTTGGATTTCTAATGCATCCCTATGAGTCCCAAATACCAAAAACCTATTTAATTAGGGTGTAATTGACCTTATATGAGTAGTTTAACGTAGCTTTGCTTTGAAAAAGAAGTGATTTTTGAATATGATTAAAATGAGACGAAGTTTGCAAATTTTGGGATGTAAATGAACTCTGTGAAACAAAGATGTTATGAATGTACTACTCTGGTGGTGTTAATTGATATATATGAATGAATTTTTGAGGTATAGGAGCATAGTAACTTACTTTTCTTGAGAAAATTGAAAATAGACGATTTTTGTAAAAATATACGAACTTTGGAAAAATGAGGTTTGTGATTTGAAAACTAGCAAATGTCTTGTATTCATGTTAATATGATGAAATAAGAATAAACCAATGAATGTTGGTGGCATGATATGTTGTTTTTTCTTGGTGTGGTTGTTTTTCTGTCTATTATGCAATTTGTGCCTTATGAAACGATGTTGTTTCCTTGTGGTGATAATCGTTGATGATGACTTTTTTTTGGTGATTATGACTTGTTGATTGTGTGAATGTAAATGCTTGATAATGCAAATGATGAGTTTTGGTGAATATATTGTATGATGGTGAAAATTATATAATACAGAGTTGCGATTTGCGCATTGTCGAGTCTTTACTTGAAAGTCCATTCATTCATAGTCATATTAAGTCTTTGGTGAAGAACGAAATTTGTATGGGTTTACGTTAGTTGATGAAGAACGAAATCCAAATGGGTTTACGTTAGTTGGTGAAGAACGAATTCCGTAAGGGATTACGTTAGTGGATTAAATGGTAATAGTTATCTCCGAATCCAAAAAAAAATTGTACCACATGCATCTAGAAGTGTCTAGAACATTACATGCACATGAGTTTTGGTGTAATGTGTCATAGTCATATTAAGTCTTTGGTGAAGAACAAAATTTGTATGGGTTTACGTTAGTTGATGAAGAACGAAATCCAAATGGGTTTACGTTAGTTGGTGAAGAACGAATTCTATAAGGGATTACGTTAGTGGATTAAATGGTAATAGTTATCTCCGAATCCAAATTTTTTTTGTACCATATGCATCTAGAAGTGTCTAGAACATTACATGCACATGAGTTTTGGTGTAGTGTGTCATACTTGATTATGTGACTACGTGATTACGTGCATTGGTGAAATGTAGTGAATAATTGAATTATTTGAATGATTTATTGCGTTTGGGGTTTAAGGGTGTTACACATAGAACTATTATAAAAATTAATTATGCAAGCACATATATAAGCGTTTATCATGATAAACGTTTCGTGCTATAAACTGCAAATAACTTGTTTGTCCAAAAAAAATAATTAAATGTTTGAAAAAATTGAAGTGACTTGGCTTCATAAAAAAGATTGAATGAGTTCTTACCATGTTTTAAAGAAAATCGTTGAAAATCAAATTTTGTGCTATAAAAGCTTTTCTTGTTTTAAAAAGTTACTGTGAAAGGGGGCCAATTTTAAGCCTCTTTGACATGTGGGACTTGCAACTTCAGGGTTTGTAAAAAATTAGGCTCGTTAACTTGGAATCTTTCAGACCCTCTTGACATTGAAATTGGGGCCCAAATTATCAAGACCCCATAAATTAACAGCTTTAGATACAATCCTTGAAGGGTAGCAATGATGATTCGAACATTGGTGATATCGACTGTCTGGAGGAAGAACCACCACCAATGGCATGTGTGGTGGGGTTGTCAATGACAACCCGAAGAAAAAAAAGAAAGAAAAAACCCTTGCTTATTCCTAAGGCATATAAAACCTCACATAATACTCATTCACCAACATGAGATCTCAATTTGTGGGAAAAACACAAATTTATACAATTATACTCCATCCTTTTCACATGTGTTATCTTTATTGACATTTTTACATTAAATTATGACTTAAATATTGCACTCGTCCCTGGAAATATGCCTCGTTTAAGTTTTGGTCCCTGTAAAAAAAAATTTGTTTTTGGTCCTTGCAAATTTTTTTGTTTTTTAAAATAGTCATAATTCAACATTTATTATTCTTGTGTTTTTTTTTGTTACGAATGAGTAAACATGCTTCTTAGTGTTATTTTTTTATGAAATTTTGATTTTTAATTAAAACTAAAAATATAAATGGTTATTCCTTTTAAATTATAACAAATCAAACTAACCATGATTATTCATTTCAACGACACAAACAATATAACAACAAAAATATAATTTAAATTCTTATTTTTTTAATGGCACCAACAACAATTTTATCATAGAAAAAAGTTGTTTAAAGAAATATTTGGGATAATAATAAAGTAAGTATCTTAATAATATACAAACATGGAACATCAAATGGCAAAAAAATTTCCTCCAATCCAATGTGTCACAATTCTAAGCCTCCTACAATAAATCATCATATTTTATGATCTCATTTTATCATCACTTATAGTAAGTTGGATCAAAAAC
>Ga0315915_1008520_pt1 | contig 11955 bp, 6 predicted proteins | sample MpolbnodulesMG_FD_207738 | JGI IMG/M metagenome (GOLD analysis project Ga0315915, IMG submission 207738) | Medicago polymorpha root nodule microbial communities from Los Angeles, California, United States - branched nodules | ecosystem: Host-associated > Plants > Roots > Nodule | place: USA... | reverse complement strand
GGGCGCGGCTACCTTCCGCTCTTGAGAAGAACCGTCCCTGGCTATGCTTGAACAATTGTAGGGAGTAGTCTTTCAAGCCAAATAATACCACAATAGGCGTCAAAGTTTTATACCAAGAGTTTTAATATTGATGCACTCTTGTGACTAAATAAGAACCCACGACATTTTGTTAACCTAAAAATCACTTGAACCATCTCACCAAAACATCTTTAGGTCATGATATCTTTATGCTAAAACAAAATTTAAAGACATATTTGGATGTCAATGGTATATTGCACTAATACTAACATACATACTGCATTCATCTCAAAATAACTATCACATTTGTAAAAAAAAATATTTTTTAAAATGAATATTGTTTTTAGTTTGCAGCGCAATGTTAATTTTGTTTTCTTGTTATGCACACCAATTAGTATTATATGATTGCTCTCAAGTCATTAATAATTATATTTCACGTTATATTATTAGTAATGGTGGATACATCAATGCTTAACAAGAATAATTTTGTAAAACTATGATTATTAGCTTTCTTTTGTTTATAATATTTTCTTAATACATGTGAAATAACAAAAATGATCCATTATTTATAGAACGAAAGTAGCAATTGAATAATGGCATGATACTTTTTATACTATTAATAACTTATCCATTAAACTCTAAAGTAAAATTGTCATGTAAGTACATCTCGGATGATAGAAGGCTTCAAGAACATTCATGTGTGAAGGCACGAGTTTAAACTCACAATTCTTCGCTTAATTTTCAACATATAGTGTGTGCGACTCTGGTTGCTACCTCTACCTCTAGAAAGAAATAAAATTTATTTTACTTGCCTTTAATTTTATGTTACTTGCAACCTCTAGCTAAAAAATGTTACTTGGTAACTTTCATATTTATGCGGCATTCAAACCAATGCTCCTTCCAAGTTCCAACAAATGAATAATGTTTCACATAGTGCATTTTTTTTATGAAAGAACAGAATTACAAAAGACTAACTGAAGAATCTTCCAAGAGAAAGAACCACGTTGACCGAAGTTGGTAAGAAAATCAGCACATGAGTTAATCTCCCTGTAGAGGAAGTCTTCCATGGGCACAAACCCAAATAATATTTATTTGGGCGCACACACATGATTAATAAAATTTAAAAGAAAAATAATATCAAGTGACGTGACTAAATAATTTTTCTTTTAAATTTTATCATTTATGTAAGCGTGTCTAAATACTTTTGATTTGGGTTTGTGTCCGACCAAGTATTTCTCCTCCCTACAAATATGCTTTGATGACCAGACATTTCAATCTAAATGATGGATAATAAAAAAAATGTGAGAGGGAGTCGAAGAGCAGCCATAATATAAGTTGCAGTGTATCGTACAATCTGAATAACAACGTGAGAATCACATTCTATAAAAGATAATTGGCTTAATTGCACTTTTGGTCCTCGTATTTTGACCAGCTCACGAAAATGGTCCTGCTTCTTTCAAATCGAACAAAATTGCCCCTAAACTATCATGTTTTTTGCATAGGGTCTTAGAAATTAGGGTTTTTTTGGTTAGTGTGCTGAATAAATTAGATTTCTTGTACCACATGCTTTATTCCTTGTTTCTTTCATGGTTGAGCATAGCTGGTAGGACTAAAACTATCATTTCTGTGCGTTTCTGAAGTTGAAAATAGTGAGTATGACTAAAACTGCAAAAAACGTGATAGTTTAGGGACAATTTTGTTCGATTTAAAAGAGACAAGACCATTTTCGTGAGCTGGTCAAAATGCGAGGACCAAAAGTACAATTAAACCAAGATAATTAATAATCAAACTACATGCAAACTTGCGATACAAGAAAAGACCACAACGCATGATTTGTTTTGCCCACATAGGTGCTTTGTTTTGCCCACATAGGTGCTGACACTCTTTTATTTTGTACTTAAATAATGATCTTAATTTATACTCCCTCCGCTTTTAAATATAAGCAAATTTTGACTTTTAGGTTCATTACCACATACATCATTAATTGAATGAACCTAAAAATCAAAGTTTGGTTATATTTAAAAACGGAGGGAGTACATATCAAAGATTTTATGCTTAAGTTTAAGAGAAAAAAAACTGTATGCTTAGCTAATGCATCTATGCGGTATATCCGTACGAATATGCTCAATCGAATCAACACACTATAAGAAAAAGATGGCCTATATGTAGTATTATGTAAGACCAATTACCTCTCCAAAAAAAATGCAAGACCAATTAAATTGAGACTTTTTCAACTTTCAAGAGGCTTCGTGATGTGTCACTTAACCTAAATATATATTTATCATATTGGCGAGTGTTTAATTATTTTGAATTATTGGGTTTGTTAAGAAAATGTTCTCAAAGCACTCTTTAAAAAACTATAAGTGATGAGGTTTTTTTTTTTTTTTTTTTATAAAAATATGTATATCAATGTATTGAAAATTGAAGTATTTAATCTTTTTGAAGAATAAATTTTTAATCTGAAATCTAGGAGTGGATGAAGGGTACTCATTGCTATTTCTCTTTATTATTTTATAAAAAAAAAAATATGTTCTTGATCTCTTAGCTGAAGAAGGTTGCTTTTTAGTCAATGTCTTTAATTTGTTCTATGTTGATGGAAACATTGTTGGATGAACATAAAATTGTATTGTTTGATCGAATTGAAACATTGTTGGAAATAAATTGTTTTTAACTTTATTTTAATGTTGGAAACAAATAATTGTATTGTATTGCAAAAAATCGCAACATCGAACCAACCCAAACCACATTAGGTTAGTCTGATTTAATTGTCTTCAAGTCTCCAACCTCCCATTTAATTTATTCTTCGACTCTCTAAATGGGACTATACTAACTTTTGAAGGAAGCCTTTATCCTCAAAATCAAACCGCACATAAGAGATACTTATATATTCTCTCCCCGTCTTAAACTATAAGTTGTTTTGAAAAGAAAAAAATCAAAATAAAAGCCGTTTTACAATAACAAATAAACATTAATGTCAATTTTTCTATTATATCATTAACTATTTATTATTATATCTTCTTTTAATTCTTTAATTTATTTTTCTCATACCATTAATTAAGGATAATTTTGTAAAATATTATCTCCATCACAGATTATATATCATTCTAGCAAATTATTTTTGCCTTAAATTATATGTCATTTTACAATATGAATTAGTACACGTTTTTCTATTATGTTCTTGCTATTTATTACTCCATGTTCCCCGATTCTCTTAATTTATCTTTTACGTACCATTAATGAATATTATTTTTGTAAAATGACTCATATTTTCTCCTCTCAATACAACATTAATAAATTTTTTAATTTTTGTGAAATTGATAAAATGACATAAAATATAAGACAAAGAGACTAATTCATAATTTCTATTTTTCACACAAAGTTAATTACATCTTTTAACATGTTTGGAATAACCAAAACAATAATTTAAGATCGGTGGAGTATACAAGTATTCTCTTTGCTTTGCTAGCTAACGTGATTGATTATCTCACTAAAGTAAACACAAAACAAATGTGTATTCACAATACCACAAAGAATGGGATGCATTGGTTGGCCTATTAAGTAAACAAACAAATAATAAATACGATAATTCTACGGCAAGCAAAGAACCAAACAAGATGACAATAATACAATCAATCTAAAAGATTTTTTTCTTTTCTAGAGTATATATACCAAAAATAATATAAGAAAGAGAAAAAAACAGGTCATGATTACGTGGACCAATAAAAACGAGGTAAGGGTTTCCAACTTGATCTACCACCTCACCACACCCTTAAATCTTTGCACTCTTCTTGCCCATTCAAAAACCGCCGAATCCAAAAAAAAAAAAAAAAAAAACCTAATAAGCCATAGCGTCTTCCAACGCACCGTGCGAGGTCCCTCGACCTCCGCACAACCACGCTCCGATGTCTGATCCATACGCGCCTCCGTCTCCACCACCTTCCTTTCTCTTCCACCGTCCACCTCTTCTTAGACAAGAATTCTCCTCTCCTCTCCTCAAGCAGCGATCGTGGTCGCCTGATCTTTACCGCGACGAAGCGTGGCTTCGTCGCAAAGGAAACTGGAAGAATCGGAGAAGTAAAAGTGTGACTGATGAAGATGTTGATGAACTCAAAGCTTGCATTGAATTGGGTTTTGGATTTGAATCTTCACCGGAAGTTGAAACTGATCGTCGTCTTGTTGATACTTTACCTGCTCTTGAACTTTATCATGCTGTTAATAAAAGTTATAATGATTCTCGGAACCCTAAATCCGCCGCCGTAACTACGCCGTCTTCCTCCGCTGCCTCCGATCGTGATGGTACTCCTTCTCCTCGTGGTAGCCCTCGCACCGCCATCTTCGGCAACGGTATATTTAATTAATTGTTATCATTAAATTCATTTCTCTATTTTCAAATTCTCAATCAATTTTTGTCTTAATTACATTTTTTTAAATGGTGTGGACGTGTTAGTCGAGAGTCTGATGTTCGTGTCTGTTTCAGTGCTTCATTGTTTATTGCTAATCAAGTTTGAATTAAGATCTGTGGTGTTTATTTTTGCTGATTAAGTTTGTTATTATTGTTTTTTTTTTTTGTGTGTGTTATGTTATGAAGATGATGATCCACAAACGGTGAAGACAAGGTTGAGACAGTGGGCACAGGTTGTTGCTTGTGCGGTTCGTCAAAGCTGAATGATTGTGGTGATGGCAATGATGATGAGCATGAATGGGTGATTATTGATGATTAACCGGAGAAAAATCCAACCATGGTTATTAATTTAACCATACAAGTTACAAGTTACAATCATGTGTGATATAAAATGACAAAATTTCACTACCAAACAGAAGCGGCCATGAGCCTTTAGTTTAACCAAACCCAGATTGTTTTGGTACCTAAAGTAGTTGATGTTATTATTGATATGTTACTTGCTGTCGGTAGCTCTTGTTTTTTAGTTTTGTACTGTTCTTGTCTAAAATGTGACTGTGGTAGATTTTTATGTTTTTTATATAGTATAATATAATATAAGATGCTAGAAGTACAATACTAGTTTCGTTTTGTGTCAGAAGACGGTTGTGTTAAAAGTTTTTGCTCTGTGGTTGAAAATCCCCTGCTGCTCCTTTTTGGTATTCATTGTGTAGGTATGGTATGGATGATCAGCTTGAAAAATTAATGTCAATTATTGCGATTTTGTGAAGCTAGAAAGTGTAGCTTTTGTCGAATTGATGGTGACTCATTCCAACTTTGCGGTTCACCCAAACACACATATTATACTAGAGATTTCTTTAGTGTGTCACAATTTGTTCGCAGTCTAATTTGTTCTTGACAATGTTGTCGATGGTAGACCATGGTGAAGAGCAAAAAATTTTGACATATCGACGATGTGGTGCTGCCATCCTTCACAGAATTGGCCATGGAGGAAAGGCAAAAGCCGCATTGATTACCAATGACAACACCATGATCGATACTTGACGAAAAATAATATATGAATTAGTCTCTAACATTTTCACATGAATGGCATGTAAGGACCAAATTGGTCAATACTCTCGTTGTTATTATTCTTTTTGGTTTGGTCTTGGTGTTTCGAATTAGAGAATCTAATGCAAGACCGAGGAAAGAGTACAGTACAAAAATGACAGCCTTGCAACTCTGACCAAGGACTGACTCTCTAGCTTTCTAACTGAACTGGCTTGAAAGGCACTTGAGCTTGAAATTTCAACATGGAAGCCAACCTTCTAATTCTATAATGTGAACAAGAGAATATGATCAATTGGGAACATTGGGCTGCTGCTTTCCTCTGTGGTATCTGACGACTCGCACTTTCTAGCCTGTCATGACTCATGTTCCACTAAATTTCCAGCTACCGGTTGCTTAGGTTAGCAGGGAAATAAATAGAACCATAGTTGACTTTGATATGGGACATTGTCAAGTGAAGTCACTGATTAGGAAACTCTTATAATAATTAAACCCCAATTATAGCCTGTGATGTCGTTTGTTACTATGATGACGAATTGCAAAGCCACACATGTGTGCATGCGTGGAAAACATCAGAAGTCCTACTATAGAAAAAATGATGCAAAATGCACACATTTTATAGGCTGGTGTTAGAAGGATCTGGTTTGTTGTTGTAGCAAATTCGAGTTCAGGTATGCTTCATTTAGGAAATGCTTCATTTAAACGTGGCAAAAATATATTTAAGGGTTGAGATTTAAAATAAGAAAAATACACTTTTTAATTAAAGAAAAAGCAAATGACGGAACTCTCCCTTAGACCCTTACGTTTCATCTCCAACTGCATCCATCTTCCCCATTTCCGTCTATCCTTACTTGATTGCATCGGTCAATTATTAAGTAAAACTACAGCCCACGAATTGAGAAATTTGCTTTTCATGTTTGCAGTAAAAACTGAACATGAGATTGATCCCAAGCATTATACAATATGTTATTGTTTCTCCGCGTTCTTCAAATGAAAGTGAGTTGCTGCATCAAAAATTAAAATACAATGAAAGCTTGGGTTTGCGCTGTGATAGATTGGGTGATGACGGTAAGACGGCAAAGAGAGAGAAAAAGGGTAGCGATGGGAGAAAGATGAAATGTTTTTAATTTAATTAAAAATTACTTGTTTTTAAAATTTAATTCTCAGCCCTTAGATTAATATTTTGCCACATGTCTCACATCCATGACCTAAATGGAGTAAATGGATCATTGCTTAAATGGAGCCTGGACTCAGCAAATTCATACAGTTTGCCGCAGTAGCAAATCTCAGCCATCAATCCTTGATCTGACGGTTCCAATTCACAACACAGATTTCAACAATTTCACACAATGTCAGATATTGAACGTTCACTTCAAATCAGACGGTGCAAAACAGCTACATGATGCAATTGGGTGTAATATTTACAGCGGAAAATCGCCATCCGGTGTTAGAAGAGCATATCATGAGGGTACAAATGTATTGGTATCACAATGTTGTCAAAAGTCTCATTGGATTGATGAGATAAAACCTAAACAAGAGTTTATAAGTGTGGAGACAATTATCAATTTAAAACTTAATTTTGTAAGAATTAAGTTAGGTCTAATATAAATTCTATAATGATATTATAGTGATGTTGTTCTTACACTTTCATCAATGAAAGTACTGAAAAAAATTATCGGACTTTTGACTGCGAAGAAGATTATTAGAGTCATGAGGAACCCAACCCTAATTGAATAAACACCAATCTTTGCCCCAATTACACAATCACAAAAAATTCTTGATGATTTTGTGTGCAACAATATTATCATTCAAAGTGCGGAAAATTGTGGATCCATGAAAATGGATTCAAAAAGAGGTTATCATGAACAACCAACAACACAAATACAGAAGAGTTCTCATGGACAAGAAATTACAGCATGCAACATCCTTTGATCCACTGTCAACCAATTCAATAACCAACTGTGCACATCAATACTATTTTCGAGTTTGTTTTAACAACTAACTTGTCCTTGTTGGAGTGCATGGATTTCACTTTCTTCGCTGCACATTTGGTCTGTATTTATTGCTTTGAGTATGTTTTGAAAATGAACTCGTCCACATCGAAGCGCATTGATTATGTATCTGCAACACCTCTACATAACTCAAATACTCTCGGCGAAGCAGTTACAACTCCGTTGTTTGCCTCTTCACTACTTCTTTTTAATGGTTCTATTTATTTTGACTTATTTTTCATTGCTTCTATAAGTTTTCATTAGATTATCCTCTTTTTTTTGACAAGTTTGATTATAATTTTTTAGATATCTATATTTCAAGTTGACTGTGATCAATTTGTCAAAAATAAAAGTTGTTTGTCAACTCAAGGGAGGGTAATATAAATATAAAAGACACGATTAATTTAAGGAGAACACCAACGAAGGTAAAAACATTTGTTCTTTGATGATTAAGAAGAAGAAAAAAAAACACCAAAATGGTTATTTTACTCTAAAAGCAAATACGTTACATGGAGATCTTCACACACAATACAACACAACACCACACAGGTCCATCACATATATCTATCCCCCACAACGTGAATGATACAATCGTTAAATGCCCCACGTTTTAATAATGTACGCCCAACATGTATCACTAGATTCAGGACATAATTGAAGATTAGTGTTTTTTTGACATGACAGACCAGTATTATTTCCCCAAAAAATATATCAGTGTTATTCATTTATTTATTTTTATTACAAAAAGACTTTATTCCTTACCTTAAAAAAAACCACTAACATAAGTCAGTTGACAGGATATTACGGTATACAGTTCAAACCTAGATTCCTCATTATTCATCCCTTATTATTCATCTTAAGGGATGAATAATGATGAATACCCGCTAAAAAACTTTGACACCCAGATAAAATACACATTTTATTAACATGCATAAAATGTTTTTTTTTAAGACATAAAATGGTTATTTGTTTGACCACTAGCTTGTGTACCGGCTATTGGGCCGTGTTCTGGTCCTTGGGCTGCTTTCAGGCAATCGTGGAAAAATGTACTCTATACCCCTACACGTGTACCTTTACCCCTACAAACCACTAAAAATACCACTTCTACCCTTCTTTTCATTTAATATTTTACACTTTTATTTTTCATTCCAAACTTTTCCGGATTCATCGCTCCAACATGAATTTTTGGGTATGTAAAGGTCTTCAATCTTGAATTTTTTTTCCGAAAAAACTTATAATCTAGTTCCTCTGTTTGTAAATTTTTATCGGAAAACTTAAAATAACAGTTTCCGGAAATTTTACCTAAAAATTTCCAGTTTATACTTTTTATTGATTTTTTTTGTTTGCTAACTGACCATGTCTATCGTTTTGGTCTCCCATATCAATTCTCATGTGAAGTCAGCCTAAAAATTAATTTTTAGCTTCTTTTTATATGTTATTATGAATCATATTCCATCATGCTTCATGCGTGTTAATTTGTAGCTGGGCTCGTATGTATTTTGGTACGTAAGAGGAGAAATTTGATAGCTAAATTTTTGTTATTCAATTCATTTGTGGAGATGAATTTCTTCTTTTTCGTAGAAATTGAGCGTGCAGGTAATTTTAAGCTTCTACAAATATGCCTAATGCTAATGGTTTTATTGGAGCTTTGTACCACTATGGATTAAAAATTAGTATACAAATAAAACTTATTACCTAATATAAACTATATGTAAGGTTTCCGAAACGTATATATGCACCGAAAAAGTTGAAATGAGATTCCAGAATAAAAGTGTGTACCGGAAAACTTAACACACTAATCCGGTTTATAAAACGTGGCACTTTGAAAAAATCTGGAAGAAAAAAAAAGGAAAATAGTAAAGGTTTTAGTTTATATATGAGGGCAAAATGGGCAGTTGACATAAAAGGTAAGGGTGAGGGTATAATTGTTGGGGTACAAGCTAAAATATCCGCAATCGTGCTTCATTTTCAATGAGATTTGACCTCACTTTGACAAAGAAAAAGGCACATAATTTTATTTTTTTTTTAAAACTCGGTATCCGATTTAAGGATCGACTAATCTGAGAGACCAATTCCACCGCTCACTTGCGGGGGCTCCGTTCTAAACCAGAACAAAACTCTGTATGAACTTGTCCACCAAAATTGACAGCAGAAGGAATCGAACCTGAGACCTTGAGAGCTCCAAGATCTCAAGTCAACTAGATTTGAAATCTCTCTATTACAATTTCCCTCAAAAAATTTAAGTGTAATCTCAACCAACAAACATGCAAGAGAGAAAATGATAGTTGAAGTATAAAGAAAAGTATTGGTGTATTTTAATATTGGAGATTAAAAATTGAAAAAAAAAGTTTGATGGAGAGAGTTCGAATTCCATTCTCCTAATGGTTCTTACATTAAATTTATGTCAAACTTCACAACAAATTTTAATGAGAAGTGACTCCCAATAAACAACTTACATATCAAATCATTCATAGTTAGAGATCTTTTCAAAGATAACACTTTTGTAATATCAAAATTATTTTCAGACATAGAAGATCTAACATTATTGCAACCACATAAAATTGATGTTACACTAAGACCCAATCAATAACTAAACGATTTTTCTTTTACCTTTTCAAAAAGATTACATACATCACATGCTCTACCATTGTGTATTGACAAGTAATATTGTTTAGCAGATATATCCTAAGAGAGAATTAATTTATTTTCTTGTCATAATATTTATTATATACTGTAGAAAAAAACTGCACATAATTAAAGGTGTGTTAGTTGAGAAATAATCAATTCAATTTAAAAATTGAAGTGATTCTTTTTTTTTTGACAATAACAAACTTAAGTCATTTATATCATCAAAATTTGAGTAATAAAAGATGGGAACAACTCAAACACATGATGACTGCATATAATTTTGACTCACTTGCTAAACAATGAACAACATACTTTGTTTTCCTCCTATCAAAACTTATCTCAAAGTTGGAAAATTGATTTAAAAGAATTCTACAGGTGGTTCACATTGATTTGTAGAATTATCAACAATATTGTCAACTACTAGCTTCCGATCTAACTCAGTTGACACTCTTGATAGTCCCACCTCACCATGCCAACTAATAGCTTCCTTAAACCAATTGCTTATGCTTCCATATGAGGAGCCCCTAATGCACATACCAACACCAAAAGTCTTTTATCATCATTGCATTTCACTTAGCCTTCATCGTCTGAATGTATGTCGCGTGTGTTTGTCTATCGCGAACCGCAAGCCATTGTCGCATTGAGTTGTGCGCCAAATGTATAGACATGCCCAAATTATTGATCATATTCCCATACCTTCACGTTTCGTCTTAGCTATAAGCACCATAGAATCATGACAATGTCAATTGCCATGCTAGATGATGACCTGCAAATAATATTCTAAAACATATATGCAAAATAAGCTACACTATCAATAAAACCACTAACAACATCCCACAATCCTGCATCCATCCACACTTCCTTCACTTTGCACATCCAACACAGATATGTCAATCATTTTCATAATTATTCTCACAATCTGAACAATTGACACATTTATCTTGAAGCCTCACCCACATTAACAAGCACATCCTAAACATCCTCCAAGCAAAAACGTTCATTTTGAAACTCCAAATTTTGCTTCACCCTCTTGAAACTCTGAATTAGAGGTGTCAATAGAGCTCCAAATTTTAAAGTCCACTTAAAAAAGTCCGCACCAAGCCCACTAAATTAAAACCCCCTAATTCAACAAAATTATTCGGGGTCAAGCCCACTATAAAATGTCTTCATTATTCAATTTCCATATTACTTTGTCATCCACCTCATGCTACATCAACACAATTTTTTCTATTTTGCTCATATCCCTTTCATTGATGAAATCCGAGTTCTAATTGTTGCAGTCTATGATGAGGTCCACCACTTATAAATGCTCCAAACTATACATAATAGGATTATACATGAAAGAACTTCCGTTATCCCTTAACCGTGACTCCTAACATACTCCTACTTTACCTGCTTCCAATACACCATCGAAGACGGCCTATGACTGTCACCTGTGAAGTGAAGATATTGCGCCATATAAAGCTTGGGTTGATATGGCCTAGTCCGGCCCATACAAAGTTATTATTTTAAGCGAGTATAGCTTTGTAAATCGTAACCACCATAGTATCTGGTTGGTCATCAGTGTCCAACCTTGAATCCATATCATAGCCAAGTTCAATCTATAAAGGCATCTAAATCTCATACCTCAAAATTTCTTCCTCGTGGTAATTTTGTTCCAACAAAGCAATTTTATGCCTTTTCCCTATTCTTTTATTCGACCTTCACTAGAAATATTTGACCATCATTTGGATTTCCACCCCCTAATGATGTTGGTAGAATAAAAGTGCTCATATACTCCCTTCGGTCTCAATATAAGAAAAGATTTCTTTTTTAGGTTCATTGAATAATTAATGTATCTGCTTTACAATGTAGACCAGATACATTAACTAC
>Ga0315915_1008512_pt1 | contig 11960 bp, 5 predicted proteins | sample MpolbnodulesMG_FD_207738 | JGI IMG/M metagenome (GOLD analysis project Ga0315915, IMG submission 207738) | Medicago polymorpha root nodule microbial communities from Los Angeles, California, United States - branched nodules | ecosystem: Host-associated > Plants > Roots > Nodule | place: USA... | reverse complement strand
ATTTCAGAGATGTCAAACCGCCTAAGGTTGAAGCCAAACCAAATATTGATGGAGCTTCCGTCCATGTTGAAGCTTCATTATATGTTGACTCCGATGTCGTCCCACTTGATGCCAACGAAGTTGACACGGCTCATTTTTTCCCGAAGAAGTTAAGTGGAAAGATAGGGATGATTTCCTTAATTGGGTACATCGTCAAGCAAATAAGGCGGGATTTACAATTGTTTCACAAAGATCCAATTTGGTCAATCCAATGTTGCAACTAGTGTGTGAAATGAGTGGCGATCACAAAGTGCTGGAAAAAAACGGAAGCATGAGACAACGGGCTCAATAAAATGTGAGTGTATGTTCATGGTCCGTGGATATCTTAGTTGGAAAACAAATGATTTGAGATTGAACATTCTTAATGGAGTTCACAACCATGAGATGAACCGGCTTTAGAAGGACACATGCATGCGGGTAGATTAAAGGAGGATGACAAGAAGATTGTACGTGACTTGACCAATGGTATGGCGGTTCCAAGAAATATTTTGTTAAATTTGAAGAGAAAAAGATAAGATTGCATGACAAATATGGAGTAACTATACAATGAACGTCAACAAATATGAAAGTCAAACAGAGGTAACAAGACGATGTTGCAGTTTCTAATCTCAAAGTTGGAGAAGCACAACTATGTTTATTTCTCAAGAACACAAAGTGAAAGTACTATTATTGAAGTCATATTTTGGGCTCATCCAACATCCGTTAAGTTGTTTAACAATTTTTCAACAGTGTTGATTATGGTCTCCACCTACAAAACCAACATGTACAAGATGTCAATGTTTGAGACAGTTTGGGTCATCTCGACCGATTTGACATATTCTATTGGCTTTGGATTTGTGACACATGAGAAAGAGGAAAACTTTGTTTGGGTTTTACAAATGATGCGTAAATTTCTTACGTCAAAGATTAATATGCCTAAGGTGGTTGTGACTGACGGGGATACGACTTTGATGAATGCGGTTGCAACTGTTAGCCCCGAAAGTAGTGCAATACTTTGTTACTTTCATGTGCAGAAAAATGTTAAAGCTAGGTGCATCTTAGACTGTAGATATACTTTGGGAAAAAAAGATCGGAAAGAGGTGAAACATAATGTTGTAGTGAAGAAGATAATGAGAGCATGGGATGTTATTGTTGAATCACCCACTCAAAATTTATATACAAGTGCATTAGTGGAGTTCTAAAAATTTTGTAATGATTTTCCAATTTTTCTAACCTATGCCATGCCCACCTTGGATGTTGTTAAGGAAAAAATAGTGAGGGCATGGACAGACCATGTGTTGCATCTTGGTTGCAGAACCACCAACATGGTAGAATTGGCTCATGCTTTAGTAAAAAAATATTTGAGCAATAGTGTGGGTGATTTGGGTACTTGTTGGGAGAAAATACATGATACGTTGGTGATCCAGTTAACTGCGATACAAACATCATTTGGTCATAGTTGTACCATATTGGCGCAAACATTCAAAGACGTCACTTTGTACTCTGGGTTAGGGGGTTATGTGTCAAGATATGCTTTGGGCAACATTGTGTTGGAAGATGAACGTTGTAGGTGAACATTGTGTATGGACAAGGATATTTGTGGTTGTGTTAAAAAGAACATCGTATGGGCTACCATGTGCATGCTTTATTACTACTAAAATCCATGACGACAATCCTATTTTATTGGATGAGATACACCGTCATTGGCATAGGTTATGTATGAGTGAAGAAAGTAATGAAGATGGTTCTTCTATCGAGGAGGAGTGGAATGGTGTTGAAGAACGTCTCAAGAAAGTCCCTTATCAAATGAAGCTAGAAATCAAAGAGGTTTTGCGGCAGTTGGCATTTCTAGACACAACAATGTTGTCTCCACCACCACGAAAAGTACCAACCAAGGGAGAAAATAAGAAAGTGGAAATTGTGAGGTCTAGAGCAAAAGTGGCATCAACTACTCGAATCCCTTTTCGTGGGAGCGTGTTGATTCCCTAAATCCGGATAGTCAATCGTCATCGTCACCAACAACGTCATCATTTCCTAAAAGGAAAGTTGCTCGTCTTGGTAAAACATCACGTTCCCCACTTCCACCACCTACTCGGTTTCCATAGTCTACTCCAGTTTCAAAGCCTATTCTGATTCCAACGTCTTATCCGGTTATGAGTCTTATTGATTATATGTCAAAGTTCATGGTTCCATTTATTGAAAAGTGGTGGATATTATAGGCGATGAAAATTGTGGATTTCGGGCTATAGCCGAGTTCTTGGGATTCACCGGAGAAAGTCATATCATGGTTTGTAGACATCTTATTCAAGAGTTGAAAGATCATAGAAATGATCATATCGAGGTTTATGAGGGTGAGGATCGTTATAAGTACATTTTGAATGGCTTACATACTCCCACAAATAGTGGTGGTATTGCACTTTTTGATAAGTTGTTGACACTTCCGGATATGGAACACATCATTGCAAATTATTACAATAGGTGTGTGGTGTTGTTGACAAATCATGATATTGGAACTGCGGAATCGTTTTTCCCACTAAGAGGGCTACCACCGGCTAAGGGAAAAAACCCCATCATGTGTCTTGGCTTAAATCCCAATCATTTTGTGCTTCTTTTTTGAAAGATGATTGTCCACTACCTCCATCATCTTCGAAGTGGAACAATAATAGGAGTGTCGATGCATCCACTTGGGAATTTGAGTATTTGGATCAATATGCTAGGTTCCGAGATCTCATGAAAATTGAAAAGGGAGAGAAACTGCCCCCACCAAAAGAGTAGTCAAAACGAAGCAAAACCTATTTTGTGTGACATTCCTGAAAAAACAAAGCAAGAATTTGAAGTTATTGGGGAAGATGAAGAAGATTCAATTTCACTTGATGCGATATGACTTATTTTTTGTCGGTGTTAATCCTTCTTTTTTGTAGAAATTACACCGACATATTTTTTGGGGTCGATATTCTAACGCCAATTTTTTGTGGCCAATATATAACTAACATTATGTAATTTATATAAATATATGAAAATATGACTTTTTTGTGGTGGAACTAGTGCGAAGAACTTTTTATTCGTTATTAATGTTTATGCATTTGATATATTTTTTTATTGTTATTACGTTTCATTTAATTTCATTCTAATGTATGATTTTTTTCATAAAGTTTTTGTCAAGTAAAACATGTCCGAGGTTGCAAAAATTGAACGCCGTGTTCGGTACTCCGCTTTTTAAAATGACAATTAAAGTTATGATAACTCTGACCAACATTGTTGATGATTTGAAGGCATAACTTAACACATATTTTGAGTATCTAGGTGAAAATCAATAAAAATGTCACTTATTTTCTCAGATGTCTTGCATTGACAACCTGGGAGCAGATAAAGATGAAGGCATGTTTAAAACGACGAGATATGTGCCTTGGCTTATTCGTGACGATAGCGACGTAGGATTTATGTTTAGGAATATGGTTGAAGATAATATATTATATCTTTGTGTTTGTTCAATTTGTACGTGCGTAGAATGTCGATAGATATTTTATGCAATGATATTTAATGTGTTTTTTTAATTTCAAACACTATTTAATTTTTTGATGAATTTGAAACATTTGTGTAATTTTAACGAAATGTCGGATTGATTTAATTATGATCAATTGTAAGAGATTATGTATTGTTCTTGTTTATGAATGATTATAAATGGTGTATGAGTTGTATCGCCTCTGCAAATGATGTGGTTGAATTACAAGTAAAAATAGGCCAAAAATGGCTTGGAAAACCATTATGCAGAAGCCTCTGTATACAAAGTTGAATGCATTGGCAGTTAACTGCGGATGGACCCGACGACACTTAACTGCCGAGAAACACGTATCCAACGGCAATTAATTACCGAGGAGTATTTCAATCATTTACTAGTGTTTTTCAACCTAACACTATCTGTGAACAACAATTCTCTAATGCTTATAATGTTCACATTCAAAGTAAAACCGTACACTTATAAAAAAAATGCACTAATTTTGTTTTGGACTAGCTAAAAGGTCAAATCCACTAATCAACCAATTATAAAATAGGGTTAATATGTCTTTACCCCCGGTAATATAGGTTATTTTCGGTTTCTCCCCTGTAATTTTTTTTATTGATTTACCCCCTATAAAAAAAAATGTTTTGATTTACCCCCGTAATAGGCCAAACAAAAACGAAAATTTCTTGAAAAAATAAAATAAAATTGGTTTTTGTTTGGCCTATTAGGGGGGTAAAAAAAATATACAGGGCCGAAAACCGAAAATGACCTATATTATAGGGGGTAAAGACCTATTAACCCTATAAAATAAAACCCACCCCTCTCCTTTATGCCTATACAAGTAGAGCTCCACTTCCAAACAAGGTAAGTTAATTTTTTTTTCCTTCAACCTATCAACCTTCTTGTTTCCCATCTGACTTGAGAGTCGGAACACTTGTGCGGGCTAACAACCGTTTGGATCGAATTGCATTAATCTATTATTATTATTATTTTTATAATGCTTATTAGTTAAATTTAATCTATATTTTTTTCTATTTCATATATTTTAAACATAATTGTTAATCGTATAAGCTCATCATTGAAGGGATTCAACTCTCCTTTGGATTACACACATTCAAATATTTGAGATATCGATAATTATTCAATTATGATCGGACGATTAAAATTCAAGCTCTAAATTTTAATATAAAAATAGAATAATGCTAGTTATCCCGAAGGATAAGCTAGCGAAAGTCTCACGGCACGCTAATTTCAACACTAAATGTATGTTTTCTTAATTACAAGAATACCATCCCTTGTATTGTGGGCCCTCCCTTGAATTGTGGCTGGAGCAAATTTATACTGTTGTAAACATGTCGTGAATCCGTCTGTACAAGTCCACCTAGTAACGTGGTAGATATGAATTATGCGGGTACAGCTTCATGCCTGGATCAACACACACATGCTATTGTTGGGGACCCACAATTTGGAATATTGCAGCCTCAATGCCGTGTTGAGCTTGTTACTCTCACAACCTTCTGGGGAGATCCATATACTTACCACAACAACATTATAGGTACAAAAATGTTACTTTGTCACCCGACATTATATTATAGGTCAGATACCTCTTTTGATCTCTAAGTTTTGTAAAAATATTTGGTTAATTTTCTTTTTTAAGTTTTAAATAAATCATTTAAGTTATAATTTAATGCATTGTTACTCTTTTAAAGACCCTATTTTGAAATTTAAAAAACGGTAAATAAGTGTATTAAATTAGTGCAGTGCTATTTAGTGGGAGAGATTTTGTCCCGAACTAATCCCGAAACACAATCCACCAATCAAATCTCTTCCTCAGCAGAAAACAATGAGGTGGTGGGGCAGGTTTTAGGAATATATTAAAGTGAATAGTCAGCCCGCGAATGTTTCGCGAACAAAATTTCGTTGTAAGTAGCAATATTTATTAAATTAACAACTTAAAGGATTTATTTGAAATTTAAAAAATTAAAGAACCCGTTGAAATTTAAAGAACTTACGAGTTACTCTGAACAATACCATGTGTTGTGTATTGTTGTAAAAAATGTGTGTTCAAAGCAAATATGTCTTATATTTTAATGAGAAATGTTATTTAAACAACCATTTATTTGTCCAACAACGTATTTGTATGTTGTATAGATGTATCTTTGTTTTTTAATATTTTTTTATGTATCCTCAAATTAAATCAATAGTTATAAATGGTGGAATTTATACAATTGTCAAGGAAGGTGTTGTTAAATTTTAGTTGTTCAAATAACATTTCTCTATTTTAATTAAGTTTTTTCTAACAAATGCCCTAAGAGTGTGTTTGGATGAGGTAATTGGGAAATTTTAAAGAATTTAAAATTCTAGGCAATTTAAATGATTCAATTAAATTCATTTCATTTCCCAACACTTTTGTTTGGGTAGAGTAATAAAAAAATTTCAATGTCATCATATTTGGGGAACTTTTATAAATTTTAATTTTTTTGAGCCCAATTTGGAAATTGAAATTATGCGTCAATTTGTAAATTTCAAACAATTTTGAGGGGCAAATTATAATTTTTGAAAAAATTGAGGGGTCAATTTATAATTTTTTGAAAATTTATTGGGGTCAAATTGAAAATTTTGAAAAAATAGAGGACCAAAATACAAAATTTGAAAGATTATAACAATGAAGAATTTTGAAATTCTTACCTTTTACGTGTCATTTGAAATTCTCTAAATTTAACTTGAACAAAATACTTCATAAATTTTCATCATTTTGAAAATTCTTCAAATTATTATCCAAACAATAGAATTCACCTCAAAGTATTTAAATTCCCTCATAGCAATACATTCCCTCAAAACATTCATCCATTCAAACACACTCTAAGAGTCTCTAAGAGTGTATTTGGATGTAGTAACTGAGAAATTTTGAAGAATTTAAAATTCTAGGTAGTTCAGATGATTCAATTAAATTGCTTTCATTCCTAAATATTATTGTTTGGATGGAGAAATAAAAAAAATATTGTCATAATTTTTGGGCAACTTTTATAAATTTTAATTTTTTTGGGTTAAATCTGAAAAATGAAATTAGTGGTCAATTTGCAAATTTAAAAAATTTTGAGGGGTCAAATTATAATTTTTGAAAAATTTGATGGGTCAATTTGCAATTTTTTATAAATTTATTGGGGTCAAATTGAAAATATTGGAAAATTTGAGGACCAAAATGAAAAATTATAACAATGAAGAATTTTGAAATTCTTAACTTTTAGGTGTCATTTGAAATTGTTTAAATTTAACTTAAACAAAATACTTCATAAATTTCCATCATTTTGAAAATTCTTCAAATTATTATCTAAACAATGGAATTCACATCAAAGTATTTGAATTCCCTCAAAACATCACATTCCCTCATCCAAACATACTCTAAGAGTGCTATTCAAGAATTTTAAATGAAACTAGTCTCTTTACCCGTGCTATCGCACGGGTCTGTAATAATTGTAAATCAAAACATCTTATAGATCGCATTTGATGTTATATTTGTGTAATCGTCATATGAATAAATTAAACTACATTTTAAAATAGTTTTTTATAGACCACATTTGATGTTACACTTGTATCATCATATGAATCAACTAAAGTACATTTTAAAATATCTCTTTATAGACCACAATTGATATTACATTTGTATCATCCATCACCCTCAGTCACCATGAACCAATATCTTCAAGCCTTTCCTAGAAATAACTCAAGACATGACAACATACAATTGCCCATGAGAGATTGCCTTTGTTGAAACAACCAATGGAAATTTCCTTTGTTGAAACTTGAAGGGGATTCTCTTGTGAGATAGAGTCAATGATAACCTTGCGATATAAACCTTCTGACATACATTGCTTCCTGCTATAACCTTCGCTTCAAGGACGTACTTTCCCATTCTTATGATAACCAATTGTGTTCCATTGCACAATCCTAAAGTCCGATCAATATCGCAATAAACTAATAAAATGAATTCGTGCATAGAAAATTGATACAATGAGATCAATGCAAGTCTCAAAATTCTTATACTTTTTTTTATACGATAAGAATGATACTATGTTATTGTTCTCAACCAACAACTACTTTCAATTGCTATTAAATAATACTCCAATTTCCAATTGCATCAAATATTACTATTGCGTTACTTTTGTGGTACTGTGTATTCCAAATTCAGACGCAACCTAAACCATTACATACTGATCATTACATAACTATTGAATATAACTATTATTTCCCTTTTTTTGAGGACCAAACAATGACTTATCCAGCAACAAATCATGCCCTTTGCTCATCCAAAAATTCTATCAAGACCGCAACTACACAAAAGTGGTGGGAATTTACTTATACTGGAATTAATCCAAATTCTGAAAATCATACGAAGATTTGGTAAGAAGCAGAGTACCAAATTTATCCACTCATAAATCATTGAAGCTATTAAGTATATTGGTTGCAGGTTGCAACCAAGCATTGCAATTCTTGCTACATGAAATAATTTTTCACCAATCTGATGATCATGGATAAAGAAACACCAACAAATTCATATCAAGCATTAGTGTTCATTTGATAAGAATAATACTAAACTCAAAAATTAAATTCAAAAATCAATTTCCCCTTAAAAGAAAATAAAAGACATGCTTCAAATGCAACACCAATTAAGAAAATAAACAGTGGAAGAGAAAATCAAATATTCATATTACCTTTGTGATTCGACCCGTGCGGCAACATTAGACATAAAATAGATAATTTCATTCTACCTTTCAAACTCATGAGTGCATCAATGGCTTCTTGATCCATGGCAATCATAATGAAGTTTGTCCAAACTCGACATGCTTTGTGTTCTAATGGAAAGATCTCCTATAGAAATATGTTTATGGTGCAGCATGAAGAAATGCAAGCAGTGTGAGAATTCAATACCCTAAACATATGTTGTCTTCTCTTTTTCATGATAGATAGTGACCGCATCAAATGCTTCCACTTCCCTGTTCATTTGGATTTTTTCTGTTTAAAAAGGAGAAAAAGAAAACAAAGAATGATGAATATAACTAAAATAAATCATTTTTTACCTAGAAAGTGGACAGACAAAATAGGTGAAACAGGCAAATACAATACAAATTTGTTAACATCCAGACAACACCTATAATTTTAAGTGAGCAAGGATGATGAATAGAGTCATCCTTCCATTCTATCTCATCGTTCTTGCACACAGAAAAGAAAGATTTGCATAAAAAAAGGCGGGTTAGGACTTCATAAAGTGGATTAGGGCTATCCAATTGTGCTTATCAGACTGCTTAGGATTTATATTAATATGATGACTATTCATTTTAAAAGTCAAATATTTTAATTTTAAATGTATTGAATAGATATATTTTTATAAAAAGGAATTTTTATTTAACGTCTTTAAAGTGTATTGATAGAGCTCTTAAAAAAAAGTGTATCGATAGAGCACTCATCATCATTTTTTTTAATTAATTTCTTACCTTGATATTATACGCTTTTATTTATAGACAACATTTCGTACATTGATATTCACAAGTCTCTATGCTATGGATTTGAAATTTCGTGGATGCAAGCCTCTTGTCCTTGTGATCATTGCTACCTAACGAACTCTGCTGGGGAGATTCAATGTTACGACATAAACTGTCCCTCTTGCGGTAAGTGTAAGACCATTAATCAGTTTTTTTTTTTTTTCTTCAACAAAGACCATTAATCAGTTGTTACATTTTTTTTTTTTATAAAAAAATATATCGTTTTATTATTAGATGTGTGAAACTTAGTATATTTACACTTGTGATAACTTTGTCAAAAAATAACTTCTTATAGAGGACGAATTAAATCAATCCAACCATTGAAAGTTCTCTTTAAGTTTTTTTTTTTTTTAGGTGCTCTTTAAGTAAATGAAGACTAAAAATTCAAAGAATTTTGATACTTTATGATATTTCATTACATCATCTTATTTTAACATATAATAACACACTATATAAATTAGGCTAAAGTGCACTTTTCCCCCTCTAACTTTTAAAAAGTTGCGATTTTGACCCCCTATGTACAAAAACTACAATTTTGGCCCCCTAAAATTTAGCCCATTTGCAATAATAGCCATTTTGGTCAATTTTGACCCAGTCAACGCCTGCGTGGCATGCCACGTGTATAAATAATGAATTAAAAAAAATGCCACAAAATCATTTTATAAATTAAATAAATAAATAAAAGATATTAAATAATAAAAAAAATAAGAAAAAATTAAAAATAAAACCCAAAACATTACAAATTCCTCGTTCTTCATCTCTTCCAATCCAAAATCCAAACCCAGAAAAAAAAAAACCTTCAATAAAAAATCGTTTTCTCACCTATGGACTATGTCACCTTCAATAAAAAAACCATAAGATTGTGTTGCATTCACATAAGTTTTTTTTATTATTTAATATCTTTTTTTATAAAATGATTTTGTGGCATTTTTTATTTTTTTAATTCATTATTTACACACGTAGCATGCCATGCAGGTGTTGATTGGGTCAAAATTGGCCAGAAGGACTATTATTGTAAAGCAGCTAAATCTTAGGGGGTCAAAATTGTAGTTTTTATACATAAAGGGCCAAAATTACAACTTTTTGAAAGTTAAGGGAGGAAAAATACACTTTAGCCTATAAATTATAATGTCAAAATAAATGTATATTTATTGTTAAAACATACATTTATGGATGTTTAAATTCCTTGATGTTTTCTCTATGAATAATCATAAACTTAATATAAGATGATTCAATAATTGGATTGATTTAATTTGCTTTCCTCAAAGAGCTATTAAAAGTGTAAGTATATAAATAGCAATTGGTGCTTTTGATTTGTAAAAAACTTAAGGGATTAAACGAGACATTTATGCTGTACTCTGTTTGATTTATAAACGGGCCATGAGACATGACAAAATAGAGGGTAAGAGATTTGATAAAAACATAAATTCTTATCCATCTCTCTCTACCCTCTCATGACTCCTCCCCTCATTCAATTTACCGAAAAAGTTCTCACGTAACTCGAAGGTTATCATGTATTGTTTTATATGGTATCTATCATTTTACAAGTTAAATTCAAACCCTGACATCTGCATATAATGTCTGTAATAGCTACCAACTGAGCTACACTTATATGACGGATTTTAATTTATATATACGTGCATGAAAAAGTGAATAGTAAATTATGAGCTAGTAGAATAACATGAGACCTCACAAGTCCTAACTCAACTAGTAAAATTGTAAAAATTGTTAGGTCTTACATTGTAATCGGTGTTTGAATGTCGATCACTCCATTTCTATGTGTGAATTTAAATAGTTATTTGTGTTGGATAAAATTTCGTTCAAAGACCGATTTAGTTATAAATTATTAACAACAATATTGTGTTCTTTTTCCTTAAAAAAACAATATTGTGTTCTATGCAAAATGATTTATTCTCTGTGCAATTTTCAGTACATTGGTATATGCACCTGGCCTTCCGTGTGATGGGTAAGATTCTCTTATTTAATTTTTTTTAATGTTTAGTAATGGTGCAGTAAAGGTCCGTTTGAATTGTTTTGTTTTTGAGCTTATGAAAAATTGTTTATACAAATAAATAAATTTTTATGTGAATCTATAATTTTTAATAATGAAAATTGTGTCATCATAATGACTGATAAAGTGGTATTTATAGATGGTAATTAATGATTTTATTCCCGCATTCATGTGAACTTTATTTCTTTCAATTTCCTTAAGAACAAAACAACATTCCCAAAAAACTTCTATTTTCAGGAATAAAATTTTAAAAATTTGATAAAAACATATATATATATCTTGCTATCATATTCCTAAGAATCTCCAAATATAACTTGAAACAAACGCCTCCAAATATTATTACTTTTTAGGCAAAATTACATTATGGGTCATTTATCTTATTTATTTATAACAATTTGGTCTTTTGTCTTTTCTTTTTGTTTAGGTCTGTTATCTCTCATAAAAGCAAATATAAATCTTTTTTCTCATTTTTTATTTAAAAATACATAATTTATAAAAAAAAATCCAAACGGATTCATATGTGCTTATATGAGAGATAAATGATCTAAACGGAAAAAAGAAAAGATAAAGGAATAAAATGTTACAAATAAATAAGATAAAAGATGTGATCTAATTTTGCCTATGAAGTAAACTGCACTATAATTAATGTAATGATCTCAAGAAAAAGCTTAACTCCATTTTTTTTTGGTTGCAGATTTTGTCTATGGCATTTATCAAGGTATGGAGTCCATATCATCCATTCATGATTCATCGTGTTTTCTCTTTTATGAAAAATAAATTGCATAGTCATTACCCCTTCTCCTTTTTCTTGTAAACCATAGAACCTGCGAACAATACCTTTTAATGATTCTTTTGAATAAAGCTTTTTTTTTTTTTTTTTTTTTTGTGT
>Ga0315915_1008509_pt1 | contig 11966 bp, 6 predicted proteins | sample MpolbnodulesMG_FD_207738 | JGI IMG/M metagenome (GOLD analysis project Ga0315915, IMG submission 207738) | Medicago polymorpha root nodule microbial communities from Los Angeles, California, United States - branched nodules | ecosystem: Host-associated > Plants > Roots > Nodule | place: USA... | reverse complement strand
CTTTCCTTTCAACTTAAGTGGTACTTTCTTATCGCACAAAACACCTGAGGCTCTTCTCCATTTCAACCACCCAGCTTGAATACGATGGCTTACATCTGCTTCTATTTGTCCGTCATTTTGTACTATGGACCCAAGATATTTAAACCGTGTAATTGTCGAATCTCTAAAGCATATGTACGACAACAAATATTTGAACCTATCATTATTACATCTTCATGCCAAACAAAAAATTTATTTTCTTTAATTTGAAGACAAGCATTTATATATGATTTTCTATCTTGCAGTTCCGCTTTGTTGTAATGGGAAATATGTTCTGCACAGAATTGAGGATCCATAGAAGATTTGATTTAAAAGGTTCATCCCTTGGACGTTCTTCCGACAAGATAGAAATCGATGAGAATACCACTCTTAAAGATTTGGATTTGAACTACTGCTTTTACTTGGAGCCGTCTTGGCGGGAGTCTTTATTAAAGTAAGGGGAATTTACTAAATACTTTTTTAAATCATGTATTTCCATTTTGTTCTTGATGTTTGTAAGAAAATATTTTATTCCTAGGAATACAAAGAGGAGAAAGACATATTACCCTCCTTCAACAAAATAATTTAGAACAAAGCAAATAAAAATATATATTTGTATAATATTAAATTTGTACATTTGAGGTAATGCAGCAGAATTCTCATCACATTTTTTTATACTGTATGCAGTGAACATGTAAAATATTTTAAGGACTAATGTCCATCTAACCTATTTATTCTTGTTAGAAATAGTAACCATTTGTTTGAATTTCAAACATTTTTTTATGAGTAGCAAATTTTCACGATGTATAGTCCTGCAATGCTCAACTTCAAAACATGTATTTTACCTTTTACTTGTACTCTTGTGCAGGCAGATTGAGACTGACAGCAAGTTCTTGGAGGAACAGCACATAATGGACTACAGTCTTCTTCTAGGTGTTCATTATCGAGCTCCCCAGCAGCTGCGTCCTCCTGTTAGTATAAGTTCAGATGGTTTACCAATGCTTGCAGAGGAAGGTATGTATTGTTAATCGAGAAAGCTAATGTTTAGCAATTGGACTTTATGTGATTGACATTTATTTCCGGCAAAAACACTATTGTGTTTTACCTAAATTTGGCATATATTGTCAGTATAAAACTAATGATCTGTAAATGAGATATGACATTGTGTAATCAGCGGATGATATAAACACTGCTTATTTTGGTATTATTAGGTAGTTTAGATGATGGGATCGACGAGGGGGTATTCCAGAAAATCTTTCTTTTACATCATAAATTGACTAATGCCTGTCTGGCCTTTTTCACAAAAGCATTTTATTATCAATGATATGGGCCGATTGTTTATTAACATGAGATGGATATGAATGGCTAAGTTTAGATTCCTACTTGAAAAATCTTAGGAGCCGTTTTTAGGAGCAATGTTGTAAAATCTGGCCTGGACTTGAATGGTCCAAAAGGATAGCCAGGTCTTTTGCTGATCCAGTTAATCATGCTGATTGGTTTTCAGTCAAACCCTTTTAACCTAGCAGCATTGTCTTATTTTTTCTTGCATTTTGGATTTGTTTTATCTTGTTTTTTTTTCTAACTGAAACGGGCAAATGAGCTATTGAATTGAGTATTCGGTTGGTTGACATCCAATCAGAGTTTTACAATTATATGATGATTATGGACCACATAATTTTAGAAATTCTTATAGGCTTATCCGGTTATCTATAATTTGGTCTATCATTATTTTTGAAGTTTCAGCAATGACTTGTATTCTTGCATTTTGTTCTAGCTCTATAATCATGGAACTGATTAATTTTGAAAACTTCGATAATCAACTACAGACCCTCTAGAGGATGAGGTATATAACTATCCTCAAGGTCTTGTTCTGATCCCTCGGGGAGCAGATGATGGTAGTGTTGTTGTCGGGTCACACATTAGAGGTAGCCGATTGCGAGCTTCAGCTGCTGGTGATGAGGAGGTGGATCTTCTTCTACCTGGTACTGCAAGGTAATTCTTCATGAGTTTAATGGTTGTGTTTTATGTTATTTATCATTTTTATCGTAGTACTCCAGCTATCCTATTATTAATGTGATCACATCACTTACAAATTCATAATCACTTTTATGCTCATAAAATATGGGTGGCTGTTTCTGGCATTTGGTGCAATACTCCAGTTGTTGGGAGAGTAGTTTATGTTGTGCTAGGGTGCTATCAGTTAGATTGCAGAACAATTAATCTTGAAATGTAACTCATTCATCTTGTTTTTTAGAACAAAACCTCCATAGATTTTTGCCGTTCAAGCTCTCATATATTTACTCGTCTTCTCTCCACATCCTCTAACTCCTTAAACTAGTTGCACTCCTACTTTTAAATGTGTGCTGTGTGATTGACAGATGATCTAGTCATTGCCAATTATTGCACCGCACTTCTGCATGAAAAGAATTCTTGTTAATATCTCTTAATCGATATCTTATGTGTGAAATGTTATTTGAAATGCTGGAAGCGAATAGTTGAATTTCAAGCTGAAGAAAATGTGATGTACTCTGTCCATCTATCTATTCTAAGAAAAGTTTTCCCTTAATCACACATGGCAGAATTTCTCGCATCTGTGTCCTGCCATTTTTTTCAACGGATCTTTACTAGTTACAAATTAAAATATTGGCAAATCATTCCTAAGTGTCTTGGTGATTGAATTGTAATGGATCTTATACCTCCATTTATGTTACATTGTCTGCTTTTGAAAAGATGTTTTTGTTTCTTTCTTTCTGTTTTTTTTCCTTTCCTATTTTCATAGATTGTAGAGAAAATAGTGAAAACAATTTTGTTTTCCTGTATTTTTTTTGAAAACAGGAAACCTAATGAGAACAGGGAACAAATAAAAGTGAAACTAAGAAATCAAAACAGAAATTGTTTTCTGAATTGAAACAAACAATCTAGCCATTTCACTTTGGGATTATATTGATTTAGGCAAAATTCTTCCTTTAGTGCACCATTAGATAGTTGCTAGAATGATATTGTAGACTGAGGTTTTTTCTTTCTTGTCAACTCGTTATGCAGACTACAAATCCAGCTAGGTGTGAACATGCCAGCAAGGGCAGAGCAGATACCAGGAAAAGAGGAAACTCAAATGTTCCACGAGGCTTATGACGTCGTTCTATACCTGGGTATCATTGATATATTGCAGGATTACAACATGACCAAGAAGATTGAACATGCGTATAAATCACTTCAGTTTGATTCGTTATCTATATCGGCGGTGGATCCTACATTCTACTCACGTCGCTTCCTGGATTTTATCCAGAAAGTGTTCCCATCAAATGTGGCAGGATAAAGTTTGAGCAACTTTCATCCAGATTGTTTATTCAGAATGTGTGAACGATCACATTGTCCCTTTTGTGCATGCATGCTTTGTAATTGTTGTAAACATGTTTTTCTTTTTTATTATAAATATGCTAAATTTTTATTTTTCTTTCAATTTAACTTTTACCCTAATTTTTATTTACTTAAAGCAACTAATTTTCAGCCAGTAGCGTGATTTTTTAAGTGGCGATGTATGAAATAAGTTTTTACTTGTGTTTGTGCCTATGACAGAAAAGGCTCTTATCGTTGGGAATAGATTCTCTCGAGAAAGAAAAAAAAATCTCGTGTTTTTAATCTCACCATTCAACTTTTATACTTTCAATTTTTATATTAAATAACACATAAGCTATTTTTCATAAGCTCAAAATAAGTTCAAACCAAACGGGGCTTAATAAAGTAAAGACAATACTGCACGTTTAGAATTTAGACAACTCTACAAAAAAATATCAACCAACTAACATAGTTTTATGTCATTCAAGCTGAGTATGGAACAGAAAGATTATCACGCCATTTATCATAATCACTGGCATGCATTAACACACCACATAGTCACTCTCTCAAAACATAGTTTTGCAAAAACAAAAGCTTGTGCATTGTTCTCCTCATTCAGGCATGACTTCTTGAAATTTCATAGTATTCTCAATTATATTGTTTGCTTCAAGTACTTGCAAGAAAAATGAACTCAAAGATGATGAGGTAATATTGCAAATCAGATTTCATACTGACTTTATAAGTGCATTACATCTTACAATTACCAACATTCTCATATTACCATAAGAAATTACTTAAATGTAAGAAAAATTCTATTGAAAAAGTAATGAATGAACATAAGATAGAATTCTCTTTTACGTGCATGGTAAATATTAGTTGTTCTGATGCATGGTAAGATACAGAAAAGACAAGCTGATCTTAAAAAAACATAAAATTGAGTTTTTCTCATATCAGGATGATTCGCTAGGCAAATCTGCTTTGCATAGTGAATCTGGTAGCACATGAAATGGGAAAATCTTCAAAACAAATACAAAGTTTGTCTTTAGTATGAGTCTGTAATGTTAATAACTTTGTATTATGATTTATGCAGGAAATGGATCACAAATCATATTTTGCTTATGGACAAATTTCCTTCAGGCTACACACTGCAAGTCAATTCAGGGGACCTGAAATCAAGAACGATTTGTGCAACTAGCAAAGAGAAGGATTCTTGATGAGAAAGAATTTGATTTCAACATAAGAAAAGAGTTTGGCCCCATAACCAATAAGATTTTACTTTTCCCACTCCTACCTATTTCTCCATGCCCTATTTTTTTTAACGAAAATGCCCATGGAATTTTCGGATTCTATAATCCGAATTGAGTTTTCCCCTTGTTTTGGGTGCAAAAAATGAGTTTTCACCAATTCAGATTTTATAATTCGAAAAACCCCAAAAAAATATGGCGTGTTCCTTGGATTTTTCGGATTATAGAATCCGAAAACCCCACAAACACCCTTGTTCAAGGGAAAAACAGTTCAAAATAGAAATCTCTATCGAAACTGATACAAATCTGAAAGAGATTGAATCCAAGTCTAAGCTTATTCTAAGTTATCTTTCCTAACAACAATTTCATTACAAACTTCTTCAAAAGATGATAAATTCCGTAATCGGTCGAAATTAATAGAATAAGATTCTTCAAACTCCAAGTCGATATCTCTTAGGGTAGACTTCTTGTCAAAAAAAAAAATCTCTTAGGGTAGACTTGGCCATAACAATAGCTTCCAATACCCCCATCTTTTATTTTCTTATATACGAAGTTCGTTCTATTGAGAGCAGAAGTATAACATTCTTGCGGTGGCCACTCAAAAATTTGACAATACTCGTTGAGAAGCATCAAGACAAGGCTCCATCTTCTCAATATCATCAACAACGTGGGTTAAATCATATGAAAGGTCAAGATCATCTATGACAACAATCAAATCATGACTCAATAAGGTCCTTAAATTTTATAAAAGTTAAGAAATTTCTTGTGCTTTTGAATTATATTTCGAGTGAGAATGTTAAAAGGAAGCAGTTCAAAGGAAAGATGTCTTGAAGAGGTTACAACAATTGTCAAGAAAACTATTAACATCGCTCGAAGAACTCAAAATGCTACGACTCTTGAAAACTGCAATCTGAAGATTGCTTGAGAAATTTCAAGATGATCATTTACTTGTTCTGACGCGCCAACAATTTAAAAACAAGAAATCTGAAAACATGGCGTGCATGCAATATAGTAGTTAGTTTATTTTTCTTCTATAAATTGTAAAATCAAACTTCATGTAAAGGAGTTCATTTCGGTTCGATAGAACTACGCCTACTCGAAACACATCCACCCTCATAGGATAATGCTCCTACCGACAATGTTAAAAGAACAGCGTGAAACTCACTTAGACTATTAGAACTCATTTAACTTTTCACACACATGTGCCCTTATTTTTCCTTTATCTTTTTTTTCCCTTTTATATATTCAAAAAACCCATACATTCCTTTGATTCACGACTACTTAAACTTGTCTCACAATAAACCTATCAACTAAAAACCCTTTTAAGGAACTGAATAAAGTCCTAGATTGCTCTTCGAGTCCTTTTGTTGGGTTGAAACATTATGAATTAACAATTATTATAAGTTTTGGAGTTATTAGAAGGTTTAATTTGACGATTTCAATTCTTCTGCTTCTTAAAGACATGTAAACTTATATTAACTGTCAAAACGCACAATTTACAAAAGGTAAGTTACTCTAAACTTGTCCCTTCAGGCTTGCCAATATATTTACGGGTATTTTTGGTTTAAGGAAAGTCAACCAAATTTAAACTACAAATAATTGCTTAATCAGTGTCAGATTGCTTAATCAGTGTCAGTGTCGGAGTCCAAATAAATTAATATGTAGACTCACATGTGTGTAGGCTTGTTTTGAAAATGCCTCTTAATTAGATTTAGGTTTTATGGGTAAAATTGGTTTCAAAGCTAATTGTTTTCAAAATAATTGACTTCAATTGAAATGGCGATTGAATTTAAATGAATTGAATATAAAAACACTTGAAGTTAAAAAGGCTGAAATGTAAATAGCTTGAAAGTAAAATTGCAAGTAAAAACATATAAAAAGTGAACTTGAATTGAAATATTGATGGAAAAGACGGTGGCTTCTATTATATGTAAATAGCTTGAAAGTAAAATTGCAACATCTATTATATGTAAATAGATGTTGGCTTCTATTTTATGTAATGTTTTCCCATGTCCATTTGTATCTATTATACAACAAAATATTGTAATTGTTTTAGTTTACTTTGTGACCTTGATCCTTTGAGGTATGGATGAAATTGACCTCTAAATAAATGTATGCCAATTTTATATATTTTTTTAAAAACATTATATCATAGAGGGCATAATCGTGGGTAAAATTACTCAACAAATACACACTTTATCCATATCTTGGTCGTGGGTGAGGTTACTGACAGTTTAATCGTGGGTAAACCGGGGCAAATAATTTGTTAAGATGATGGTTACCCATGAACTATCCATGGTGTGGCTGCGGGTAATTACTATGAGTTTTCATGACCGTGTGTAACGTTACGCACGGGACTTTTATCAACGACCTCATGGCCTTCGATAAGTCATGGGTTGCACTTATAGACGACTTTTGGCTGTGAGTAATAACAAAATTTTTTGTAGGTGCTTTTCCACTATCCTTGATTATATGGAAGATATGATGTGGCTCGGCATATGCGTATATCTTGTTAATGTTTGTCGAGCCTATATTGCTTGTCGAATCCTTTAGGCTTTGTTTGTGAGTTTAGAGGGGAAGGTTTGGGAAAAAAAGAATGAACAAGTGGAAGAAATAGTGGAAAATGGGAGGGGAGGGCTTTGGATGTCTAACTTTTCATCATAATACTAATCCCTCCTCATTTGGGGGAATTAAAAAATTGCATTGGAGAAGGATTTTGGGGGGTTTTGGAGGGTTTATATGAATTCTTCAAATTTAATCTATGTCGTTATATTATTTTTAAAGTAAAAAATATAGTAATCATATGCATTAATTTATCATTCTCTAAAAAACAACTCTTTTAAATTTTTTTGAAAGATTTCTCCATTTTTCCTCATATTTTTCATCCCTCAAAGCCTTCCCTTCCCCTTCCCTCCAATCTCGCAAACAAAGCCTTAGTTTTTCGGGGAACTCGGAATTGTCGATTTGTCACCTTTGCACTCTAACTCTTGCCTTCACTACTAGAAAAAGCAAACTTATCGAGGGAAATTAGTGACGGAAAAATGAAATTCCTCACAAATTCCTTGGTCGCAAAATTTAGTGACGGAATTAGAGAGGGATTTCACGTTTTCCCTCACTAAATATTCCTCACTAATTTTTGTTTTTTTAGTAGTGCTTATAAACTATAATTTTTTTGGTTAAAAGTTAATAAAATAATTTAGAAACAAAAACACAATTTTATCTTGTGTCAAAAAAAAAAACACAATTTTATCTATTCGCTTCCATCATTTACCCCGAAAGACTTTTTTTTTAATGGTAAATATTAGCAATTAGTTGTTATGTTAGTTTTTTTTTTTGGTCATTTGTCCGGTGTGAACTCAAGACCTCAAATTCTTTATCCCTTAACTCAAATCAATTGAGCTATCCAACCCCTCCTTAGGAGTAAGATGACTCAATAATAGAGAAATAAATGGCATAATAAAAAGATAAAAGGAAAAACTTCCTTCCTTCAAAAAGGAAAAACTTCCAATAATAGATGCTGATGTTTTAGGAGTATGTTAGGAATTAAGTTCACGAGGAGAGCCCAACCTAAAAGACTAGTCCAATAGGTGGGAGAACCTCATGGCTTAAGTACCACATCGAGCACTTTGATCTACTCGGTGTGGGACTCCTAACAGAGTAGGTGATTTATTAGAGAGAAAAGTTTCACTTTCTCCCTAAATTTTATCTTCTTCATTAACCAGAAAGTAGTTGTTTTGGGGTTAGTTTATCATTACAGATATAAGTTTCACGTTCTCCCCTCTTTTAATATAGATAAGTGGTTTCCACATAGTTCATGTCTTACCCCTCTTCGCCAACAAGGCGTTGTTTGATTTCCCTTGTTTATGCGGTGTTCGTTTGATTTATTGTGTTGTTGTGGTGATTGACAAATTAACTTCGACCAATTCTTTATTCAAGTAATGACTAAGTTATTAATACCGTAGATCCAAAGATATGAATATTTAAGTCATTTATAATTTATCATATTATTTATAGATATTTTATCTTTTTATACTATTAACTTAAAGGTTCTGAGTTTTATCCACCAAATCATCGGTTTTCATTTTTAAGGATGTCAAGTTTGTGTTGGTATCTGATGTACTTTGCTGGTAATTTGAATGTATAATATTAACGTCTTCCTTGGATGAGTCTAAACAATGTCAGGCATATTCAAATGGACTATTAGTAACGTCTTCCTTGGAGAGAATCTTTACACACTCTCCAAAATTACATCAAATATCAAATATATAATAGAAAGTTTCTCTCAAAAAGAATTAGGGCGGCTCTGCTTCTCTAAACTAGTTGCAGATCTATTAATGCAGTTTAAAGTAATATTACTTCAACCTATTGCAAAGAAGAGGACGAAAAGGTATAGTAAAAGATTGGAATAAATATATTTTGCATCTTATAAATATCAAGGCTTTTGGTTTTGATCCCTATATAAATAATTTTCGTTCGATTTTTAGTCTCCTAAAAGATTTACGTAACCATTTTTTATTCTTAATTTTAAGTCAATTCATGTACACACTTCAAATTTTTTAATGATTTTTTTAGAAGTGTTTAGAATATTATAAGAATCTAACAAAAAAATTGATTTTTTTTAATAAAACATGAAATAAATATAATTTTTTTAGCGTCAAAATAATAGAAATTTATATTTGATTAATGTTTTGATAAAAAAATCTAATTTTTTTTGAAGGGTTTTTATAATAATCCAAACATGACTGTAAAAAAAATCAAAATTCAAATGATACACATGAGTTGACTTAAAAACAAAGATAAAAAAATGTGATGTAAAATTTTAAAGGACTAAAAGTTGAAGAAATATTTTTAAAAAATTAAAACAAAAAGTTAGAATATTTTTAGAAATTAAAAATATATTTAACACAAAAATATTCAAGCTTCTGAAATTAGGGCGGCTATATATATAGTGTTTTTAATTTAATACGAGGAATCCATGCAAGTAGTTGAAAGAGATTATTAAAGAGAACAAAATCAATATATTGTAATAACCAGACCCAAAGGGAATTGATACAGTGTGAGAAAATGGATCTGCCTGAGTTGAGAAAAGCAGTGGAGGAGGTAGAAGTTGTGGATGAGTTAGAGAGTGATCTAGTTTCATTTGTTCGTATAATATGGGTTGATATTTTAGGAAACCACAAATGTCGTGTGAGTATGCTCTACCATGATATTTGAACACCATTTTTTCATACATTTTTTCAACATCCTATTTTATCTGCCTCTTTTTATCACATCATCAATTTATCATATCATTATATTTTTCTCTTCATCGCACGATGTATACACCTAGTGACTAATGAGGTGTACACAAATCATTTTTTCTTTTTTATATTTATTTTCAGGCTATTCCTAGAAAGCGTTTCTATGATGTTGTCACTAAGAATGGGGTTGGTTTAGCATTTGTGACTATGGTAAGGACTTCCTTTTTGAATGGACCTGCACCTGGTTCAGGTTTAGGTTATGTTGGTGAAGCAAGAGTAATGCCTGATTTGTCTACTAAAAGGACGATTCCTTGGTACACAATTTCTTCAAATAATTTTACTTTTGTTTTTTTGTTATTTTAACTACTCTCTCTTAGTCACATTAATATTTGTATATTTGTCATAATAACACAACTCCTTTAATAATATCAGACTTCCTGAAAGAAGACAAAGTGAATTATTTAAGGAAAATTCTTTGATACTATGAAGTTTTATTCGATGCCAGTACCTACAACAAAATTAGTTCAAAATTTAAATTTATTTTAAAATAGTTAATTAAAAATAAAAAAGTGACATGGTCTTAGATGATTGATGATTGATACATATCAACTAAACTCTAGGGTGTGTTCCCCATTATTTATAGCGATGCTAATTAACTCTGTTCCATTATAATAGGAGCAAACAAGATGAAATGGTTTTAGCTGATCTGAATGTTCAACCTGGGCAAGCATGGGAATATTGCCCAAGAGAGGCTTTAAGAAGAGTTTCCAAAATTCTCAAAGATGAATTTGACCTGGTATGTTGCATAGTTTTTTAATTACCAATACTACGTAACTTCATTAGCAGGGGCAGACCTAGACTTTCGATATTGATATGACTAAATATCAAAGAAATTATCTATATATATTAACCAAGCGTACTTATAACACAAATGGCTTAAGCTTTACACTTTTACCAATGTGTCAAAGGTTTGATTCCACCAGTGACACGCTGATTGTTAAAGCATTATCTACCGCTAGGCCGAGTTAGAACACATGCAAAACACCATGCCTTATGGTGGGTCCGCCCAATCATTAGCCACAAATTTAGATGTGGTTAATCATAATTTTCAGCTGTGCAACTACAAATAGATTTTTCCACTTAAAAGTTGTGGTTTAATGAGTTTCTACTTCTGCTATATCTATTAACTATCTACCGAACACAATTAATCATTTATTTAAACGATGCTAACAATTTGGATTGTTGTCGCAGTTGTCCATTTATTTTTTGTTGAAAAACACAGTTGTCAATTTATAGTCTTCTTCCAGGTAATCAATGCAGGATTTGAGAATGAGTTTTTTCTCTTGAAGAGCATACAAAGGTATGGCATACAATATTATCTTGTGGTTTTATTAATACAATTTACCATGCCATTTAGCTATAAACATGCTGTAAAAAAACCATTTAGGGAAGGGAAAGAAGAATGGATACAATTTGACTCAAGTCCTTACGGTTGTTCGTCAGCATTTGATGCTGCTTCTCCCATACTTCGCGAAGTTACTTCTGCAATACATTCCATGGGCATTCCAGTAGAACAGGTAAAGAACTCTTGAGTTTTAACTTGATCAACTATAGCTAAAAGTTATGATAATGATTTGTTTGAAACATCTTGCTTAATTAGTGTATTAGTAGGTAGTTAGGTAGTTAATTTGTGTTCTATATTATAGAGCATGTATATTGATTTTTTTTCTTCCAACAATTGAATATGTTTCTCAATATATATGCAGCTTCATGACCATCATATTAATACTATAACTCTTCGGTGAATATGATTTAGAGCCATGACACCTTCTGATTTCTAATTAACAAATGTGGCCCATTTTCTGAACTTTTTTTTTTAATGAAAAATTGCAGTTACATTCAGAAACTGGAAAAGGTCAATTTGAACTGGTTTTGGGACATACCATTAGTACTAAAGCTGCAGACAACTTAGTTTACACACGTGAAACTGTTAGGGCAATTGCTAGAAAACATGGTTTTCTTGCAACTTTTCTTCCAAAGTAAGTACCACCGTAACATGAAAGTAATGATGGATATATATATATATATATATATATATATATATATATATATATATCTATGTTGGGCC
>Ga0315915_1008495_pt1 | contig 11975 bp, 9 predicted proteins | sample MpolbnodulesMG_FD_207738 | JGI IMG/M metagenome (GOLD analysis project Ga0315915, IMG submission 207738) | Medicago polymorpha root nodule microbial communities from Los Angeles, California, United States - branched nodules | ecosystem: Host-associated > Plants > Roots > Nodule | place: USA... | reverse complement strand
AAATTTTTTCCGGATTTTTCTGAGAATATGAATAATTAAAAAAAAAATGAAAAATGGGTTTAAACGATGGAATTTTGGATTTTGAGGGGCGGAGTCCCGTAAGAAGTCCCTTCTTGAATTTTTTCTGATTTTTTGGAAAAGTTTCAAAGCAATCCGATCAAGTAGCCCGAAAACCCGATTTTTGACGAAGAACACGTAACAATGACCCAAAACAAAAGGATAAGAGTCAGAAAGATTAATATTGTCCTTAAAATGGCTATACATGTTACAAACATGTTTAAGATTTATGCTGATACAGTTCGGATTATATAATTCGAATTGTTTTACCTTAAAAAAAGGTGTTTAGGGGGTTTCCGGATTATGTAATCCGGAAACATGATGTAACACGTATTATTTTCGCTTCTAGAGTGTATTAAATATTTACCAAAAGTCGGTCATTACCATTTAAACCCTTTAAGTGATCCGAGATTTATTTTTACGTGTGAAGAAAATTGGTAGAAACAAAAGAACTCGTTTTCTCTGCTCAAATTTCTTGATTGAGATCAGCAAACAACATATGAAAATTTTGTAGCTATAACATGGTAACCTAAAAAATATAAAATAATTATTTTAGTAAAACTATTTAAAAGATAAGAAGTTAAAGTTATAAAAATAATAAATATTTGTATCTACGAATAGAAAGTGGCAAGACTTCTTGACAAAAAAAGAAAAAAGAAAGTGGCAAGACTTAAATTGCAACAAAAAAATAATAATTTTTCCCTCAAAAAAGTTTAGAAATATAAAAATTGCACACCGATGATAACTAACAAGTTCATTTCATTCCTACCCTAAAAAAAAGTTCATTTATTCCTTAAAAAAAGTTGATTTCTTTGATTTCCTTTTTTTTATATTTTAAAATAGACTATTTGTTATTGTTGGAACCTGGACAATATTTAAGGTTTTCTATTTAATCTTTTGTTGCAGCTATCTTTTTCAGCAAATAACTTGCTTGATATGGACATTACATCAAAGGTACTTTTCCTATTTTTCTTTCAACGATGTTTCTTATTTATTTATCTACCTAAAACCATGACTAATTTCCGTTTTTTGTTTTTTAAATTTAGAGTGATCCTATGCTTGTTCTATATGCAAAAAAAGATGGGAAATTTGAAGAATTAGGACGCACTGAAGTCATAACGAATTGTTTGAATCCAGAATGGATAGAAAAAATTAATATTGCATTTCATTTCGAGATTGTGCAACCACTTGTGTAAGCTATCCTTCATGTTCTTATTCCTACATCAATAGTGTGCTTTGTATATATAGCTATTAGATTACAAGACTTCTTTCTGATTTGATTTATATTTAACTCTCTCTCTCTCTCTCTCTCACTTATTTTGCTTTCTTTTTCTTTCAGATTTCATGTGTATGACATTGACACAACATATCATGGTGTTTCCACTAAGGTTTGTTTGTTTACCAACCTTATAATAATTCTGCCTTTAATAACCTCAGCTACAAGGTAATTTAGTTGGCAATAAAATCTGTTTATGGAAATATCCAACTTAGTCCTCAAAATTGCAGGACCAAATCAATCTATACTATCACATTATAGATATTCTAAATTGATCATTCTCTAATTGTACAATTTTAATCAAATCCGTCTGACCATTGATATTTGGAGAGACTAGAATAACAACAAGTTGGTAATATTGAATATAAATTTGAAACTAAGTGAATAATATACGCGATGTATATGATAGTGGATCTTATAGTGTGGGAGACGAGGTTGAGACAACTTTACCTATTCAAGGATCAACTAAGGTATTTACTCATAATAAATCATACATGTGTGTAATGCAGTAGCTAATATTTGTGTGTATAATTGGGTAATAACTATAACATACACCTTAACATTGTATAGACAATCTTCAAAAGCAGAAATTAATGCTCACAAACATTAAAAATTAAGCAACCTCCTTTTTCATTCTAGTCGTTAAAAATGTTGAACCACTTTCCCCAACCTACTGTCAAATTTCGAGCCATATTCAACGGTTTACGGTGGCAGCGAAAAAACAGGAATAACTCTTCTGCTTCTCCTCTCTCTTTTGGTGGATCAATGTTCTCGTCACCAAAATACTCTTTTAGATAAGAGGTGACATAATGGACTAAAATAGTTGGATCTTTTTCCACATGGGAAGGGAGCACAATATCTAACATATCTCTCCCTCGATACTAGAACAAGTTTCTCAAACGTATCTCTTGGTAGTTCTTTAATCATCATATCAAAACCAGAATCATAAGTATGAACTTTAGATATTTTTGACAACTTAACATCCAAAACATCGTGTATCCAATTCTGACCAAGATGAATTATATTTTGACTAAAAAAAGAAGCTCCTGCAAGAATCTCTTCAACCATAGCAACTATTTGCATGCTTTGATAATGACAATGATCTCTACCTTAGTAGTTGACAATGGTGCACATCTATATATGCAACCACCTGAACTGCCAAGTCAAAGCTCCCCCTACAAAGTTAATCATGTAGCCTAAAGTGAACTTACTAGAATCACTAAAGTAGGCTTACCTCCTCCAAAGCAAAGTCTCATTCAAGTAGTACCACTAATATGGTGATCCATTGGACTCCAGTCATGACTCGACATTCAAAACCTTTCGTGTTAGTATAATTTCGAATGGTAAAATTAGATAATTGGATAATTGCCTTATTTGTTGATTTTGCAAGTGAAAAAGGTTGTATCATCCCTATTGTAGTTAAAATAAAATTAATTTCATAGGTGATACATATTCTAAGTAAAAAACTTTGCTACAGTGTATCACATCTTTTGACTTTTACAAGTGAAAGGACTCATTCTTTATATTTATTTGGGGTCTTGTATCCAAGTTTAGTTTTCAGTTTTTTTAATTCATATTGATTGTTGAGAAATGATTAAGATGTGGTAAAATGTAGCAGACATAAAAAGTTTAGATATGGCTCTAAATTTATGTGTTCACTTTCTCTAGACAATCAAATTAGTGAATTATTGTGATGGTGAAATTTATACTTGAAAACCAAAAGCTTGAATGTGTTTATATCACTTCTTGCAGACACTAAAACTGCAAGATCAAGATTTCATTGGAGAGGCCAGTTGCAATTTATCAGAGGTCAGCATCAATTGATAACCATGTTAAATTGAAAAAACCCAAATATTTCTCATTATTGCAGTTTCTATGTTGGTATATTGAATAAATAATCTCATACAGCATGCATAATTAAGATTATGGACTTTGTTTGACATTAGTATCTCTGTTTGTGTGTACTATGGAACAGATAGTGACCAAACCAAGCCGTAGCTTAACCTTAAAGCTTCAAAGCAACAGAGAGAATCATGCTCGAAGAAATCTTGGAACAATTACCATTCATGCTGAAGAGACTATTACTTCAAGGAGTGCTGTTGAGATTATCTTCTGTTGTTCTCGCTTGGATAACAAAGACATTTTTTCTAAAAGTGTACATATTCAATACCCTGCTACATACATATGATTCATATTTAAGCATAAATTTAAATTTGTATACACTGCCGACGTAAAAGGTTTACACTGTCATCAAATTACAACCAATCAAGTTGATGACTATAAAAGTAGTCATGCGTAAAGTCAAAAGTTTTTAATGATTTGCCGGTTAAAATTTGCTTATAGTGTATACAAATTCAATCCTGTGAGTATTTTTTTTTTGTTGTTTTTGACATTTGTAAAACTTGTCATTTTGTTTTTCTTGTAGGATCCTTTTCTAAGGATATCAAGAATGGTTGAGAGTGGAGGTTCTGTTCCTATTTGCAAGACTGAAGTTATTGACAACAATTTAAATCCAAAATGGAAACCAGTTTGTCTTAATTTCCAGCAGTTTGGAAGCAAAGTAAGCTTGACATCTTTGAACACAACATGTCTAATGTCTAATGTTAAATCATATATAGATTACAATAACATTAGAGGTTATTTTTTGTGCACCGTCGTTACATTGTCAATCAATCACAACTCAAATATTTTTAATAATCCAACGATATGATCGATTCCCAAAGTAAAATATCTTTACATTGTCCGTGCATATCAACTAAATCATTTTTTAATTACTTTCTCATGTAAGGAGATGTTAATTAACCAAGTTTTCAAAAATTTCAACAACTTATATGCAGGATACTCCATTAGTTATTGAGTGTTTTGATTTCAATATCAGCGGCAATCATGTACTTATCGGGTAATGCCAGATTATGGTAACTTTAATTTTTGTCGAGCCTAAAGTTCTATAGCCTTTGTTTGAAAAGTGACATCAAAGTTTTTGCCATCAGTAAAATGCAGAAAACAATAGCAGACCTTGAAAAGCTATGCAATGAGAGAAAAGGCGCAAATTTTGTCATGCCATCCAAACGCAAAGGACAAGAGAAGGTGTTCATTGATTGATCCATGAAATCAAATTAAGTTTTGGTTTTGATATGCTTATTGCTTATAACCTCACTTGATAGAATTATTTCTTCGTTATAGGTTCTGAAGGGTCAACTCTTTGTGGGCCAATATTGCGAAAAGGAACAATTCAGCTTTATTGATTACATATCTAGTGGATTTGAACTGAACTTTATGGTTGCAATAGATTTCACTGGTAGGTGTCAATTGTTTTATTCACTGAAGTGATTAGTACTAATTTCATCTTTGTAGTTTGTGAAAAGCTTCAATGTTTTTTCAGCTTCAAATGGAGATCCTCAAAAGTCAGATTCTTTGCATTACATCGATGTATCCGGTCGGTTAAATTCATACCAAAAGGTAATGTTGATACTTGTCATGGAAGATTCCTAATTTCTTAATCATCAACTTGTGAAACTTAAATTCATCATGTTCAAGATTTTACTATGATCATGTATATTATTCCTGATATTTTTATAGGATCATGACCCTGCATCGTTTTAACTTCTTTTCGATAGTGAATAACATAAGGTGATGCTGTGATGCCTGAATACTCTAAAATGGATGATGTATCCATGGATGCATGTTGGATTTTGATATTTCTAGAAAAATCTGATTATTTTAATTATTTTAAAAAAAATTGGTTTTCAGATACTGAGATACTTCATGGATATGGCATGACATAATCGAATACGTCTTTGTTGAAAGAAAATAAATTCTTTTTGTATCTTTTTGTATATTATGATCACAATTCACCAACATCGTTATAGTTCTAAGTTTTTTCTTATAAGCATTATAACTCTACATGAATGAAGTGTGACCAATGTCTCTTCTATCATAGTATACATTAATAAAAATGATCAAAATGTCTCTTTCTTTACAAGTATTTTGCATCTAACTGGTCGTAATAATCAAAATGTGATCAAAATGATCTGTCTGCTGCATCCAGGTATCTGTGTTGTATAGAACTGGTGTCCGCATTGCGTATCTGGGCTACATTTCATGTTATCAGTGTCTTGCCTAATGAACATAGTAAAATTTGTGTAGGCTATAATGGAGGTTGGAGAAGTAATTCAGTTCTATGATTCTGATAAGCGGTTTCCTGCTTGGGGATTTGGAGGAAATGTACACGGTGGTGCTGTATCTCACTGTTTTAATCTGAATGGAGGAGCTCCAGGTAGTTCTGAGGTGAGAAATTCTCTATTTTATTATTTTGGTACAATAATTCTTTCTCTATTATTCACTAGAGCATGTAGAAAACTGAGCGCCAATTATACTAACTTATCATGAACTTGCAAGATTATTATTTAAAAAAAAAAATTAAGATATAGTTTTTTTGTTTTGTTTAGGTGGAAGGAATTGAAGGCATAATGGATGCTTATGGTAGTGCTTTGCAAAGTGTGACTCTATCAGGACCCACTTTATTTGGCCCAGTTATAAACTTGGCTGCACAAATGGCTGCAGAGTCCCTTTCTTCATATAACAGCTCTAAGTACTATGTATTGCTTATCATAACGGTAAGAAAGAAATTTATAAAAATGATATAAGCACCAAGTAAAATTGTCTAGCATCATGCACAAATGTGTTTTTCCCTATTAGGTTAGTAAGTCACATCATATCTCATTTGATCCAATGATAGAAACTAACTTATTACAAGACATGTCTCACTTCGGCACCATAAAATTAGCCTAAGAATAGAGTTTAATTTTAATACACTTTTAAACCATCTAGGTCTAGCAGTCATATTCTGTCGTATCAATGGCATTTAATATAGCCTTAATTAAAGTCAAGTGTTTTTTTTTTAATAATCTCTGTTTGCTTTGCTAGAAAAATATTTTTAATAATATGGCAATGATAATTTATTGTCATCAATATAAAAGAAATATGAGTGCATAGTAATTGCATACTTAAGCATAACTAATCAAATTATTGTCCATGATGTTCTTCTTCTCATAGGATGGAATTGTTACGGATCTTCAAGAATCAATAAATGCTGTTGTTAATGCTTCTGATCTTCCCCTATCGATACTTATAGTTGGTGTTGGAGCCGCGGATTTCACCAGCATGGAGGTCTATATCCTTTCTTTAAATTCCTTAGCATGGCAAGGCTATGCTTTGTTATATGAGTGAGTACTAATAACATGTGCTTTGGCTCAATTATTTCAGGTACTGGATGCTGATAACGGACCTCGCTTAAAAAGTTCTACTGGTCGTGTAGCTGCACGAGATATAGTACAATTTGTCCCCATGAGAGAAGTACAGAGTAAGTACTATAGTTGCTTGCTTCTCAAGTAACTTGTTTAATAGTCTTTCAATTCTGGTAACAATTTTTTATCGTTTCATTTGATCAAATCTCATTGTTGTGTTTTTGGCAGAAGGACAGATCTCTGTTGTGCAAGCTCTTTTGGAAGAACTACCTGATCAGTTTTTGTCTTTCATGCGGAGTAGAGATATCAAACCACTTCCTTCCCAATCCCATTTCCCGCAAGCATCCAAAATTCATTAGATTTTACAATTAGAGAGCCTTTTCTATCTTTAGATTCTTGATCCACAAAGCTCCTTAGATTCTAAGTACCACTTTTTTAGTGTTGGGTGAAGACGGAATTTTACGCGTCAAACCATATATTTGCATGTTTTTTATTCAAATCAACTATAAACAGAAGTGTGAATCTCCTTTGAAAGTAGTTAATTATGTTGCTTCTATTTTGTGTTAGTTTGCATTTAGTTACTTTAGTTTCAAATTGATATACGATTCATTGTTGAAAGTAAGAATGTTTTGCTTTAATATCTTATTTGGTGTCAGATGTAAATAATTCTATTTCTATCACATTCGTCCCCGTTCTTTTCTACATTCTCAACCAAATGAAAATCATTCCCTCGTAATTACTTCTCCAATCCTTCAAGGTTAAAATTTTTAGTGTTGGTCCTGTGCCATGACTATGTTCTTACATCATCTTATGGTAACATTCGGTCTAGTAGACTGGTTTTTTTTATTTATATGGCTATTCATAATCTTTTGTGAAATTATTTCAGTTAAAAAAAAAAGACCATTACCTCAATAAGTTGCAGCAAGATCTTAATCCAAAGTTTACTATTCAACAAAAAAAACATGGGGATATAGGTTTTATGTAGCCTGTATTATGTGGCATAAATATTTGTTTACTCATTTTTAGGGATGATTTCTAAATCTTCCCCTCAAACACGGGGAGCTTACCAAAATAGTTCTTTCGGTATTTATTTCAATTATTTAAACAACAAACACTATAACAATGTGTTACTCTTTTTGTAAAAAAAAAAATAAACAATATATTACTCCATCCGATCATATTTATAAAAAAAAAACAATTTTTTAGATTCATTGAATAACTAATGTATTCAGTCACATTTATAAGTCAGATACATTGATTATTCAATGAACTGTAAAAAATTGTTATTTTGCTTATAAATGTGACTGAATGAAGTATTTCTTTTATTAAAAAAACAAAAAGTAATATGCTATTTGTTTTAATTTTTTTCAATCAACAAATTATCGATAACTAAGTTTATCTCTCTCATATTCATATTCACATTCACATGATTGTTTGTTCATCTAAATATATATTCTAATGACTTGATTCATTGATTCTAATGCCTATTAACTTTTTTTTTCTTATTTACAATGACAATCTTCTAATTAATATTAAATTAACAATTCACTTTATTAACAAAATATGTTAGGACAAAGTTGACGACGTCCCGTGCGTTGCGCGGTACTCCCACTAGTATATAGATAGATATAGATCCTCTAAATAAATATCCAGTCGAGGCCGGGTTAGGTTAGGATTACACAATATTGATTTATTATAATTTATACCTGATACAATCATCATCGATTCGATTGCTGGTAGTGTCAATTGTTCAAGTTTAATTTCTTGTCGGTGTTTGGAATACAAACAAAGAAAAACTACACATATACAAAAGCTGATGCAATTTGTAAGCTAATAATAATAATAATAAGGGTAATGGTCTTTTTCACTCTTGTAATATAGGTCATTTTCAGTTTTCACCCCCATAAATTTTTTGATTTGGATTCCGTTCTCGTAAGAAAAAAATCCGGAAAACCCCCCTCCCTAAATAACTGTGCATATTTGCTAACGTGGAACACTGTGTAACACGATGACTGTACATATATACTTATGTGGCGCGTTGACTGTATAATTATTTTTTTCAAGCATACACGTGGCATTTGTGCCTTTTTAAAAAAAAAATAATGAATTTATATTAAATTAAAATTAAATAAATATCTGAAAATTAATTTTCGAAAATTTAAAATCGTAAAAAATTTGAATTTTTTTTAAAAATATAAAATAAATATATATTCATTTATTTTAATTAAAGAATAAAAAAAATTACAAAATCTGAAAATTAATTTTTAAAAATAAAAAATATTGTAAAAATTAGAAAAAATAATTCATTTTTATTCAGGAAAAATATTTTTAGTTTTTCAGAATTTTCAATTCTAACAAAATATGATATAAATTTTAATTTTATTTTATTTTCAAAGAATTTTTTCTAGAATTCTTTATTGGTAGAAAAAGTTAAAAAAAACAGTTTCTTCGAAAAAAATCTGACCTTTTTTTTTTATTTTGAAAATTAAATTCTAGAATTTTTAATAATCTTCTTAATTTCGAAAAAGAAGATTAAGAAGATCCAAAAAAATTTAATTTCGACAAAAAACTGAATGTTTTTTCTGATTTTCGAAAATAAATTCTAAATTTAAGCTTTTCTAAATCAAAAAACTGAATTTTTGATATTTTGATTTTAAAATTTTCGAGGAAAAAATCTGAATATTTTTCTAAATTTAAAAAAAAAACTGAATGTTTTTTTCGATTTTATAAATTTTTGGAAAAAAAATCTGAATATATTTATGATTTTATCTAATTTTGAAAAACATATAAAAGTTTTTTCTGATATTTTTAAATTTTAAAAAAAAATCTGAATATTTTTCTAATTTTTAAAATTTTCAATAAAAAAATCTTAATGTTTATCTAAATTTTAAAAATTCGATTTTTAAAAAATTTTGGAAAAAAATCTAAATATTTTTCTGATTTTTTGGATTTTTTATTTTATTTTAAATTAATTTTCATATATTTCTAAAAATAATATGATGTGGATGGCCTTTTTTACATGTGGCCAATTAAAAAAATGTCAAATCAGCGCCACATATTAGATTCTGCTGAGTTGGATTGGGGGGGGGGGGTTTGAAAAAAATAATATTTACGAGGACGGAATCCAAACCAAAATTTTTATAGGGTTGAAAACCGGAAATAACCTATATTACAGGGGCGAAAAACACTATTAACCCTAATAATAATAATAATAATTAGCAACTTTATGAAAATTGATATAAACTCCACCTATATATATATTTCAGGTGCAGATTATAATTAAAATGGATGATCGCATTAGTGAGTTGTCTGATGACATCTTGTCTTATATCCTCACAATGTTATCGGTGAAAGATTTGTTGAAAACCAGTATACTGTCTAGAAGGCGGTGTAAGCTTTGGGCTGTAAGGAGAGATCTATTCTTTGACATCTTCATGCTTGGAACCACCGAAGACGATCTGCTACAATTCGGCTATCTCGTTGATGCTTCTGATACGGAGAATAGACAAGTCAATTTGGATAAGAGTGCGGGTGTTTTTGTAGAGAGAGTTGTTCAATTTATCAAGAACAAAAATTTGAGATCTCTATCACCAGTAAGTGCAAAACTAGATGAAAATTTCCTTGAAAGTCTCTTGTCTAATTGCCCACGGCTTCAAGAGCTTTTCTTAATTTTCTGTGAACTCAAATCATTGCCTGTGATAGTAAGTTCATCCTTGTGTCATCTCAAGGTTTTATGGTGTTATTTGGTATTCAATGATCTCGAGGTGGATGCAAACTTGTTTTTAGTAGATTGCCTTAGACTCATTTCATTAGAGTCTTTTGGATGTGAATTGGATACCTCAAGCATCAAGACTCCTATGTTAAAGAGCGGTAAATTCTCCATTTTACCAAAACACGATCTTAAAGCATTTGTTGCTCTTTGTGCAACGTTTCCTCAACTTGAGATTTTGCATGTGGAAATATTTCCAACGGTCAAAACATCCATACAAATTACTCAACCATTCAAACGTCTTAAACAGCTAAACCTCGTCCTTTTCGCGGATTCATTCATATATGATATGGGCTATGGTCTTTTGTAGATTTTAAACATGCTTCAAGCTTCTCCTCTTTTGCAGAAACTTTCAATCATGGTGAGTGAACATGTTAAGACAAATGTTTTACTTTTATTTTTAACTTTGTAAGATGTTATGATTTGCATTCGATGGTACATTAATATCATCCATGTTCTGTTTTAATGTTGACAGTTTTTAGCTCCAGAGTTGTTTGAAAATCAAAAAGATATTAGGGATGTTGAGCTATTATCTCATAATAATATAAGCATTATTGAATTGAGAGGTTGTGTTGGCAATTGGTATGAAATTGAGTTTGTTAAGAATGTTCTAAAATTTGCCCACAAGCTTGTGCAAATAGTGTTGAGTCCCTATTGGACAGAAGATGACGGCTTAAGCTGGAACTCTCATCCTCTGTGGTTTAAAGGTGGGCGTGAAAGGTTGGGTGAAAAGCTCAAAGACGAAGTTGTAGTAGGACGAGAAAAACTTGTCTTCATATAAGATAAGATTTGATGAGGACCAACCCTACATGGAGGTTAAGGAACTTCAAGAGCTAGAGTGGAAGTGTCATTGACTAGAAGAAAGGCTGAGAAGCTAAAGGCACAATTGAAGCAGCAACAACTTAACTTTATAAGACTTATTTTTAATTTTGGAATGTAATAATCATACTTTTAACTAGGAATTAAGTTTGGTTTGTGTGAGTGCCTAAACACTTGGTAACATTGTCTTTAGTCGTGTGCGATTTGGAATGTAATGTAATAATCATACTATTAATTTCGAATTAAGTGGTTTTTGTGTGCGAATTAAGTTTAGATATACATGTTGCACTGGACATTTTACCCTATACCCTACAATTATACCTTCACCAATGCAATTTATTAAAAAATCCAATTTTACCCCTTTTGCCAAAATTTCCAGATTCCGAGTTCACCCCACATAGCATTTTAACACTTTTTTTTTTTTGGAAAACTTTAATATTTTTGGTTAGCTATTTAAGTTCGGAAAACTCATATTGACATTTCCCATTTTTTTTTATCAAAAGCAAAAAACCTACCTAATTACTCCCATCTAATCTTGGCCCATCTCACCCAAATCTTAGAAAAAGGTTTCATGTGCCACCATCAATTCTCTTGATTTTTTTGTATTTGTTTCAAAAGAATCAAAGATTTGGGTGTTATGATAGTTAATCCAAATTATGAGTAATCCAACGAAAGCCATGACATGAATCAAAGAATTGGGTGGGTTTTTGTTATTTTCCAGATTTTGGGTTTGGCATGCTTCTCAATCTTTCTTGCAATTCCCAATTCACTTATCTCCTCTTTTAATTTGATTGTATTTATTTTAATT
>Ga0315915_1008482_pt1 | contig 11983 bp, 9 predicted proteins | sample MpolbnodulesMG_FD_207738 | JGI IMG/M metagenome (GOLD analysis project Ga0315915, IMG submission 207738) | Medicago polymorpha root nodule microbial communities from Los Angeles, California, United States - branched nodules | ecosystem: Host-associated > Plants > Roots > Nodule | place: USA... | reverse complement strand
ATTGGAAATTACTAAAATTTCCTTGGTGGCATCTATGTGGCATGTTGCGTTTGTCTGGTCAGTAACAATAGACGACAAGGACCAATTTTGTTAACAGTGGAAAAATGTAGAGATTTTAAAAACATTTATTGAAATGTAAGGACTATTCTTCAAAGTCACGCAAAATATAAGGACTAAAAACATATTTAACTCTTAAAAAAATGGTGTCTACTAGCTGTCACGTCAGCTTCTCGTTAATTATTTGACAGCAGAGACTATTTGTGCTAACGGAAAAAAAATGTAGGAATTTTAAAAACATTTATTGAAATGTAAGAACTATTTATCAAAGGAGGGCAAAATGCAAGGAGCAAAAACATATTTAACCCTGTATTTTAACGTCCCTTTTTCCATGGTTCAGAGTAAAATGCATGAGTATTGCGGCTTGGTTCATTTATTTATAAAAAGAAAAAAAAATACATTTGAACATTCAAAAGCTTGTGAACCATGGTAGTCCAATAAATCGCATCGAGAACAAGGAAACTGATTAAGTCAATAGTTTTAGTGGATCGTATCACTTTAAAATTTGTTCTCTTCCAAAAAAAAAGGTGTTAAACGAAAGAAAAACACAAAATTATCAAACTCAAATTATGGGATATAAATTTAGACTTTTGACTGAAGATGGGAAGCCAGCAATGACCTAACTGTCCATCTATCTACACTTCCATTATACTATATATCTTGGGGAAATGGACAGGATTTACCAAAATGAAGGTGCTTGTCGGGAATAGAAAGACTAGAATAATTCAGAGCTCACCAATTTCTTCATTGATGTGTGCATCACCATAAGTAAAACGTTAGGATGGCCCACGATTCACAAATCAAAATATCCATTCATTGGTAAGTAATAATGTGGTCATAACGAAATGGAGTCAGGATAACACTATTCTCTGGCCAGTCATCACATACAAAGTTTCAAAGTAGGGTTGTCTGGTCAACCAATATATGATGAAAAGTTGAAAACTGGTGATTAACTTAAAAGTCAACAGTACACCTCCCCCTCAAACCACGGACATGTCGCCGACAGCAACATGCACAGGCAATAAGATAATGAGCAGCTAACTCCGGTCTTGTGTGGTACATAATTTGAAGTTGCTATTTAGTTATAATGACTTATAACACATGTCCTAGCAGATCAGAATAAGCCATTACGTTCATAATGACCGTTATGATTATTTTCATCAGCCTTCCTCCCAGTCGATATCGTCCTCGTCGTCTTCTTCTGGCTGAGCATCGGCTTCAACATTCAAATCCACCTTGTAAGCTCCAATTGCATTTCCTTTAAAAGTTACACCCAGATCAGAAATTAGGGACCCAAATAAAATTATCAACCAAAGCATAAACAAAATGATGAAGTGCAACTGTTCATGTTAACTCAATTAGTAGTAGTAATTTCACACAAAATATTTATTTGCACAACGTTGACATTATTTGACAATCAATTCTGAAAAAATAAAAGATGTTCAGATCAATGGTAAACAATCAAAATAAGCAATTAATAACAAACAAGCTCCTACAAAATGACCCCATCGCCAAAATCTTAACGCATGGACATGGTTCTCGTTGAACCAGTTTCTTGAGGCTGAGGTAGCCAGAAGATTTTAAAAAAACCCTTTGGTTTTAGAATGGGATCTTGTCCAAATTGGAACTCTTAACACACCCCTTCATGTCCAAGAGACCAAGACTATACATCTAGAGTGTGACCCAAGTGGGCCAATGGATCTTGCACATGCTCTAATACAATCTTAAAATTTGAGTTAGGCTTAACTCAACCCTTCAAAACCGGGCTTGTAAGGTGAAGGATGCCTCCCAATTATAAATATCTCATCAAATGTGGAACTCTAACAACAGTAACATTCCCTGAACAAAATTTCTTGCCAGCTAGGGTTCCATCTGTATTTTTTTAAAACTGTTTAAGGAACCAACCTTTATAGTTTATACTTAATACTGGTCCAACCAAAATAAGTCATTCGATGAGTGACAATATCCCAATTACAAAAGCCACCACACCCATATCATATATGTTAAGCACAGATTGACCTAGCATGGCAACAGCTGCAATGCAACACAACTGTGACCAACTACAATTTAAAACCATATTCCAAACCAACCGAGGAATTACAACCAGCCCAATTAAACTCTTGGATGACCTTGAGAGCATGGGTACCAAACTACCATTTTAAAAAAAATATATTATATATTGCAAGGATTTAAACGAATGTATAAGTATACTGTGAAGAGAATATGATTACTGAAAAGTACAACCTATAATTACTGAATAGTGAATACTACCTCTGTCCCTATATATAAGCTCCTTTTGCCTTTTTCACATTTCTTAAGAAAAAGTTGTTAGTGCAATTAATGTGTTTATTTTGTGTGTTAATATTACCAAATTGTCCTTTGTTTGTAGTGTATTAAATTTGACTTTTCATATTTCAAGACAAATTAGTAATATTAATTGGGGGTATGTTTAGTAAAAAAATAATAAATACTTCTAGTAATTTGAAAAGGGGTTTATATTTAGACAAATTTTTAGTCAAATGAGTGCTTATATATAAGGACGGAGGGAGTAATTTGAAAGCTTTGTTGTTGCTTTTTTTTCAACAACAAAAAAAAAAAACTAATTGAACATTAACTGTATATCGCAGTCTGACTATTTCTCAACACTCTCTACCTATTAAGATGTTTGAGTGTTCCTATCATTCATTCTTATTCATTGTCGCTTCAATGGCATGTAACAATCTCAAAATTATATGGGTAATGATAAAGCTCTAAAATGGATATTATAATGAAGGGAGACAAATAAACCATGCAATACTATAATGAAACACGTAAGTTATTAGAGCGCTTAAAACTTGTCTTGTAATTTATTAGATGGGAGGCAATTTGTGACATTAAACATGTATGCAACAATTAGCAGTCGTATATACGAGTATTCTAGACTTATACTTTAAGGATCCAAATTTCAGTGTAATCAGATTGGAAAGGCTGAAGTGTACCTCTAACAGGAGCCTCTTCCCACTCGGTACCATCATCATCTTCCTCACGTTTTGATTTCAAGCCAACTTGGCGGGTGGAAGTACTGCTAGAAGGATCATCTGCTGCGTTCGCATCTTGGGGATTTTTTGCAGCTTCTTCCAATTCGCGTTGCTTCTTAAGCAAAGCAGCGTAATAAGCCTTGACATACTCATCCTATAAAAATATAAAAGGTAACAGAAATCTTAGTGAACCAAAACTTGTGTGTGACTTTGAGAGGCAGGGACAAGGATCTCGAACAAAAAGAATCGAAAAATAAAGAAAATAACAAACAGTTCATATTATTTTACGAGCCTGTATATTTTTATCATCATGTCCAACTGTTGACTTTTTATCGTCTGTAAATTGCGCTGATGTGGAAGTTGAAGTCCCGTCCATTTTTGTTTCCTGCTTCACCTCTCCACGCTGTTCTTTCGTAAGATTCATACCTGATGTAATCATCCATGGAGGCAAAACCTTTAAAGATGTGCCGTCAGTTTCAGATTTAACACCCTCTCCTTTGCCTTCAGTACCATTGAAGTCAACTACCACCTGTCCACATTCATTAATAGACTACTTAACGTTTCATTATTTTTAAGGAAGCTATGCTGAAATTAAAAGCTATACGTTGAACCAAGAAAACATGTTTGCCATAAACTAGACACACTGACTGACATGTTAGCCACCTCCTCCGAGAGATAGGTACTAGAAACCCAATAAACCAGAAATGAAACTTAAATAGAACTGTAAGAATTCCATTTCCAAATGATAGTAATGGTGAAAACAATAGAGCAATAGGCTCCTTATAGAAAACAATAAAAGGGAAGCCCGGTGGACTATATCTCCCGCATACGCAGGGTCCGGGAAGGGGTCCCACCATTTGGGGTATTGTATGCAGCCTTACACAAGAGGCTGTTTCCAAGACTTGAACCTGTGACCTTTCAGTCACATGACAACAACTTTACCGTTGCGCCAAGGCTCTCCCCCACACCAACTTGAAAAAGAAAAATACCCCAACTATTTTTTCTAAGAAGATATCTGTCTCATTAAGACCAAAGCATTACCAGTTACCACCACTACCAGTTCTTGTCTAGCTCCCATCGACCTCTCACCTCTCCAATATATAGAAATGATTCCATATCTCTCCACTCATCAAATGCCACCTGTCCTGCTCTGCTATGTCCCCTTTCCCTTCCAACAGTTTCCTTCTATCCCACAAGCCTATAGTACTAGACTCTCTTATGTTGAATTTTCAAATGACAAAGTCATGACAAAATTTTGAGTCTATCTTGTTCTTTGTAGATATTGACAAATTTTGATATAGCCCCTTCTTACTAAGAGGGACAAATCGTTTTTGCATGACAAGACCGTATGAAGGAAAATTAGAATTACAACTTTCAGTACTAACATAAAGAAGAAAAATCCGCATTCGTTGTCAAAATGTAAAGGAAAATTAGTTTGCTCAAACTAAAATGAAAATCGAGGATTTTTCAGTTTTATACAAAAAGAAATTTTATAAAGACAAAAGAGGGAATGCACAGCTAAGAGGAAAATATATCTTCCAAAACGGGGGGAAGAGATCCAAGAAAATTGATGGGAAAAAGAACATAGTATGGTTGCTCGGTCTCTCTGCCTTACAAGTATGACACCTAGAGGTTCTGCAAGTCAGTTAACCAGCAGCTAGTTGGCATGGTTAGTTAAGAAGGGAAAGTTAGCTCAGCTAGTAACTATATGCACCAGAATCTTCAAAGATTCGGTATTTCAGTGGCAGAATATTTGAAGTACAATTGTATCACTCTCACTGTATGTTTCTTTCCCTTTCTATCATTTTCTCTCCTCCCTCCTTTTTTCTCCTCTCTCTCCAATTCCTTAAAACAGCAGGATGTTACCTTGGTATCTCCGCTGTATGGCAATGGTGCTCCATTATATCCCAGATGAGATTTAGAATCACCAGCATTATCTCCATTAGCTGCACGCCCAGCTGCACTAGCTCGGGCTTCCCAAGCTTGAAGACTACCAAATTCTGGAACAGGCAGGTCTTTTACCCGACTGACTTGGTCTACTAAAGGCTTGAGTTGTACCTGCACTAGCACAAGAATTACATCAGTCATAACATGCAAATTAAATCGTGGGCCAGAAGCTACAAAAAAAGTAAAGGCCGTCGTTGTGTAAGCTTTAGCAATTTATCATTAAAGTAAGATGAAATAAATGATACCTACAGTCATGTTTGTTTAAAATTGTGAGTAGAGTTTGGTAGACTTGTAAACCAGCCCAAAGTTAACAGTTTTACTAAGTACATACCCCAACAAAATCTGACTACAATACATTTACTTTTTTTTAACAAAACAATTATTACATATACTTGCGTGAACTAATACACTTGGTCAAAACTCGTAATATTGTTGATTTCCAGTAAAATTTACTGTGTGTATTAGATTGATAGGCATCATAAATTCAATAAACCAGAAATGAAACTCAGAACAGTAAGGAATTCCAGATTATATTAAACGTGAAATCAGTAAAGTAGGCTATTTATAGGAAACTGAATTAATGTAAAAGAGAAAAAATACCCAGACTTAGTCTTCCTATGAAGATATCAGTCTCGCCAACGACAAAACGTTGCATCCACTACCCAATTCTTGCCTAACTACAATCGACCTCTCACCTGTCCAACATATAGAAACAATTTTCTATGTCTTTGTCTTCACTCATCAAATGCCCTGTCCCATTCTGTTATGTTCCCTCTCCCTTCTTATTGTTTCCTTTTATCTCACGTCACGAGCCTATCATAGGTTTAGCTAGTTATCTAGCTGTCTCGGGCCTTTCCTAAAGTAGATCATGTATCGGACTGATTCGATAAAATGATGTTGTCGGCTACAGTTTGGGTACAAAAAATGGTAAGTTTAATTTTGAAATGGAAGCAATTTAATTCCGATGATCCCCTACCAAATGGAAGACAGGGATATAGCCTCCTGGTTCTTTCTAGTTGCTTCTACCTTTTTTTGTTGTTATCTTTTTTTAGTTGGTTTTGGTAGCTACTAGCTAGCCAAGGGCTGATACAGTTAAGAATTTATTACATTGGTAAGATGGAACAGTAAAATTGTTTTTACTGTCTTCATATTAGACAGTGATTAACATTTAGCAAACTCATAGCTAAAATCGGGAAGGGGAAGTAAGATCGTAAACATGGAATTGTTTCACTAATCATAAGATTATACAAAATCCATGAACTCGTGTATATGCATATACAAAGAAAACCTTAAATCACTTGAAATACTTGTGTAAATTTAAATTCATAAGCATAGCTCACAAGTAAGATAATTAAAACCTTAAATTGCGCTTCAAATACTTATATAAATTTAAATTCATTCATAAGCATTGATAAAAAAAAATTAAAAAAATTAAAAAAAATCATTTATAAATTATAAGCATAATCGCAGAAACGTTTCAATGATCGTGCATTATTGTATTATACGATTCAGCAATTACAGGGGTGGTTCTACCCGATTACACCAAAAATGGATTGTGTATACTCTTAATCGTTGAGGGCAAGCATGATCACAAATGGGATTTTACGATTCAAATCGGGATTTTAACTACATGCTAGGGAGTCTTTCATTTATTCATGTGTAGATTTCTTGCTGAACAATGATAGACCATTTTAAACTGAATTATTGTGTTTGGGTGGTTACTGATCCTAGAAGTGTGATGCTATTTCCTATGTGATCAAATATTTTTTGAGAAAAACTTACTATCATCGGATGAACATTGGTGGAAGGCAAAAAATAGAATTTCAAGCGGCCAACTTTAGCTAATACAGGGTTTTTGTGAATTTGGTTTTGAAGCATTTTTAAGATTTGGACTCCTAGGTTATGGAATTGGTCGAGGCTGGGGGAATTATTTTGATGGGTAGTTGGATTGTTAAATGATTTTCAGGCTGCTTTATTTGAGGTTTTGCTGCAAGAAGGAGGGTGTGATGATTGGAAATAGCTTCACAGTAAAGGAGAAGAATACATGGTGACAGCAGCTTATAAGGTCTTCTAAAAGAAGGGATTCGGACTCTAAATATCGTCCTGTCTAAGATTTCAAATAAGTTGGTTTTGTTGAAGGTGGTAAGTTTTGTGTGGAAATTAGCATTGACTAGCGTGCCTTTTAAAGCAGACTTGACAGGCCAAAGTATGTTTCGTTTGTTTTTTTAATGTCCCTTTTATGCTAAGGTTTGGAGGGTATGTCTCCAACGAATGGGTATTTCTCAGTTTTGCATAATGACTGTAGAAGTCACTTTCTTCAATTTCAAGGCTTGTTAGGTTGCAATCATATTTATTGTAATGATTAGCAATCTATTTGGTTTGCGGTTCTCTGGGAGACTTGGCAGTTCCAAAATCATAGTGTGTTTTTGTTAGCACATGTGAAAGTGGAGAATATTCTGGAGTTTGTGAAGTTAATATCCTGGAGCTGGTTGAGATCGAAGATGCCTTGTTTCAACTTTTCTGCATCATATTGGTTCACTAATTCCAATTTGATTGTGTTGTGGGAGGGTGGGAGATTTCTGATTTTTCTTTCTTTTGGTGGTGGTGGGTTGATTTCTCTATTGCATCATTTATAATTCTTGGTCTAATAGTTGGCCCCACTTGTCCTAATTATTAGATTTTTCTGATAAAATTTTTGGCTTATAAAAAAAAGGTTTGGACTCCAACTTTTGCTCTTAGAACATGAGATATAGCTGTGCAGGGTTTATTTGCTTTGAATTCCTTTAGCTTAAGCTTATTGTGTGTAAAATAAAATAACTTTTGCTCTGATATGCAAAATGAAATCAACAAAAAGTGACTAGACATGCCCTGCAATCATAATCCTACGGGGAAAAACTAGTCTGGTAGTCTGATATATGCTTGCTGCATGCATACTTAACACTCTAATGAGACATCCATCAACACTGATCAATTAACAGTAAATATATGCTTGTTGCATGCATACTTAATACTCTATTGAGACATCAGTTTTCGGAATATCAAAATAGTTGGTGCTCAAGCAGTTGTGTCACCAAGCAGAGATAGAAAAACCATCTTCCTATAAATTACCTCTAAAGGTCTTTAGAATATTGAACTGAACTGGCACCTCTATATGTATGATAAATTCATATGATGTTGATGAAGTCCCTCAAAACTTGTCTAACCTATAAATACATAGCCTAACCCCAGAAGCATAATAACAGACATTGCTAGCTAGAAATTACTTTGATTAAGAAACTTCCCAATTCCAGCAAACAACTATGGTGATGATCATCAACAATAACAAATTTAAATAAAATGATCCAACATATAAAGCCACAAATAGAAACAAACAGAACAACAAATCATATAATACCTCCATCTTCTGAAGCATGTCCTTTAACTTTTCACGCCGTCGCCTTCGTGCATTCTCATCTCCATCTCCTCCATCTCCCCCGTCTTGAGCAGCTAACTTATCACTTTCAACCTCTAGTTTTCCATTACAACGTTCACAGTGGAAGTCCTCATCTTCAAAAGATATTAACCGCAGTGCATCCAAAGCATTGTATCTGAAATAATTAAAATCGCCAAGTACTATGAAACCAAAATACATCAATACAAAAACAAAACAAAAACAAAAAAAAAATCTCAGACAAAATATGATGCAGGTAGTAGTGTACAATGAATTATAGAAACCTTTTGCCACAGTTTGTACATATATATTCTTGAATGGTGTTCTTGTTCTCTAATTCGTCTTTCAGCTTATGCTTCATGCGATGCAGTCTGTACCTAACCACATCATATATCTGCAACAAAATCACAAGTATCCTATTTATGAAAGAGCCCAAATTTTGATGTACCAATTCAATCGAATTATCTGAAAAGCAGGCAAAATAACATTGATTTTCCCTTCTCTCTGCAATAAAACAACTGAATATCATTGGTAAAGCCACGTTAAAGAATACAATCAGTGGAGAGATTGACCTGTGCATAATCTAGACAGCAGTAAGAGTGTGTGTGTAGCTTGACCTTTTCTTCTCCCTCTTTTCCTGTCGTAGCTTCAGCTGTAGCAGCTACAGCAGCGCTGTATATTTTTGCACCTTTTGCTGTCTGTGTTAAAATTACACAGTGAAACATGTGAATAAAATACATACATGACTAAATATATTCAACCACAACTCTCATACACACGCAAATCTAAGACAGATGAATATCAAAATAATAAAACAAAAAACATGCATCAATAGAAGGAAAGTGTAAATATAACCAATAAATAACTAATAAATATAGCGTTTAACTTATTTCTTAAAAATGAATTTCACATTACACAAGGGAGGGAGTCTTCAAAATTATAATCTAGAAGAGCTTACATATTTTTCATTCTTCAAGATCTAGAAAAAGTTGCCACTATAACAGGGGGAAAAGATGCTACTTCATTTTGTGGAAGCACAACAATTACCATGGTAGGTGGGTGTTTGGTGGTGCATCAAGTTGAACATGGAATTGATTTTGGAGAAGCTACTACGTAGTAGCTTTCACGGCACAAAAAGAAAAAAAATCATAAATGACACTGCAGACATGAATTTAATTGCACCAACACAGAACCAAACGAGCTATAAAAGAAAAATCTATCATGCGCCAAACAAAATAAAATACAAAAGCGGTGTGTGTATAGAACCAGAGGCTTTAAGTCCTTTATTTCATAGCTTCTAGTCACAACGCGGAAAAAAAGAGCATGACAGAATAGACAAACAATCAATAATAAGCATTCTAAGGAATAACATACATCATTGATAACTGTTTGGTTGACAGTGTTAACTTGTTAGACACGTCCAAAAGATCGTTGCTAATGCTAAGCTGTTTAAGTGCGTACAATAAAACTATGGATCATACAACATAACATGATGATTTGATTGGCTAATGCTTATAAACCAAGTGTAATTCACAGAATGATAGTTACCTCTCTCCTATGATCTCTAGTGATAATCTTTTCTTCTTCAAAAAACCGCAGAGTTCGACGAAGTTGCTTTGTATGCAATTTGAGGTCCTTTGCCAAATCTTCTTCTCTAACCCATTGTCGTCTACGATAAAAATTAACACCGTATATCAATACAATCAAAATTCAAAGTTTGAAATAATATAAGTAAATAAATAAATACACGTTGAATTCCTCAAACACCTGGTGAGCGCATCAAGAACAACTACGGCAATGCCTCTGTTATCACTTCTTCCAGTTTTGGGCTGATTATCTCCTTTGCTGGTGAGATCGTCGTAGAAAGCTCTTGCAGCTAGTTTAACAAGCCTGTGAAAGAAAATTGAATGAATAAATTCAAATCAAAATTCAGATATTTAAATAACGGATTCAAATGCAAGCAAATTTGATGGTTGAGAGAGAAATTAGTACTTGTTGTAGGGTTCAATCATTGATACGATCTGATGAAGTAGGGTTTCGGTACAGTCTTTGGGGTTCTTCTACGGAGTGACGTTGAAGATGATGATGATGATTCGGTCGATGAATCGGAGAGAAGAGAAGATAACCGGGAAAGGCAAGAGAAAGAAAAAGCTGTAAGTAACGTCACTAGTGCATTTTATTGATGGCAACGCGTGGAAATTGGAAATCATGGGCCTTTGTTATTAAAAAAAAAAGAGAGAGAGATTAGTCGTATATTTAGTCCCTAAATGCAGACTCTGTTAGTCAATTTAGTCTCTAAATGTAGACTCTGTTGATCCCTTTAGTCCCTGAAATTGACCAACAGAGTCTACATTCAGGGACTGTTTTGCAATTTCTCTGCATTCAGGGACTAAAGTGACTACTCTTTTTCCATTCAGGGACTAAAGTAACTAATTTTGCAAAAAAAAAAACATCTCCGCACGAGTTTATCTCACTTAAAAGATATTAGGAATCGGAGTTCAAACACCAAAAACTTAACTTATTCGCTTAAAAAAAAAATTTAAGACACACTTGACCAAACAAAAACTACTAAATTTGTTATATCCCGCCCTCCATGTGTTTAGATGCTAAAATTTGAATGTTTACACACACTTGTTGTAAAGATCCACGCAATAAGTAAGTTAGTCACTGTTGAACCATGGCTAATTTTTTCTTAAAAATAGAGGAAAAAACTCGATGTGTATTATAGAATATAAACATCTCGTGGATGTTATTGAGATTTTGTAGATTGGGCGTTAAGCATGGGGGTTGGTAAGGAAAAAAAAACTTTGAGTTATGGTTATTCGTTCGTGGATTTATTTAGATACTCCTCTGGTCCAAAGTGTAAGAGAATATTTCATTTTCAGGTTCATTGAATTAATAATGTATTTAATTTACCACCAACAAAAAAAAATAATGAACCTAAAAAAATATCCTTCTCTTATATTTAGGACTGAAGGGAGTAATTTCTCTATCCATCCAAAAAAATGTGGGCCTCACTAAAAACGTGTTTCTAATAGTTATTTTGATAATTTTTCATTCACGCGTGTGGTGATGTGGAATTGGATCTCCTGACCTAATACTTCAGAGTTCAGAGTATAATCGTACTACACAATGAACTATTAGGTATATGTCATGCATAGCATCTCAGTGTCTTCTTATTGTTTTTTTATCAGTGATATGAATTTAGTTATGGCATTATATTCTTGAAGCTTGAAATTTTTGAATGCCATTGTCTGTGATTGGTTCTTTGTGATTGTTTTAGATAGAATTGTAACATTATCAAAACATTTTACAATATAATCTCGTAATATAAGCTAAATATAAGCTAAAACTTTGGGTTATTAATAATGTATTCGTTCATGGATCTTTTTTGAGGTTATTTTTCTAGGTTCATTGAATTATCTCAACTTTGTACACAAGTTAACCAAGTTTTAAGCCACACAATTTTACTAATTGTGGATAATTTTTTCGACAATTGCACTAAAACTTTTTAAATTTTATTAAAACACTA
>Ga0315915_1008475_pt1 | contig 11990 bp, 9 predicted proteins | sample MpolbnodulesMG_FD_207738 | JGI IMG/M metagenome (GOLD analysis project Ga0315915, IMG submission 207738) | Medicago polymorpha root nodule microbial communities from Los Angeles, California, United States - branched nodules | ecosystem: Host-associated > Plants > Roots > Nodule | place: USA... | reverse complement strand
GTTTTTTTAGTTTCAAATTGGTCATTTGTGTTAGTAAGATTGTGCATCTAGTCTTTTAAGTCATAAAATATATGTACCATTACCCTATTTCCAAACTCAGTTAAAAAGTCCTTATGTGGATGGTTAAAGCAAAAAATCATTCAATTACTTGATTTATAATAATGTTGATGAAATATTTCCTCTAAAATTAGGTTTCAATATTTAGCAAACAATAAGAAGACAATGTATATAAGTAATTATGTTTGGTATCCTAAACACTTTTTGACCTTTCACCTCCATGTTAAATGATCATATAATCATTTTTTAACAAAGTTGTTTGAAAAAGGGATCAATTTGTTACAAAATATAATAATTAAAGGACTAACATTTTCAATTTTACTTTTCCTAAAAAAAAAACATTTTCAATTTTACTACCATAAATGACCAATTTAAAACTAAAAAATCTAAAAGAATTAATCTAGTATAAGCGTTAAACTTAAAGGATCCTATGATGTATTTTGCCTAAGAAATAATTTATGTATCAGGTCTATAATATAAACCAAATAATTTATAATATAGACCGGATACTTAGTCAATTAAACTAAAAAATTGAATTGTTTCCTTTAATAAGAATTGTGGAGAGTAATAAATAAATACTGTCATCCTAAATAGATTTTTGACTTATTGTCTTGTCAACACTTTTTTTTTTTTTTATAAAATAAGGTTGTCAACGCTTTTTTAACACACTCTTTTATTGTTTCAAATATCCGAACCCCACTAAATTATGTTGGTATCATATAAATTTTGTGAGACTCACATAACAAATAAGAGATAATGTCTTGAAATGTGTGTTAAATAGTACTCCCTCCGTCCTATATTATAAGAAAAAAAATCACACTTATTAAGAAAACTAAAATATAGTAGTTTGTATCATAGTTTTTTTTTTATCTTTGAAATAAGTTTTATAGGAAGATGTATAAACAATTTTCATTGATAGTTGATTATAGAGAAAATAAAAAAGAGAGGTCCCCGTGAGCTTAGCTCACTTGGTAAATGATAATGCATATTATATGCAGGGGCCGGCGTTCGAACCCCGGACGCCTCACTTATTCACCTTTAAGGTGAATTTCTCTAGCAGCTAGGCTATTAGACCAAAAAAAAACAAAAGCAAATTGAATGCACTTTGCATTTAATTTTCCTTTGGAAAAGATAATTTTTTGAAAAAACATAGTTAAATATGATAAAAGTTGGTCTTTTTTGCTTATAATTTGGGACAAAGAAAATGAGTGTTTTTTTGTTTATAATTTGGGACGGAGAAAGTACTCTCGTTATTCTCAAATATAAGCAAATTTATTTGATCAAATTTATTGAATAATAAATATATATGATTTATAATAATGACTAAATACATCAGCTACTCAATAAACTTAAAAAAAAATAAATATTTGTTTATATTTGAGACATAACAATATTCATATTTTAATTAGTATACTTCAATACCTTGTTTCTATGGAATATAATTTTTTATGACACGGTTGACAACCAGGGCCACCGAGGCAATTACCTCAGCCTTAAAATAAATAAAATGTTTACTTAATAAAGATGACTCAAATTCAGATATTTACAAATAAAAAAATTAATATTGTTTCAACAAAGATTAAACCGATTAACTTTATTATCGATTAAAAATAAATGTTGGACAAAATCAATTACATTAGTTTAAGTATTCTAAGATTTTGAAAAATAAAATTCAAACAAAAAATAAGATAGTTTTTATTAAAAATACTATTATAGACTTTATAAAGACATTATTTAAACTTCGCCCTATTAACAATACAACATGAATTTGAAGATTAAAAATATCCAGAGTGACATATTCAATCTCAATAATACACATTATTAAATGAGTAACTTTAAATAATATGTCTAAGCCTTAAAATAATTAATTCCAAAATTAGCCCAAAAATCTAAACCATGAAAATATCAAGTGACATATTGAGCCAAATTAATTCCCTCAAAAAAAAATATTGAGCCAAATTAAGCCCCTAATTAGATTGATTTGAGATGAAAAAGAAACCTGTGGGAGGTGCTGCTTGTGGAAATTAAGCTAAACCTTCACTAAAATGATGCTGGTTGCTTCATATTCTAGAGATTAAGGAGAAAGCTACCACATTGGTTCAGCTTCAATTTAAAGAAAGCTACCACATTGTTCGTAAATTACACCCTTACCGAATAAGTAATTAAATTAGACAATTGAGGTAGCTTGCGCTTGGGGTCTATATCTGTTTGTTTCTGCATTTTTACTTACATTCTAAGAAAATCTATTTGTATTAACTAGTTGACAATTTAGGAAAAAAAAATTCTTACGTAAAAATAATGTAAATCCATCTGTCTATCTTTGTGTTGAAAGGTCTTTGCTGTGGACTAAAAAAAAAATACTAAAAAACAAAAAAGATATATATCTTCTTCTCTATGTCTACAAGGGATACCACCGAATTTTAACATTTTTTATTTTTATTTTTTAATTTTTTTTTAAAGTAAAACAGATTGCATGATAAGTTTATAGGGATTAAAAATTGCGATTTCCTTTTACGGAGATGATATATGAAACTTGATAATTCTGTAAAGGTGGAATATATGTTTAAGCCTTGAATAAAATCAAGTTTCATAGGGTTACCACAGATCCAATAAGATTGTTACACCAATATGAAAAATAGAAGCCTGAATGCATTATCTTATTACATCACACTACAAAATAATCAATTATGAAAGAAAAAAAAACAGAAAACAATGATTGTACAAAAAAAAAATGACATATACAATAACACAATGCTTTTGAGATTACAAGCCTTTAGCGTTCTAACTCAAACAAAACGCTTGATCTTTAAGCACTCAAACAAAAGCCGAACAATAATTAACTACCGTTTGACACATTTTTTGAATCGGTTGAACCAATTTAAAAAATGATCAACTGATCTTAAAAGTCTCAAACAACAGTTAAATATTGTTTGATGGATCCTCGAGAGCAATCAATAGATGGCTAAAGAATAATCATAAAAAATAGAAATAAAAACGTCACTGTTATATTAAAGGGGAGAAGGCCAACAAGGAAAACAATGTGGCTCCATCTCAACTTTACTTTCAAAACTCCTTAACAAATCCTTAAAAAAAACACTTCTTAACAATTTGGTACCAAAAAAAAAACATTTTAAGTTAGTGGAAATGAGCTCTTTAAATCAATTTTCTAAGTGACTTGCGTTCAGCCCCTCTTCACGTTTTTTTTTTATTGCGCCAATGCATGTAAATTATAAACATTATTTTTTAATAAAATTTTGGTTTTGATTAAAATTATAGGTATACATTTTTGTGACTTTTAAATTGTATCAAACTATGTTTATCTTTTTCAATTACATCAATAATATAGTAAATATAATATAATTTTTTATCGTTTTTAATGACACAAACAATATAACATTAATATAGATAAATTCATTTAAGGGTATAATTGGAAGAATGAAAAATTCAACCCAAAGTTCCCTATTTTTTTATATATAGTAGAGATTTAAATAGTCTCGACTACGTGGGACGTTTTAAATCAAATACTGTGAACTACCTAATACATGTTGAACCCAACACCACCTTAAAACCATGGTTCAAATGAGAGGATTGTCGAACCATATATAAATCTTAACACCTGGTTCATGACTTCTTATATGGGACTCCAAGTTAGATTTATGAAGTCCTTTTTGCACATGGAAATTAGTAACATTGCCTCAGATATTGCATCATGATTTCATTTATTTTTTATTGTTGAGGTGTGTTTTGTTTATTGTAAAACATGTATGGATACATTTGAGGAGCACGTAATTCATTGTAAAGAACTTCTCGACTTCAAATACATGCATGACTTTAATTTGTTAAGGATGTCCTTTTTAATATATTTAGGCGGAAGTATACGTGAAGAAGGAAGCGCATGTGAACTTTTTTTCTGACTCACAAGATGGATGATCGACACTCAAAGCCAACATATGTTCTGATATAAGGGCGGTCATAGGAGAGAAACATGCATGTGTGGACTTGATTGAGATTTTTCCCCTTGTGGGATTGGGGATCGAGGCTTTTACGGCAGGACTTGTAGCCCTCAAAGTAAAATGGCAAACATTAGTCTACATACTTTTATATCATTTACGTTTGATATTTTTGACTTTCTAGCATCATAAGTTGTCTTCTATATCTTTGTAATTTTTTCAAATTCAATTAATGAATAACTATTAAATCTCGTATAATTGATTTTTTTTTCTTACAAAACTACTCTCATTTGTCATTAAGTTAATCAATCCTATTGAAATTAGTTGATCTTTGTTTCTTGTTTAATGGACCAGAGTTAGAATTAATCCTTACAAAGGACCATCACACATCATGTTGAGTAATCAATTTTCTTCCAAACAACATTCAATACACATTCATTCAATTAAATACAGATATACTACTTGAAATATTTAATACATTGACTCACAATGTTTGAAATATTTAATACATTGACTCGCTTCTTTCAAAAAAAATAAAAAATACATTGACTCACAATTTTCTAACATCAAACTTAAACAATGATAACAATGACAATTGCAAATTGACGTCGAGTTGTTGTCTGTGAATTTGGCCAACGCTGATTTGCGATAGTACCATCTATCTCCTACCCACAACCTTCATTGGTGTTTATCATATTGAAATGGTTCAACTATGATCTACGCAATTTCTGAGCAATGAGTTCATGAAGTATAGAATACACTATGAAAATGAACCCAACAGCTGTAACAAACCCAAGTAAATTCATAACTGTGTACAAAATCATAGAACTGGCATGTGTAGGGGATATCCTCGACATAGAAAAGAGGTAACAACAGATAAATGAAACCACCGGAATAATGACTGCTATAGTTGACATAAAAAAGGAAAGCATATTCAAAAATAAAAATATAATGAAATCAAATTCTGGTAATATCGATTTCCCAGCATTTTTAGGGGTAGAAATTGTAGAATTGGAGGAAGTAATGTTGACAATATTGTCACTAGCATTAACCTGATAAACTCCACCAACGGGAGTCAATGCTGATTGATAGGTGGCTGTTGCAACAAGAGTCGCAACTATCATCCAAGTGTTGCGTTGTTCCTCTAATATATCATTTCTAATGCGATTTATATAAGTTACCACATATCTAATTTGGGTCCTTGATAGTCTTTGTTCAAGTGTGGGAGCATCGGTGACTTGTGAGCTAGGTTTTGCTCCAGCATTCCTCAATATATTCTTAATCTCTACATTGACCGCCATGTCCAATGCTGTTTTGTTCTCCAAATTTTTTGTATTCATATTTATCCTAGTCATCTTTGTCAACATTCGAACCACCTGTGCTAACAAGAAAGTTGTTAGAGATCATTCTTATTGTCAAATGAAGGTCAACAACCTACGATGCTAGAAAACCAAAAATATCAAACGTAAAAGGTATAAAAGCATGTTGACTAATGCTTGGCCACTTTATTGCAAGTCCCGCGGTAAAATCCCAATCAAGCGGACACGCATGTTTCCCTCCCACAAGGAGTAGTTAATTTACTAGATTATTCAAACCACCTATCTTTGTGGGTATCAGTTAATATAGTCTATAAATCTTACAAATTGACAATTATATCCATGAAAGCGCGTTGTTCAAAATGAACACTCCATTTTCAGTGGTCGTTTGTGATTCTAGGTGGTGAAGTTGGTTTAAGTAGTTGTTTTTCTTATGGGGGTTGAAGGGCAGGTTTTGGTGTTCATTTATGGTGTTTCTCTTACGTGTCCGGCCTATATACGACATCTTTGTTTTGTAGTTTCTGAATTGTCGGTCTCTGTTCGCCTTTGTTTTGTAGTTTTTTTATTGTGAGTAAATAGACAAGAGAGTAAAAATGACTATGGAAAATTACATGTTCATTTTTACTATTTTGTCTATTTACTCTTTTCTTTCGTGTTGTTTCAATAAAACGATAACTACTTTCTATTTAAAAGAAAAGAATGGCAGCCACACTAAGTAATTTACCATTAAGAAACATGATATATTTGAAGGAAAATGTTGTGAACACCCTGTGTGGGTGTGGGTGTGTACACACCTTTAAATTAAGACTCAGAAAAAAAAGAAAAAAAAAAGAGTGATGTGATAGATGTAATTGTTTTGGTGTTTGTTGATGCTTACAATCACAGTATATTTTTTTTTTTGATTGAGAGGAAAGCAAAAATATATCTATACAACTTACTGAATTGAAGGTTACCTTTGGCTCGTTCCATAGCGCTGAAATGTGCAGAATAGTGTTGTCATCCTCATCCTTCCGATTTAGTATATTATATTCTAACTTTCTAGCACCTCTCTTCATATTATTCTTTAGAAAACAAACAAGAAGATCAAGAGCCTTGAATTTGTTATTTTTCAAAGCAATATGCAGAGCAGTCTCACCCCTCACAGTCACGTCTTCAATAGAATCAGGACATGCAACGAGGAACTTAGCTAAAAGGTCAACTTCTTCATTATGACTTGCAAAATGAAGAGGAGTCCAACCTTCCCTTCCTTTGACTCTGACAAGGTTATTGCTCATGCCCACAAAAGAAAACACCATTCTCTTAACGTTTTGTTGAATGGCTACATGAGTTGGACTGAATCCTTGCGGATTAAGCTTCAACGCAAACGAAGGTTTCAAATTCATAATTTCAAGGGAAAACCGGAGATGCCCCTTAAATGCGGCGATGTGTAAAGGGGTTTCGACAAATTGTATTGAATCTATATTCTCTAAAATAGATGGGTCAACCTCAATTACTCATAGAGGAGGTCTATCCTACCCTCTTCAGCTGCAACTTTCAGTTTATGAAGATTGGTTGGGTTCATGTTTGAAGCTGCAACTCTTTGGCATGAAAAATTTGCCTGCTGATTTTGGTAATAAATAAGCATACACGGATCTTGTTCTTCCTGCATTGTTTATAATTGATTGACTTGGTAAGTTGGTTTAATGAATAATTAAAACAATGTATGAAGTCATAACATGCATGGTTGTAACCTGTAAGTAATACGTCCCACTCATCCTATACGAGATAAAATTAGAGACATAGGCATTTGTTAATGTTGTTGTGTGTTCTAGTAGCTAGGTGGGAAGTTTGTCACTCTCGACATCCTCTTTTCTTCTTAAGATGTCAATGTCAATTAAACCTGTTAAGGTTTTCAATCTCAATGAAATATGAACTGGTCAATAACTAAGAAAACTTTAACATTGGTTATTATTTGTGATACGAATTTTCATTTTTTGAGGGAAAATGATTGTCAGACAACTTGAGAGAGAGAAAGTGATGTGATAAATGTAATAGAAAGAGAGATATGGAGAAAATAAGATGTTAAATAAGTGTCTAAAATTCCAAGGGGTTTAAATATAAGAGTTGTTTTTTGAGATATAAATCAATATTGATATGATATATTATATTTAAAGTTGTAAATATGTTTGTAGTCCTTAAAAAATTATTCTGCGCATGTAGTCAAACTGGAATGAGTCCAAATCCTGACTTCATCATGTGTATAGTCAGCTTGTTTAAACAAATAGCATGAAAAGGTCTGTCTTGTACGACATGATATATAATATATTTTTCCAAAAAGAAGTACACTGTTATACATATAAATTTGTCTGCGTGGGCTGTGGGGTTTTCCTTGCTGCGTATGAAAAGCAATATGAGAACAACTTGGTGTTTTCTTTAACTCGATGTGAAAGGAGATTTGGTTATTATTACTAGGTCACTTCAACTATATAATAAATAAGCCACTGAATTGGTATTTGAATCTAAGCTTTTCTGGGCTACAAGTAGTGCATGTTGTATGCCTTGATTCCACTTGTGTTATAAAACTTCTAAAAGTTAAGGTTTGCACACCAGAGGCCAATCTAAGTTATTTGTTTTAATTTATACATACATGTAGCAGTTTTTTAAAAGGTTTATAGCAATGTTTTGAAAACCAGACCGAAACAGCTAGTTCAATTCGCCAGTTGGTTTGATCTCAGTTGTGTTTACCTTGCTTGTTGAACCAGATGAACTGTGGTTGGTTGGTTTCATCAGTTCATGTTGCATTTTTTTTAGTTTTTTATTTTAATTTTTATATTTTTTTATCTAGTTCAATCATAGTTGAACCAACTTAATCAATTGAAACCCTAAGGTCTCACCTGTTCGATCTCCGGTACAAATTTAAAAACATGCAGTCGTTCAAAGATAATTCAAACCTTTTCTTTTACAAATGATTGTGGAAAAGTTTCTCTAAACTAGTTTCATATAATCATATCATTTTATCAAGAAATTACTCCCAAAAAAAAAAGTGTCATGCAATTAACAGTATTATCTGTCCAGTATCAATTTCAAAACAATGAAAACAGAGGCTTACAGACCGGAGATAACTACATTGAGCATGGTAGTGAGAGCCACTCCACCATTGGCGACGTTCTTGTGAACAATAATGACGGTGAACCAAACAAGGAGAGCCCATGAGAGAAATTAGAAAAAGGACACAGTGCATAGATCCTAGTCTTAGACCCTTTGCTAAACATTCTTTTCGACCATTCTTATGTATTCCTCAGAGCCACTTTGTATGATATCAGTGCTCGTTCTCCTCCAAATGCTTGTACAGTTCTCACATTTCCCATCACCTTATATCTCCACAAGAGTATAATCTTAGTTAAATTTAGTAATAGGTCGTGCATAAACAAACTTTAACCATAAACAAAAAATACCAACTAGCCATTGTGATTACATTCTGCTTTTGTTTTTTCTCCAAGTTCCAAATATCATAGAAACAAATCAAAGGAAATATACAGTACAAGAACTAAAAAATTGATATAAGTATAGGGTATAAAATGGAAAAATATACTCAAGTCTTTATCAATTTAATTTTCAAATGTAAGTTGTGTAACAAAGATATGATCTCACCTGCTGAGTGATTTCACCCGCCTTCAGATATGATTTACCAACATTTGCAATAAGCCCAAAATTCACATATGCATAAAGGCCTCCAGCAATAGTAATCAAATGAACAATAGCCAGTGTCACTAAACTGATATGCTAAACCCTGAAAAAAGCGATGATAAAGCCTGCTATAAATCAGCTTATAAAGTGCATAAAATTCCCAACCTGTAAATGCATCAATAAATTACTAAGATTGGTACGTCTTTTTATTGAACAAACAAACACTGTCAAATTAGGAGGAATATCAAAAAAATTGGGTTCAAAATAAGTCTAAGTGGTCATCGCATACAGATCTATGTGATCAGATCCATAAAACTAATTATAACAAAGGATAAAAGTTATGTGATCAGATCCATATATTTTTTTATTGAAAATTAAGTTATGTAAATTTTTATAGGTCCCGAGTTTACTGTTATTCAACCAAAAGGTAATAGCTAGACCAGAATATTCCATAATCACTCATAATGAGATAATACCTTGACTTCAATCTTCTCAATCTCTCTTTGTTCTCTTGGCCTCCTTTTAGCTAGACCAAAATATTCCATAATCACTCATAATGAGATAATACCTTGACTTCAATCTTCTCAATCTCTCTTTGTTCTCTTGGCCTCCTTTTCTCGTCTTCCCCTTGGTGAACCCCTACCCTTCTTAAGTTTCTCATGGTGTCTTACAGAGAATAATCTCTTTGAAGATCAAAAACACATTTAAGGGTTGCATGTTCGAAATTCAAATGGTGAATTTCTATACATATAAGTCAATGATGGAACTCATGACTGTTTGCTATAGAGGCCTGATCAAATCGCACTAGTTTTGGCAATCAAAAGATAATTGATGTCTGATGATATTTCACTTGATTAAAAAATTACAAAAATTAACTAAACATCGTAAGATTTGCACTAGTCTAGCCCCTTGATCCATTTTGGCATATCACAAAAGGACTTATTACTCTTAAATGTCTCTACCAGTAGCTCTCTTCACACCATCCCACTCACCTTCCTTCCCTCACTCCCTCTAGATCCCATCTTAATCTAACCATAATCACTTCCCATTAATGACTCACCAGCAGGCCCGGCCTTGGGGGTGCGCAAGCAGCTCAACCAAGCCGGGCCTCCAAAACCTATGGGCCTCAAAAAAATAAATTAAGTCTAATACCACACTCCACTTAAATAAAAAAAATATGTTACTTCTTTTTCTTTCTTCGGTACACGTTTGAGTTTTTTCTAGACTCTAATTCTCCTTTAGACATAAATCTGATGCTACCAAACCACCCCCAATTTATATAATCACTCAATCAGTCAATTTGGAAAGCGATTTCAATAAAAAGAATCACAACAATCATTTCTTTTTCGCATAAACCATTTGTTTCCCCTTTCCCACAACGGAGGAATGATAAATCCAAACGACACCGTTAGGTAAATTTCACCTTTCTTTCACTTAATTTTTTTTTTATTTCGTTTCATGTTTAGAAGTTCTTCTAATTCTGATTTTTTAATGAAGTTTAGCTACACAAAAATTATGTTTTTATTTTAGGGGGCCTATTTTAAAGAGAGCCGAGCCTCCTATTTCATGGGAACGGCCCTGCTCACCAGACCACACTTTCACTTTCATCCATAGCCATGTCTCCACACCCCAACCCCTTTCCCTTAACCATTCCTCCCACCTTCGTATCCACACCTACATGCTCTTCCACTAACAACCCAAGCACAACAAAAACACACCCTTGCCCTACATTCCCATCCACCCCACCTTTCTCACTCCCCACTTCACCAGGTTGTGACCACCCTTCTTTCCAATTAACGTGCTCAACCCCTCACTCTTTCATCACCATAAACAACCTCTCTTTTTCCATCCTCTCTTTCAACTCCAACTCTTCCTTAAACCTCCACTCCCCTCCCCTCAAAACAAAAGCCCCATTTCAAACAACACTTGCCCATCAACATCAGTGTAAAACTAGTTCAGCACCTGATGTTCGTACCCAGGTATCATGGAACCCTACTATCCCATAGTAGTCAATAGCGGCCGCATATAGCATAGCGTAGCGGCGTGAAATCAAATAGTGGCCGCTTCAGCCGCTATTTGATTTTCGTCCGAAATTTCCAAATTGACCCTATTTTTAAAACCTTTTTTAGGGCATTTTGAGGATTTCGTAAACCCTAATATTTTCAACTTTCTCTCTCTTCTCACTTGTGCCGCGAAACACACTATTCTATCTTCTATCTCATGGTTTCTCTTGTTTTATGATTTTTTTATTTGTTCCTCTATCTTTTGTTGTTTGGTGTTTTGATTTATAAATGTATCATGAGATTTGAGTGTTATATTTAATTTTATATTAAACATAACTTTTTTTTTGTTGAGAAATATATAAGTTTGTTTATATTTACAGTATTATTCATGTAATTTGTCCAAAAAATCGTTGACCGCTATTTGTCATACCGCTATACGCTATCCTGCTTTTGGGGCCGGCCGCTACGCACCGCTATCCGGGATTGACTACTATGTGCTATCCTATCCATGATTAAGAATCAGGCAGACGTTGATGCATCTATGAACACGCCAGTTTCACATGAAGTAAATGCACATAAATTAGTTTTGAATAGAACCAAAGATGGCACTTACAAAGTACGGAGGAAATGATGAACAAGCAACATCCGGAATAATGCGAGGGAGGTCGAGCACGATGTAGATGGGGGATTGCAAGCCCTCAAAGGGAACCTCCGACTGACCCACTGTTGGAGGATTACTTACTTGGAACAACACAAATGCTTCTCTTAATGTCGAGTGAAATGGGAACTGCCAATTGATTATAGGGTGATAAGAGATGAGTGACCTGCTTGAAACCCGTATAAAGCAATAGACTTTGGTCAAACGAGCAGGTCTGGTTTGGTAAAAATATGAAGAAATCCAAGTTAACTCGGTTGCAAAATGGTTGGGTGTGGGTTAGATTTTGCATAATACATTTCGAATCCCAACAAATCTAGTATCTTATAAATCTCCTCCTTTT